>Ga0307376_10004355_pt1 | contig 12995 bp, 13 predicted proteins | sample TR2MG_FD_202536 | JGI IMG/M metagenome (GOLD analysis project Ga0307376, IMG submission 202536) | Soil microbial communities from Risofladan, Vaasa, Finland - TR-2 | ecosystem: Environmental > Terrestrial > Soil > Coastal area > Acid sulfate soil | place: Finland: Risofladan, Vaasa | collected... | reverse complement strand
GGACTCGAAGGGCAATCCCAAATACGAAATGCTTCTCTGCCAGTCTGGAGAGACTGATGACGGTCGGTTCATGACCGACGATTGCATACGCGGTGCCGTTGCGGCGGGTCTGTGGGACGGCGCGCGCAGTTACTTGTCACACCCGGACCCGGACACTGGAAAACGTACAAGCGAAATCGCCTGCGCTCTGGTCGTCCCCAAGACGGTCAGAACGGAGAAAAACAGTGGCGGCACCCTCGATGTAGTTGCCGAGGTGGTCGTATTCAACACAACCGATGGCAAGAACGTGGCGGAGGCGCTCGATATGGGGCTGGAATACGGTGTGCCGGTGATCGGCACATCGGTATTCAGCGAGTCGGCCTTCAAGCGCCGGGGCGAGATCAACGGCAAGGAATATGAGATCATCGAGAAGTTTGAGCGCATCGACGCGCAGGACTTCGTTGACGATCCCGCCTTCAGCCGCGCGATCGCTCGCGGGAAAGTCGCCGCGTCACTCAACGGAAACGGAGACGAACTCACCATGACGGAACGCGAAGAACTCGAAAAGCTGCGCACAGAGACCGCCAAACAGAAGTCCGACTTGGCCACCCTCCAGCGCGATAAGGACGTCAAGGCCGAACTCGCCAAGTCCGGCCTCGATGAAGAAGACCAGGGCATCCTGGAACCGATCCTCCTGAAAACGGATGATGCGGCAGTACGCGGGTCCATGATCGCTCTCCAGCGCCGGAACATGTTGAAGAGCGGCAAGCGCGTCGGCCTGAGCGGTGGCCCGCAGGACGGTGACGGTGGCCCGGACGATGAGCCGAACTACTCGCCGGATGTGAAAGCCGAGCTGGATAAGAACGCCGAGACGTTCAAGATCAAGCCGGAAACGCTGGCCAAGGTTCGCGCGAAGCGGCGTGGCGTGACAGCGTAGGACCGTCGGCTCACTATCGGAGCCGTGGACAACTGAACTCGAATTGAAAGGGGTTACAAATGACTGCATTAGCAGCGGATAAAGAACTCAGCTTCCGGGGCGAACCGTGCATCCGGGAATACGCCGCAGGCGTTGACGTGCTCTACAAGGGCGCGATCATCATGATCGACGCCAGCGGGTACGCGGTTGCCGGGGCGGATACCGCCTCGTGCAAATACGTCGGTATCTGCGTCGAGCAGTGCGACAACTCCGGTGGGTCGGCGGGTGACCTCGACGTGAAGGTCGAAACCGGCGGCATGGGCCGCGAGGCCAAGGTCGCGTTGACCAGCGTTGAACAGGCGGACGTCGGGGCCGTGATGTACATCTCGGACGATCAGACGGTCGGAGACAAGACGGCCACGACAAACGACTGCGCGGCCGGCATCCTGACCGAACTGGTTTCGGCCTCGCTCGGCTGGATGAAGTGCGAACCGGCGGTGAACGTCGCCTCTGCGTAATTCTGGGGCGCGGGTATTTCAACAGTCAACTACGGGAGTAAACGATGATAGTATCCAATGACATGATCGACGGCGTTCTCACCCAGTTCGAGGCGATCTTCGAGCAGAAACGCTCTGAGGCTCCTGTTCAGTGGACGCGGGTAGCACGCAAGGTCGATGCAAACGACCGGAAGATTGTCCAGCTTTTCGGATTGGGCCAGGCTCCGGTTATGAGAGCATTCACGGGCACCTACGAGGTCGGCGAAGCCTTCACGCACGACTACAGCGTGACCCCGACCCGGCGCGGTGTGATCGTCGAAATCGAGCGGGATTCATTCCGCTACAACCCGCTCTCGGAGATTACTGCGTTCGTGGCCAATCTTTCAGAGCAGGCGATGCTCTACACCGATCAGCAAATCTTCGCGCAGATGAGTGGCGCGTTTACCACGCTGGCCTTCGACGGCCTGAGCTTCTATAACGCCGCGCACACGTTCGGCAATTCGGCCACATACGACAACGTGGACACGGCGGTTCTCGCATCCGATGGCGTGGCCTATAACGCCGGATGGGTCGCGATCAACACGGCTCAGGGTGATCATGGCGTCGCGCTCGGCTACACGCCGACCGATCTGGTCGTGCATCCGAGCAATCGCGCCGTGGCCAAGAAGATGCTGGTAGCCGAATTCGTGAGTTCCGGCGAAACGAACATCTTCAAGGGCGACGTGAACGTGCTCATCTCGCCGTTCCTGTCCACGACCACCGAATGGCACATCACGGCGTCTGGCAGTGCTGACAAGCCGTTCCTGTGGGTCGAGGACGTGGCGCCGACCTACTCGGATCAGACCTCCGAGGACTCGGACATCGTGTTCCGCAAGGAAGTCGTGGCGTTCAAGATCGCGTGCAAGGGAGCATCCGCCAACGGTGATCCCCGCCGGGGATACGGTTCTGACGGCACGGTGTAGGATCGACAAAGTGAATCCGGGGTGCGCCGTTCTATCGGCGCATCCCACTTCAAGGAGACGGAATGGAAACGACATGGCATCTTGGCCAGGGATTGTCGCTCGAATGCGAAGTGCTTGATGAACTACCGTCGCAGAAAGCCCTGGTCATCAACGTGACGGATGCGCGTACAGCCAAGGGAGACCTCAAGAAATTCGGCGGCAAGCGGACGGTCCGGGCTTATCAGGTCTACGGCTACAAACCGCAACACGAAGAGATCACGGTTGGCTTTGACGGTCGCAAGTTGCCAGATCCGAAGACGCTGAATGATTTGGGCGACGGATCGGAAACGCCGTCCGCTAATACCGGCGGTCAGGACGTGACGGTCACAACGATCGACGAATAGCGGAGTACGCGTCAAATGGCCGACCTAACAACCCTACAGCACGTCGAAACGCTTCTGCGCACGGCGGTGAACCGCGTCAACATCGGCGACGAACAGCCGGACCCGGACCAGAACGACTACGACATATCGAGGCAGACGATCGAGTCGTATCGCGACGAGCAGGAAGCAAACGTGCTGAATCGGCTCAGCCGGTTCTACTCGATCCCCCTGGCGCTTACGTCGACGCGTACGGTGCAGATGCTGCGGGACATTGCGACGCGCCTGACGGCCTACAAGGCATGGCTGGCGATCCATCCCACTCTGACCTCGATCAACATGCCCGAGGCGGTCAAACTGTGGAAGTCCGAGGCCGACGCGATGCTGAATCAAATCGTGCCAGAGGGGAAATCCGAGCCGCTGGCCGGTCGTGACATCATCCTTGACGGCGAATCGCTCCTGACTGGCGCAGGAACGCAGGGGACGAGCGCTCTGGCGTTCACGACCAAGCTACCGTGGGGCGGGGGCACGTCATGATGAATATCCAATTTGACTGGCCCCTTAATGAACGGCAGAAGGTCCGGCAGGCGATCACCATCATGGGGATTCAAGGCATCTCTGACCTGCGGCCTGTCTGGCAGCGGTTTGGCGGGACGCTCAGGCAGCGGCATCGGAAAACATTCGACGCCCAGACTGATCCGATCACGGGCGTGACGTGGCATCCATATACACCAGCCTACTACAAATGGAAGCTGGAACACAAACGGGCCAAAGCGGATAAGATGTTGCAGTTGTCCGGGACGATGCGCAAGGCACTGACTGTGGCGAAGTCGCCCTGGTCGCATTTCATTTCAGAGCCGAAACTGATGGAGTACGGCATCGTCGCACCAGTCGTATACCCGCTCGTGCATCAAGCGAGTTCTCGGACCCGGAAAGACGGCTATCCGATCCGGCGCGGATTCATCGGAATGAAACTGCCCGACGATCTCATCATACTCCAGAAGTACATCAAGACGCACCTGGTCGGCCTCTGGGGCAAGGGCGGCGGAAAGGTAACGGGCAAATGACGACCAGCACACGCCATCCGGCACTTGCGGCCATGAAAACGCATCTGGAAACCAAGATTTCCGATTGGGGCGTCCGGGCGGTAGACGACTGGCCGTCATGGATCGAGGGTAAGGGCGGACCGCGCATTTCGCTCTCAATATCGAATTTCAGTTCGTCGCTGATTGGCGTCGCCTACCCTGATCTCCAAATTGACAAGAAATGGTCGATTGACATCACCTACTGGTCCGAAGTCCTGAGCGCACAGAAGAATTATCACGACGTGCTGGTCATGCTCGAAGCGATCATCGACTTCCTGCTCATCGACAGCACGCCCAATGACTACGGCGAATTACTCATCGACGAACAGGCGTTCGGTCCGCAGGTTGGCAATCTGGCGACAAGTGATCCGTCACAACAGTTGTTTGGCGGGACGGTCACGGTGGTGCTCACTAAATCAGGAATCGAGGTAACACAGACATGATAGACAGGAAGATCGTGCAGATGGGCGGCAAGGAGTTCGTGGTTTCGACGGTGCTACCGGAGGAGATAGTATCGTCGGCCACGGATTCCCCGCCCGCCAATAATTCAGACAATACCGGGACCGAAGAGGACTCCCCGGAGAGTGAGGAAGGCTAATCATGGCATCCGGTCTCGGATTTCAACAGGCGCTGTTTTTCAAAGAGTCGGCGTCATTCAACAGCGCGGAGGACTTGAGTTCCGGCACCGTGCTGGTGTTGCCGGTGCGGGTAAATGTCGGCTTCGGGCGCGAAGTCGAACGCATCACGACCGAACACATCCGCGGGAGCGCGTCAGTTCAGGCCGAAGAGGACCAACTCGGGATCATCAATGCACCAGGCTCGTTCGAGTGCGTGATACCGACCAGCGGGGCGTTCAGCTACATCGAGAAACATCTGCTCGGGAAGGTGACTACCAGCGGTCCGGCAGGAACAACCTATACGCACACGAACACTTGGAACGACAAGCTCTTCGCGGGACTCTCGTTCGCGGTCAACAAGACGGGCAAGAGCTACTACTACCACGGCAATCAGATCGCGAGCTGCAAGATGACTGCCACGGTTGGAGGTCCAGTCGTGGCGACGGTCAACACTATCGGCAGCGCGGCCCCAACGCCGATTGCACTGGTGACCCCGCCGTCACTCTCGCTTCTGGCGGCGACGCCTTATTGGCTCTTCAAGCACGCGACATTCAAACTCGATACCGTGACCGAGGTCATCACCGCGTTCGACATTGACTTCGCCAACGAGTTGATGGAGGGCGCGGACATGGCCTATGCGCTGGGATCGGACACCCGGACGAACCTGGCCAAGATGGGTCACTCGGTTTCCGGCACCATCCGGCGTCGCCATGATCTGGACGGCACAAGTTCGGTTCAGTCAAAGTTCTACGAGAAGTTCGTCTCGGGTGCGACGGCGGCACTCCAGATCACCCTCACGCATCCGACCGACGCCGACTATACCAAGGTCATCAATCTTGGCCACGTGAAATTCACTACGGGCGATCCCAAGGCAAGCGATCGCGGGCACATTGTCGAGGAAATCCCGTTCACCGCCTTTAACCTGGACAACGCGGCGTCCTCGATCGTGACGACCGATGAAGCGGCGACGCCGGCCACGGCCACGGGTGCCTATGACGGCACGGGAGCATAACGCAAATGACTAAAGCTGTTGAAGTCCCAGAGACGCCACCAGTCCCGGAGGTCAGTCCTAAGGTTCCGAAGTTTCACTCTTGCCTAATTGACGCTCAGGCTCCGCTTTGCATCGTGAAGTTCAACGATGTTGAGTTCCGTCTTCGCTCGATCACGGCAGGGGAATCAGCGGACATCGACGCCGAGACGCGGCTGAAAGAGCCGTACGACGATGAGTTCGAACTTGAGGACGGAACCAAGAGAAAGTTCCGAGCGCGCCACGACGGGCGAAAGAAGATGCTCAAGACCGTGGCGGCGGCACTTGGCGCTCGCGAGATCATCGGGCGCGAAGGCTGGGATTATGGTCAGCCGGTGACTGAGGACGCGGTCCTGCATCTGGCGGACGGCATTGTGGAACTCCTATATGAAAGGCACTCCTCTTCCTTTCGTCCCGACCGATTCGGAGTTGCGGAATCTTGACCGTGCCATCCAATGGAGCCGTGAGAAAGAGACGGATAACTGGTGCCATGAATTCGACGAAACGACAGGCGAAGGCTGCCAATGGTGGCGCGACGGGAATCCGCCGACGCTCGCGACGTGCCGCGCGTGCCCGGTCTTCTGGTATTTCTGTCCCGGCTGCAAACAGATACAGTCCTACATTCACTCCATGCCCAAAATTTGGCCGGTGGTCGCAGACTTCATTGGCCGGATCAACGTCAGCGAGCGATTCAACGTCCCGCTGTGGCCATCTGACTGGCGATCCATTCCATTGAGGGAGTGGGTCTATCTGCGGCAGGCGGCGAAATCCAAGAACGAGAGCGATGCGCGAGCACTTGAAGAACAGAAGCGGCGAATGAGGAACATGAACCAATGACCGCTGGAACCCTCGATACCATTATCAGAATGGGCGTCGATAGCGCAGATGGCGTGCGAGAGACTACCAAGCTAGACAAGGCCTTTACGCAGATATCGTCTCGCTCCGCGCCAATGCTTGCTGGCGCGTTTCGGGCATCTGCCGCCGAAGCCTTATCTAATGTCGACGCGTTTGGTTCTCTCGGCAGATATGCCAATGTCGTGAGCGGTACTATCGGGAGTCTTGCCGGATCGCTCGGAGCGATCAATCCCTTATTCGGTATCGCGGGAGCAGCGATAGGATTCATGGTTGGGAAGTTGTCGGAAAAGGATCGTGTAATCAAAGAAGTAACGGCTTCGGTCTATGCCAACGCAGACGCGCTCGTTGCGCTTATCAACGGAAATACTACGTTGAGTAGTTTGGCATCGAAGATTCGGGAGGAGCAAGTTGCCTCCATCGTGCTGGAGCGTTCTCTCATGGAACGCAAGGTACAAGGATTCCAGTTGACTCAGACCGAAATCAACTTGTTGATGAACAAGAATAATATCGAGCGTCAGGGCATAGCGGATAAAGAACTGATTGCAATCATCGAAAGAGCATTAAACGTCACCAGAGACGAAGCGATCAACAGACTTCTTGAATTGAACAATAAACTCGACGAACTATCAGAATCCGAACGGAGAAACAAAGAAACGAAAGACGCATTGGCGCTGGCGACGAAAGAGTTAAATCTTAATCTCGCGAATGAAGAAGCGCTGAGTGCGGCCATAGCAGATCAATTGAAAACGCAAGCCAGCAATGCCCAGCGCCTGCTCGATATCGAAGTCCAACGCGCTCAGGTTGCCGCTCGCGGGCAGGGTGGTGGCCTTACGGAGATCATCGCCGGTTCCGAAGCCATCATCGCGGCAGAGCAAGCGGCGTATGAACAGCGGATCTCCGAGGCGAATGCCTTCGACGGATCGCGCCAAGTGCTGGAAGCGGAGTTCACCCTTTTCGTCGAACAGGAAGAGCAGCGGCGAACGGACGCGGTCTTGCGCTATACCCAACAACAGCTTGCGGCAAAGAAGGCGGCGGATGCCGCTGCGGCGAAAAGTAAACAAACTGCAGCGCAGATGGAGCTAAAGTCTATGGCCGCGACCGCCGCTCAGATGTTGCTAATCCAGAAGGCGTCGCTGGGTGAGGCCATTGAGGCGATCATCGCGGAGCAACAAGCACGGTTGGCGGCTATCGCGATAGTTGCGGCAGTGGAAGCCGTGTTCTACGCGTTCACAAATCCTGCTGTTGCGGCGAGCAAGGCAGCGGCGGCAGCGATGGCGGGTGCCGGAGTAGTAGCCCTTGGAGCATTACGTGGTGTTCTCTCTGGGCCAGGCGGCGGGGAACAATCCGAGGATGAACTATCCCTCGCCGGCGACAGCACGGCATCATCATCGCAGCGCACGGGCAGGACTCTTGTCCAACAGGGACCGATCACTCTGAATTACCATGCCATCCTCACTGTGCAAGGGCATGTACTCGATATCACAGACCTCCATGATCTGTTTAGCGAGTGGAATGAACAACAACTGCGCCGCGCCGGATTTGACACGAAACAACGCGCCAAGGGGAACGGATAATGGCTGACGGTGATCCGATGGTCCTTTCAACGCTTGTCGATGCTGGCGGCTCGCTACTGCTCAACAGCAATCTTGAAGATTGGGCCGACACGGCGGATGCCGCTGATAATTGGAATTGGAACGAAACCCAAGTCGCGACACTAAGCCGCGAGTCCGGTACGCGCACAAGTGGGGCTGGGACATATATTCAGAGAGTCTCAATCGCTGCTCCAGCACAATCAATCATCGGCACATACAATCAAACAGTCACATTGTTAGGGCATGAAGGTCTTCCCGCTTCTGGATATGACGGGCAGGTGTGCTATGGCAGCGTTTGGGCAAAAGACACAGGAGCCGGGACTTCCAAGTTGAAACTGGAGCTCGCTGAGTACGATTCGGACGATAACTTACTCGCGGCTTACTCTGACGATGCGGTCGAGCTTACGAGTTCGTGGGCTCAGATAAGTTATAGTTTTACTATCACAGACGATGACACGGCAAAGATACTTTTCCAATTAGCGCTTGCATCGCATGCAGCAGGGTCGGCAGTCATCGATATTGACGATGCGCTTCTCTACTTCACGTATACATTTGCAGCAAATCCCAGTATGCCGGATGGTCAGATTATGAGTGTTCCCATGCGGCAGTTCCGGCGCACACTCGGAGGGCGATTGATCCGTTCACGCCCTGCCGGGCCGGTGGCGAAAATTGAGAAACAGTTGTCATTCAGATTGATCGGCCAAACGCAGTATGACGCGCTACGGGCGTTGTGGTTGCTCGATCAGCCGATGACGTGGACGCCAAACCATCCGCATCTACCGAGTACACTTCAAGTACGCTGGGTGAATGACTTCGACTTTCACTCGATCGGACCGTTTTCATCCGGGCCGCTGTACGCCGGGACGATGGTCCTTTCGGAGATATAGATGACGACGGCACAACAAGACATCGCGCAGGGGCATATTGCGACCGATTACGGACTGGAGTTTCTTGTCCAGTATCCTGATATTGCTCTACTGAATGGCGATCTCGAAATGTGGACCGATACGGCGGACGCTGCTGATTACTGGGCATGGGATGAAACACAGTCGTCTACTCTTTCAAGAGAATCGGGGGCGCGTAGTGCTGGATCAGGAACATACATCCAGCGTATTTCTGTGAGCGGTCCAGCGCAAAGCCTTATTGGGGAATACTCTCAGACCGTATTCCTGTCAGACCCAGGCGATGCCGGGAAAATAGGTTCGGCTATTTCAGCTAGCGTATGGCGACGTGAGACTGGCGCGGGAACGGCGACACTTACAATAACTATAAACATCCTCGACGAATCCGATTCAGTTTTAGAGACTGCATCGTCTACGCTGACGATGAGTAGTGCTTGGGCGCGTCAGCTTAAAGCGACTACAATCACGGACCCAGATGCGGCTAAGGTACAGGTCGTGATTTCAATTACGTCAACAGTTGCTGGCGATCTCGTAATTGAGATGGATGATGCTTCGATTAGCCTATCTTCTGACTCGTACTGGAAAGACTACTCTGACTATCTGATTGACTTCGGTACCCTCTCATTTCAGATTGAGGAGCGGGCATTCCCCTTCGCGTTTTCGTCGTCTCTGAATGAAATTCGTCTTGATAACTCTGATGGATTCTGGACAGATGCGAACACTCTGGACGGTCTGTTGGTGAATGCGGCAGAGGACTATGGGCGCAAGTTCTACAAACGCCCCGTGCGATTGATCGAGACGCGCAGAGACGTTGCTGGGAATGAGACAAGCGTCGTCATGACTACCGCACTCGTACGCGATATCGTCTTTGATTCCGAGGGAACTACGGCGGTGTTGAAGATCATTTCATTCGATGCAATCGCCAAGGACCAGCGGTGCGATGATAATGAAGCAGGTTTTCACGCTCTCGGGGAATTGACTACACCAGCCGACTGGCAGACCGCCCCTCCAGCCGATTACAATGATGCCGCGTATATCTACCGTCTTGGATATAATCCCGAAGACGACAATGGAACGTACCAGTTCGTTTGGTTTGAGAATCGTAGAGTGACGGACATCATCGAACGGACGTGCTGGGCGCTAGATGATCTTGATTATGACATCGATACCGATGCGACGCTCTATGCGACGAACGGCTTAGAAACTCCAAGCGGTGGCGTTCCAACTTCAACTCGCGATGTTGTGACGACCCGCGATATTCCCCCGAATGATACGGACATCACCATCGGTACAGACGACAACCGTTGCCGAGTGCTGCTCTGGAATACCGCACGCAGTGTGCTGGTCTGCTGTTGCGGCCCGTACATCTATGACCTGGACGTGCAGACGAATGTCTACACGCTCCGGTACACTCTCACGACTACGCAGCAAGTGGTCGCCGGATGGTACACGGATGAGGCTGATGGGTCCGCAAACGATGAGCGGATCGTCCTGGTCTCGATGGATGTGTCGGAACACGTCGACCCGTCCTCTCCCGATCCTGACACTTTGCGTCAGGTGGAGGCGTGGACTACAACGCTTAACGCTGGAGGAACTGGCGCGTATGCGGTACTCGATAATGAAACGTCGCTGGGCACAGACGTCTTTCCGGCCATGTTTCAGTCTCGTGCTGGTACCTGGGACGCGGGGAGCAGTGTTCGTGGCATAGGACAGGTCAACAATGCCGGGTTTATCCCGGCAGTAAGCTACACTGCGGGGGAGAATATCTATTATCCATTCGCGCAACTCGCGCTGATGGACAGGTCGGTTGTTGGCGGCGATGAATACGGACATTTCCTTGAATGGGGGAGCGATCCAATCGCGGCAGAGGGCGGCGAGGCTGACATGATCTCTTTGTTCGCGACTGCCGACTCCGACGAAAAGACGCTTCCTGGATGGTCGATATATGCGCGTCGAGGGTTTGCCAACCTGTTGTCATCGTGGGGGAGCGATCCGGGAGACATTTGCGCCAGATGGTCTTGGGGTAGCAAATTCGCCGCCGCCCTGAACATCTACACGGCCGGCGGTCGCCTCTACTTCTTCACCTGGGACTCTACTAACGGCTACCGGATGAAGTGGTACGAACTCAGCACGTACTCGGCTGGCTCGTATGTTGCTCTGAATGGCGCAAGTACGGATGTTCCCGTTTTCATCTATGCCGACGCTGTGACGGCTGACAAGGACGTGTACGTCTCAAGCATGGACTGGGATGACACTGGATCCAGCTACTCCGAAAGTCGCATCGACGTCTACGATGAGAACGCAGCCACCTGGTCGCAGAAGACATTCCTATCCGGAGCGACCGGATCGGACCAGGCATGGACCTGCATGGAGATCGTCAAGCAAAACCTGAATTCTACAATCTATCACCCGATCATCCTGTTTAATCGAGAGACCATGAAATGGCGAGTAGTCAAGGACATTGATACGTCGTGGGCGAACACGGACGCGAAGACTTTAGATGATGCCGACGGTGATTGGTACGCGAAAGATTCTGCGTCTCCGATCATGGGATTGCACGAAGATCGTAGTTACGATGACACGCACGTCTATTTCATCGTCGCGGGAGGATCGTATACCGGCACGGGTGCAATGCTCTATTACATCACATCAGGTGTGTTCGGCGGAACCACTCAGAGGGTACGCGTCGCCAATTGCACTCCATGGTCGACGTCCTACGGCTATCCGATCTCAAACGACTTCTACTTGGGGTCGAATCTCGTTCACACTCCTGCCGATTTCCCAGATGCGGACACTCCCAACGGCATGCTATTTGGTGTCAGCGCAAACGACTGGGGCGACGTCGCCGCAGAACATCCGCTTGGATCGTACACGCTCTGGCAGAATACGAATTTCTACAGCGGGTTCGTGCCGCTCTTAGACGTTGGTGGTCTCAACTTCTTTGAACTGCGTTCATTGCTCGCGGAGGCGTTTGGTTTCGTCCACTACTACGCGCCCGATGGGACGTTCAAATTCAAAGTCCGGGATCAAGCAGTCGGGACGCCGGAATTCGTGTTCAGCGCCGCCAACGGAAACTACTTCAGCGGTGCGATCCAGACACAAGGATGGGAGCGCATCACTAACACGATCAAGGTCTTGCCCTATGGTATCGTCACGGAGGTTGAGGCGGGCGAGATCGTGAAGGCAGACAGTGACTCTACTGGCATGTTAGACAAGGTAGCTATCGGAGACGGCATCGATTACGTTTACAACTTCCGAGTCGTCATGGTGACGCCAACGACCTTTGATCTGTACGATGATGGGGATGATCCCGATACTGCAATCCTAACCGGGCAATCAATCGATGATGATCTGCGCGGGCCGACGGGATATGCGTGGCTCTCGATCTTCGCCAACAATTTCTCCGGGGTGTTCAAAACCGGGGATACGTTCAGCTTCAACGCCTATCCCCCGAACATGCGACTGGAACAACTCGATTCAAGGGATCAGGTGCAGTGGCGCGGATCAGATGACGTTCTTAAAGATTGGCACCGCTCGAACATGCAAGGCGCTGAGAGCGGCTACGACAATCGGTTCGTCACAAAGACGATGGCCTGGGACGTGGCTGATAACATCCTCCGGTGGCTGGTCGATCCTCATCCGGTCGTGCAATTGCGCGTCGCGCATGACGTGAGCATTCTTCCGCTTGCCCAAATTCAGGTAGTCGATTCGAATTTGGGATTCGATTCTGGGGATACGTTCATCGTATCTGGTGTCCGACACGATTCTCGACGCATGCAAACGACTGTAACCGCAACCAAACTCTGATGACCTAGCCGAAGGCGAGAGCGGCGCACCCATGATAAACGACGATACAATTAAGAAGCTGGAGAACTTGACACCGCGACTTCCGATTGTCCCCGAGACGCAAGCGGTGACAAGTTATCCAATCAGGGGCGGGGGATGCGAGGGCTACGGATTGTGGCGAGACGATGCCGTGGCCGTTCAGCGGTTCCGCATTTACAAAGGGACCAAGTTTCCGTCGCAGACTTACGATGCTCGCGAATGGCTGATCGTGTATGACGGGCTGCTCAGGATTACAATTAAGGGAGGTACGGAAGAGATTATCGATGTCGTGCCCGCCGAACACGTCTGCCTTGAATTCAACACGTCGCACATGATAGAGGCACTTGAGGACACCTGGGGCGTTAGGGTCACAGTGCCA
>Ga0307376_10004353_pt1 | contig 12997 bp, 9 predicted proteins | sample TR2MG_FD_202536 | JGI IMG/M metagenome (GOLD analysis project Ga0307376, IMG submission 202536) | Soil microbial communities from Risofladan, Vaasa, Finland - TR-2 | ecosystem: Environmental > Terrestrial > Soil > Coastal area > Acid sulfate soil | place: Finland: Risofladan, Vaasa | collected... | reverse complement strand
TTCAGCGAAGGGTATAACCGCAATGGATTGATTTATTCAGCGGATGCCGACCATGTCTCTATTACAGGAACGGGCGAAATCAACGGGAACGGTACTTATTTTATGAATGGCATTGATAAACCCCACCTAGGAGGCGACTTCGACAGGAAATTCGTTAGGCAGGGCAACGAATTCATGAAGCCGGGAACTGTTTTCGAGGATGGCCCGGTTTCGTATGCTTATCGTCCGGGGATGATGATTGTGTTTGAACGATGCGAGAATATTCATATTTCCGGCGTAACACTGAAGGATTCACCAGAATGGACCTTAAGGATTGGAGATTGTGACAATGCAAATGTCGAAGGGATATCTATTCTCAATAATCCTCTTATACCTAACAGTGACGGCATAAATTGTAGCAATTCGCGCAATATCCGGATATCTGACTGTAATATCGTTGCCGGCGATGATGCCATTATTGTTAACGGTTGGAGCGATCAGCCCTCTCCAAACGATCCGGCCTGGAAGGTTCCTTCTTTTGGAAATAAAACCGGTTATGCGGAGAATGTCACTGTTACAAATTGTGTGCTATCATCGAGGTCTGCTTGCATCCGGGTGGGTGCTGGCTACCATCCTATGAGGAACATCGTATTCAGTAACCTGGTGATGTATAATTCCAATAGGGGAATTATAATAATTGCCCGCGACAACGGTTCCATCGAAAACGTCCTTTTTTCGAATATAATCATTAATACTCAGTTATATTCGGGGCATTGGTGGGGAAAAGGTGAACCCATTCAAATTTCCTCTGTTCCGGCTACCAAGAACGGAAAACCCGGAATCATTAACAATATACGTTTTTCTAATATCACGGCAACCAGTGAAGCAGGAATATTGATTTATGGCACAGAGAATAGTGTTATTGATAATATCTGTCTGGAAAGTATTAAACTCACCATTAAAAAAGGTAAGTATACAGAATCTTATGGAGGAAATTTTGATCTTCGCCCCGTTTACCCGTTGGAAATTGCTATTTTCAAGCACGATATTCCAGGTTTGTATGCACAATATGTTAAGCATCTTACAGTTTCTCAGTTTGAATTAAACTGGGGAATCGGACTACCTTCATTCTTTACAAATGCAATAGAGATAAACCATTTTAGGGATATTCTGCTGGAAAGTATTGATGTAAACCCTGCTCCGATTTCAAAAGGACTTTCTGCAATCATGTTGCGCGATGGGGCAAATGCTGTATTGCGAAACTGCAGCACAAATGATGGGTCTGTTCTCTTAAAAAGAGAAATGGTAAAATAGTTTTTCAAGGTGCCCTAATGAAAGATCCATAATAAAACAAAGACAAAAAAGACTGGTTGTATTGAGTTGAAAAATTAGCCAATTGAAAAACATAAACGTATGAAAGAAACACTCCTGATTAAATCGTCTATGTGCTGCCTGTTAAGCCTGGCATTCTTAAAACCGGCTTTGGCACAGACAAAAGAAATGAACAACTTTGAAGACTGGTCGAAAGAACCTGCGATTGTTAGTCCGGTGATTAGAGATGCTGCACCTTCCGACGCGATTATTCTTTTCACCGCCAATGATCTGAGCCAATGGGAAAGCCTTCGGAAAAAAGGAACTCCGGCGCTATGGAAAATCAGCGGTGACTATTTTACCGTTGAGCCGGGAACCGGCGATATTGTTACCAAACAATCATTTGGCGATTGTCAATTACATATAGAATGGAATATTCCCGAAAATGAGGTACAAAGCAATTTAAACTTCGGAAACTCGGGAATATATTTTATGGGTTTGTATGAAGTACAAACTTATTCTTCATATAAGAACGAACACAAAATTTATTACAACGGACAGGCCGGAAGCATTTACAAACAACACAGTCCGTTGGTCAATGCCTGTTTGCCAGCAGGGATATGGCAAACTTACGACATTGTGTTTATCGCACCGCATTTCAGATCCGACTTGTCGGTGGATTCGCCCGCTTATATTACAGTATTCCACAACGGAGTTTTAATCCAGAATCATTTTGCATTAACCGGAACAACCACTCACCTGGACTTTACTGAATACAAAGTTCACGCAGAGAAGCTCCCCCTTCTATTGCAGGAACACGGAAGCAAGGTAAGTTACCGGAATATCTGGATACGGGATTTATAAATACTTTGCAATAACGGACAAGTTTGCAGAGAAGGTAAAAATCAGGTTTCTTGAAGACTATTAAATATATTTGTATCAAACGTGGCATAAAAAAGAAGTTTACTGAACTTACTATAATATTTTAAAGAAATTATAAGAAAAAATTATGAACAGAAGAGTCTTTCTTAGAAATTCAGGTATAGCGATTGCCGGAGCATATATTATACCTTTGACTACTGGGTGTAGCAAGAAGCATCCTAATGATCTTATTAACATTGGGATGATTGGTACCGGTTCGCAGGGAATTGAGCGTAATTTAAAGTTATATCTTAAATACCCCGAATTGTGTCGCGTCGTTGCTGTATGTGATGTCTATATGCCAAGGGCAACAAGTGCAAAAAATCTGGTCAATAATACCTACAAATCAAAAGATTGTAAAGCTTATCAGGATTTCAGGGAGCTTCTGGCAGACAAATCTATTGATGCTGTTCAGATTTCGACTCCTGACCACTGGCACGTCCCTATCTCCATTATGGCTGCCTTAAAAGGGAAACATGTTTGCAGCGAAAAGCCGACTTTGACAATTGATGAGGGGCGTTTGTTGTGTGATGTGATCAATAAAAAAGGTGTGGTTTATCAGGTTTCGGTTGAAGACCGGTTCGAGCCTGTCTATCACAAAATGGCCGAAGTAGCTTTGAACGGACGATTAGGTGCACTCAGGCACCTCGAAATTTCACTGCCGGTGTCGCGCTTGCCTGCAAAAGATCTCGAAGTGACAGCTCCGCCTAAAGATTTGGATTTCGATTTATGGCTGGGTCCGGCTCCTGTTATTCCGTATATCTATTCCCGTACTTTTTCCCATTTCAGGTGGTACGACGCATTTTCCGGAGGCTTGCTGACAGACTGGGGTGCTCACTATTGCGATACCGCCCAGTTGGTTACCGGGAATGAGTTCTCTGGGCCGATAGAGGTTGCACCTGCCGGTGAAACACTATATTATAATGACGGCATTTTCAATACCGCTTATCAGTTTGATTTACAATATAAATATGCGAATAATATTTCTATGCGGGTTAAAAATGGCAATGGTTTTGTAGCTTCAATCCGGCTTGAAGGTGATGAAGGGTGGGTGGAGTCGGTCGGCTGGAATAACGAATTGGTGGCGAGTAATGATAAGATCCTCGACCTGGCTGAAAAGAAAGTTGTTTTGCCGACTGCTAATAACGAAATTATCAACTTTCTGGAAAGCATTAAATCCGGGAGAAAAGCCATATATACCCCCGAATCAGGTCATCGCACCAGCTCTCTTTTGCATTGTGGAAATATAGCTTTAAAGCTCAACCGCAAACTGGAATGGGACCCTCTGAATGAGAGTTTTATAAATGATCCTGAGGCTGAAAAATTCAAGAAAAGAGAGATGAGGGAGATGTGGAGCTATAGCAAGATTTGTCCGGAGTACAAATATTAATATTGAGTACACTCCGAAAAGTCGGAGGAACTTATTTGGTTAATTGTTTTTTATAAAGGTATATAAATATTTGCATTGTTATTGTTAATATAAACAGATGAATGTCAATAACTTAGCTTGTTTTTTTAAATATCTTTTCGATATATTTGTTTCGATAAGTAAAAGCATAATAGATGTTTAAGAAATCAACTAAAGAAACGCAATTAGATGCATTTACCAGTGTTCCAACCATGCTGGATAGGTTAGCACTTAAACAGTACAATGATCAAGGGCATTGGCATAACAAGTTCCATTAATAGGTTGTGATCCGTATTGATGAATCCATCTTCAGTGTACTGTTCAATAACACAACAGGTCCGCCCAATGCGTCTGCCCGAACACTGGTTGGTATGATGATTTTAAAAGAATCATTTGGATGGAGTGACTCACAGTTGTTTGAGCATTGTCGTTTTAACTTACAGGTGCGCAGCTCTTTAGGTTTGTTTAACATAAATGATCCTTTTACCAGTTGAATCCACTTATTATCTTTTGCGCAAACGAATTTATGACCATCAAAAACAAAATGGTGAGGACTTGAAGGGAAATGTTTTCGCACATATCACCAGCGGGCAGATCAAGGAGTTTGATGTAAATGGCCGAAGCATTCGTATGGACAGCAAACTCATTGGCAGCAATATTGCGATTTTTACTCGTTATGAAATTATCCATCAAACACTTTGCATGTTTTATAAATCAATCGATAAGGCTGCTAAATCGAAGCTCTTCGTGGTAGACAGGAAACAGCTGGAAGTACTTATGAAGGAAGAATCTTGCAAAACAGTCTATCATAGTACTAAAGATGAACTCAAGGGGCGACTCCAAACTATTGGCATTCTTATTTACAGGTTGCTGAACCGTTTGGAATATCTACAAACCGAGCTTTATCAACTGCTTCAGCGAGTGTTTAATGAGCAGTATTAAGTTGCAGAAGATCAGCAGATCGAGCTTTGTCCAAAAGAAGAAATTTCCTCATCAAGTCTTCAGTCTCCACATGATCCGGATACCGCTTACCGTAACAAAGGAGATCAGACGATGAAAGGTTAAAGTGTGAATATTACTGAGACCTGTTCCAAAGACATTTCAACCTCATTACCAACGTGATTGTTGAAAAGGCAAACACCCCAGACACAGCATTTGTTGACCCAGCCATTGAAGCTACCATTAAAGTTACCGAACAAATTGTTAAAACGGGGTATGCTGATGGGGCTTATCAAAGCCCTAATAATGATGGTTGTTGCAAAAATACCGACATGGTTTTTACTGGTATCCAAGGCTTCGAGTCAAGATATGATTTAGAAATGACCTCGGAAGGATTATTGGTCACCAACACAAAAACAGGTGAGCAAATGAAGACTGTTTTGGTTAAAAAGCATAAAAACAGCAAGGAAGACAGGTGGTGAATAACAACTCCCTCTGGTTATTACTACTTTGGTCAACTGGCCATCAGGGCTTCTCAATTACGTCGCCAGATGAAAGGACGCTCATAGGAGGAACTACACAAACGAAACAATGTGGAAGCGACCATCTTTCAACTAAGCTACCCTTTAAGAAATACCAAATCAAAATACCGAGGAATAATCAAGCAAAAAACATGGGCTTACTGTAGATGCCTGTGGATCAATCTTGTAAGAATACTCAACTTTACGAAACAAATATGTCAAAGAACTTTTAAAATAATGAAATTACCTGTTTTTGAACACTCTTTTGTCAATTATTTAAACTTCCAGACTAAGAGCCAACTAATTTTAAGCAGAACATATTCTATTGTACTTATTTTATCGATAATTACTAATTTTTCCATTTTTAAATAAACCCTTTAATCGGAGGGGACTCAATATTTAAAGCTTGAATAGTTCAGTTTTCTCCTTTAAGAATCATCTGTAAAGAGAATCCAAAAATTAGTTATTCACACTCATATTATTTCAATTATTGATAACTTTTTGCTTATTTAAGGGGACTACTATTATTTAATTCTATGATATTCAGATATTTCTTTCTTTCTTGGCAGAAGGAAAACGAATATATACAGTTGAAAGTTTCACAAGAGAAAAAACAACAAACATAATTCAACCATTCATTAATAATCTATGAACCAATTTAGATCAATTTCAATCATGCTTATCCTGATGTTTTCATTTGTTCAGGAAAAAGGATTTTCATCAAACGGTAACCAGGATAATAAAAAAAATATCGTAATGTTCGGGAATTCAATCACCTTTCAGGGAAAATGGGAAGATATCCTTGAACGGACCGATGTGGTAAATAGGGGTATTCCAGGCTACACCACAGGGCAGCTCATCTGGACTATAAAAGATGTTCTTCGGGATTATCCGGGGACAAAAATCTGGTTTCTTGAAGGAGGTATCAATGATATTGGACTTGGCGTACCCGTAACGCGTATATTCGAAAATTACAAAATCACAGTGGATTCGTTAAAACGAAACCACATTATACCGGTAGTACAATTGACTATACTTAAAGTTGCCGCTATAAAAGAAAATAAAAAAGTGAATAAACTTAATAAGCTCATTCGTAAATACTGCTTGAAAAATCAGATTGACTACATTGATTTAAATGCGTTTCTTTCAAAAGACGGAGAATTAAAAAAAGAAATAAGTACCGATGGCACCCATCTTAAACCCAATGCTTATATACCATGGGGCGAAGCCATTAAGGAAGTACTTGATAAATATAAACTCTGATCATAAACATAAAACATTTCAATGAAAAATCAAGTACATGAAAAAGGATATCGCAACAAACCATTGACAAAAGAAGAAAAAGCAAGCTAGAATAAATTAAATTAAATGTTTCATAGTACAGGTGTTTAGTACTAATTATAAGTTTTGTCAATTAAATTTACTGCGTTGTAATCTCGACTGCAGCAGCAGGAAGTCCTTCTGACTCAGTAGTCACGATTATTGAACCTGATTTTGTAAACGGTCTGATAATAGCAAGGCACTTACCGTTAAAGGTTTTACATTCAGGTTTGCGAAAGTTTTGCATGTCGTTCGGTGCAGCGTTTCCTGAAGCCAGTAATTCGCCATCACCTGATACAGTAAATTTAACGTGTACGTCTGCATCAGGAACAAGATTCCCGTCTTTGTCCCTTACTTCAACTGAAACATATGCCAGGTCGTTACGGTCAGCATTGATCTGGTTTCTGTCGGGTATTAAGATCAGTTTTGCTGGTTTACCTGCTGTTTTGAATATTCTGGTTGCAACTTCTTTTCCATCTATTAAGCCTATCGCTTGTAATTCTCCTGCTTCGTATGGTACATTAAACTTTGCAGTAAGTCGGGTTTTGTCAGAGATTGGCTTCTGACCAATGATCTTGCCATTTAACTCAAGACGGACTACCTGACATTTCGAATAAACGGATATCTGCAACATATTTCCTTCCTCCCCGGGCCAGGTCCAGCTCTGATACTCATCGGGCCATCCCCAGCGAGATATACTTTCTTTTTTACCTGAGGGAATGGGAGCGTGTACAGCCATCTCCAGTTTACTCCTGTTCCATACTACATCCCTGAAATAGGACTGAGCTTTTTTCTGACCGGTGATATCGATATCTCCGCACCACGCGTTATACCAGGAGGGCCACGGCATACTGAACGCGGCATCTTTTTTGTCGTAATACGTACGCCCAATCCCAGATTCTCCAAGATAATCCATTCCTGTCCATACAAAATCGCCTATTACCCATGGATCTTTTTCCACCTGCTGCCAGTTTTCAAATGCTTCCATCGGAAAAGACTCGGTGCCTGCCATGATTCGTTCGGGGAATTTCTTATGATCGTTTTTGTAATCTCTCCACTGGTAATTATAACCACCAATGTCGAGGCTGGCAAAAGCAGGTTCACTATCCGACCACTCCAATCCTGGCTGTTCCCAGAACATGCAGATTGCAGCTGTGATGGGTCTTGTGTTGTCAAGCTCTTTAACCACTTTAACCAGCTGGTGTGCTATGCGTTGACCCGACGTGTCTGCCCTTTCATAGATCTCATTGCCGATGCTCCATATAATTACACTCGGGTGGTTACGGTCGCGCAGTATCATGGATTGAAGATCACTTTTCCAGTTTCCCCTGAAATAATTACTGTAGTCCTGGGGATTTTTCGGATGTTCCCACATATCGAAGGCTTCATCTATTACCATCATGCCAAGTCGGTCACATGCATCGAGGAATTGCTTTGAAGGAGGATTATGGCTGGTACGGATGGCATTGAACCCATTGGCTTTCAATAATTCAACCCGGCGTTCTTCTGCACGGTCGTATGTTGCGGAACCCAGGAGGCCATTGTCGTGATGAATGCATCCTCCTTTAAGTAAAACAGGACTACCATTAAGCAAAAAGCCTTTATCTGCACTGAAGCTGAGTGTTCTTACCCCGAATGGTACTGAATAGCTGTCAATAATCTTACCGTTTAGAACCACCTCTACCGTCGCCCTATAAAGGTGTGGGTTATCTATCGACCATAAAGCGGGATGGAGTATATTCAGTGTCTGATCAACCGAAAGAGAACCCTTTGCCTCTATATTCAAAGACTTCTCTGTCTTAACAATAACACTTGAATTTGCATCACTGATAAAAGTAACCAGACTGGCTCTATTTTTGTCAGCTCCACTGTTTTTTAGAATGACGGAAAGATGAACTTTGGCCGTATCTTCAGAAGTTAAGTCAGTGGTGACAAAAAGACCGTTTTCGGCCACTCTCAAAGGATTGGTAACTGTAAGCCATACGTGGCGGTAGATCCCAGATCCGCTGTACCAGCGACTGTTCTTCCCGGGGTTCCTTACTTCAACAGCAATTACATTATCCTTTCCCGGGAACAGGTAATCTGTAATATCATATGAAAATGGAGTATAACCGTAAAAATGATCACCTGCCTTTTTTCCATTAACCCACACGCTGGCAATCATATAAACACCATCGAAGCAAAGGGTAACCTGTTTCTTACTATAGGTATTATCGGCCATGAAATGTTTTCTGTACCATGCAGTACCTCCTTTAACGTGACCTGTGGCAAGGCCTCCTTCGCTGGTTATGGTAAAAGGACCGATATGATCTTCATTATCGTTATCAGCAAAATTCTCAATACTCCAGTCATGAGGAAGATCAATGCTTCGCCAGCCAGAGTCATCAAAGGCGGGATTTTCTGCTCCTGCCACACTGTCGCACAGAAATTTCCAATCGCCGTCTATTGGAATATTGCGATTCAATACGGTTTCATTTTTTATATTATCGGATGAACACGAAAAAAATATTATGCTTATAAAGAAGGAGAGTGGAAGTAAAAATTTCTTCATCATTATGGGATTTATGAATAATTATTAAATAATAATAAGCTTCGTAAGATACAATATTTTGTAAAGAGTTAAAACCTTAGGTGGATTCTAAAAATTCATTTTTTTTATTCTGATTCATGAGAAATCGCAGAACCCTTTAATCAATTTCTCAAATCATAATAAAACTACAATATTTATTCGAATATCGATAACATTAGAGATGCGTTAATATTTCATTGAAATTATATAAGTTAAGTTGTTCTTTGACATTTTGTTTGATTTGTATTTTTGTAAGCAGCTCATTTATAGGTGTTTTAGCAAAGGCTGAAATACCAATATTTGCATCATTTCATAGACCGAATATGGACTGCGAAGTTGATATTTCAGATAAGCCACCACCAAGTATGTACAAATGGCTATCCAAATATGAATTTTTACAGCATTTTCCGAGTGACCCCAAATAGTATTTATCTGTAAATTTTACTTTATCCATTTGAAGAATAGCTCAACTTGCCAACGATTTTTGTAAAGGGTAGCCACTTCTAATGCTTCTACTTCAAAATTATTGGTCAAGAAAACAAGGGTTATATCCTTTTCACTGTCGTAGTATTTAATTCTTCGCAGCTTTTCAGGGTATAGTTTTTTGCTCTTATAAATCACTAGCTTGATGGTTTGGTCGCAACGTAAACCAATACTTTTATTTACCTTCCGTGACTCAATTACCCTAAAGCGAAAATTATCTTTGACTCGAACCACAAAGAATGCATCTACTTCATTTAGTGTGTATAGGCGTCTGAAATCAACATAAGCTTTGTCCATAACGTAGATAGCACTTGGAACGATTTCAATTTCAACAAGAGCATTAACATCATGATACTTACCATCTGTTATGTGGATAAATGTTGGTATGTTACCTCGCAAGTCTAAGAGTGTATGAACTTTGATAGCTCCCCTAGAACGCTTACCCCTTGCCCAACTCCAAAGTGTAAGGCTGAGTGAGATGGTTGCTGAATCGAGAACAAAAATATCATTATATATCTCCAAGTGTGGCACAGGGCTATTGGCATATAGGGGTTGAACAAGTTTAATGAGGTACACTCCTAAGTCTGCAAAGATGCGCCAATCACGATTCTCATTTGCACGAGATAGTGTCGATTGATTAACGCTTTGCTTGATTCACAAATGATATAAACTATTCTTATGAGCATTTAGGCAGAGTCAAATATCTCTCAAACCATTTCGAGCAGTAAGCTGTCCGAAGAATAGTTTTGCAAATTGATTCCAACAACTCAATCCTCTTGTTCGGTAATTGCCGTTGTAACGCTTTACACATTTACTAAACTCATAGCTGTAGACAAGAGATAAAACCTGAGCAAAAACATACTTTCCGCTATTCATAACTTTGTGATTTTCCACAAAACTATCACGCAAATCAAATCAAAAAATCAAAGAACGTTTATAATTAGATATATATCAGTAATTTATAAATAAAATTAATAAGTTAACGCATCACTAATGATTCGATAATTAAAAAAATATCGTAAATTGACTTCGATTTAAAAAAATCAGTTAACGGGTTCTTCGATTTTTCTTGAATCAATAGTTTAAAAATGAATTTTTAGACCCCCCCTATGAAAAAAATAATGAAAGCCCTGATATTTCCCATTTTCTTTTTCGCTACGATGAATTCAGCATTCAGCGGAAATGATGAGTTGGTAAAAACGTGGAAATATACAAACGGAAATTATCAGTTTGAATGGAATTTTGTAACTGATATAGCACAGATGTCTCAGATAAACCCACACAAGACCATCTGGAAGGGAAGTTTGTTGCCTGCTTTTTGGCTTCAGAATTCAAACATGCAAAAAAAGTATATAAAGGCTGTGGTTTTAAACGAGACGACAGAAGGGAACCTGACAAAATTGAAGCTTCAGTTTGCCGATTTTGGAACAGGCAGCATGTCGGTAAGGAAAGAAAGCTGGGGTATTTCGATTACAGATTTTCATGTAAGCTGGAACGATAAGATTCCACAGATTATTGATTTGTATTTTGGAACATCGGCATGTCCTGAAGGTAGGCAAAGTTTGATGGACGAAACGAATCCGCCGTTTTCATCCGATTGGGAAGCTTTTGGCTTTTGCATTCCGGGTGCCAAGGAAGGTACGGTGCAAAGCTTCTTCCGCTTTTGGGATTTTGGGCAAACCAACATTGCGCTGGGCAGTTTTGCCCCATCAATGGGAACCCCTTACGGAGCTGCTTTTCCCCGGCCAATATTGTCATTGGCGATGGGTGACAATAATGGGTGGATGGTTATCGGTGCAGGAAATATTCCCAATGCTCCAATGACTTTGAAGATGCGCTCATCCCTTGGATGTATCGATTTTTTGTACCGCGAAGATTTGTGGGGAGCGGGAACTAAGGATAGAATATGGCAGAATCCACTGCGTATTGTTTTTGGAGAAAATGCATGGTTGGCTTACCTCCAGTATTTCAATTCTTTTCCAAAAAAGGAAACACTTTCTTCCATTCACCAAAAGGCAATCTGGAATACATGGGGTAACTGGAAAAATCAAGATTATCCCATTCGACCGATTGTCGATTTTGCCAAAAAAACCGGGGCCGAAATCTTAGTAATTGATGATCCATGGGAGGCTTCGCAGGGGGTTGGGAAACCTGATACGGTGAGATTTCCCAATATTCAGGATGATATGGAATACCTCCATAAGCAAAAAATGTCACATGGTATTTGGGAATGTGTTGGGTGGATTGGTGATACAATGGCCTGTGGATTGACTAAAGCTGATCTTATTTGCGATAAAAACGGTAATCCATGTGTGGGAAGCTGGAACTTCAATCCTTTCAACTCTGGTAATTTCTGTATCGACATTAGTTCACAGCATTCCAGAGACTTTCTGGTCGATCGAACAATCCGGACCATGAAGATGATGAAGCCCAAATTGATCAAACTTGATTTTGGATACGGCATGCCTAACCCAAACCTGGGGGTTCCTCGAAATCCTGAATTGAGGGGCGAAAAATATTCTTTCGAATTGATGAAACTCATTTCAGATGCGGCAAAAAGTGTCGATCCCGATGTAACCATTATGTATTACGGCATAAACCCGCTATTTCTGACACTGTTCGATATGGTTTCACTGGACGATCAGGGCGATTTGTGGTATGATGTAAAAGAAGGTCACGACCAGTGGAGCATCTGGGCTTCATTGTTGTCTGACAAACAGGTTGCAATAAGTGGTTCATCTTCTTATGACTGGAATGCCGACGACGAAGTTATCCTGAATACATTCATATTAGGTTCTCCGGGAGCTGTGCTTGGAACCCATATGGATGATGGTTCTGAAGTTCCTGAAAAATACATAAACAGAAGGTATGCTGTGAATAAATGGTACCGGAAAAGTATTGAATGGCAACCTGTTTGGCTCAACAGCCAACTTGGGAATATGCAATCAGCGCCCAGGTTAAATTGTTGGGGACGTACCGAAAATATTGATGGCAAAGATCAAATAACTGCCATTGTATTAAAAGGGAAAAAGGATAACACACTGAAAGAACTTGATGCATTTGAATGGGAGGGAAGATGGGCAGTTGTTTCTCAAACCAGTAATGGAATTTTTGAAGCCAGGCAGTTGGCTGTAATTCCATTTGATGCAGGTTTCATCAGTATCAAACTACCATCAGCACCTGAAAAGATTGAAAAAGTGAACAACCAAGAGTTGGTTCTTACAAGAAAATGGGACTGGAAAAACGGGATACTGACTATCCGAATCGATGAAAAGGAACTCAATCAAACGGCAGGGTTTATCATTATTATGTAGGTGAAATCAGTGCTGTCCAAGATAAAAAATATCTATGATCATATTAAAATTTTAAGTATTGAATCTCCTTCGAAAAGCCGGAGCGACATATTTAATTAATTACGGTATTGAGCCATGAATATTTTGTAATGTTACTGCCTTAAATTAGACATTAACTATCTTTATTTGGTTGTATAATTTATTATTTGTATTTTTCATCATGAAAGTGATGGTTTTTTTGTTAATTTTTATT
>Ga0307376_10004350_pt1 | contig 13004 bp, 15 predicted proteins | sample TR2MG_FD_202536 | JGI IMG/M metagenome (GOLD analysis project Ga0307376, IMG submission 202536) | Soil microbial communities from Risofladan, Vaasa, Finland - TR-2 | ecosystem: Environmental > Terrestrial > Soil > Coastal area > Acid sulfate soil | place: Finland: Risofladan, Vaasa | collected... | reverse complement strand
CCTTCTCGAAGAGTACGATATTTTTATAACGACCTATGGAATGCTCCTAAAATATGACTGGGTAAGGGAGGTAACCTGGAACTCGTTGATATTGGACGAGGCCCAGGCTATCAAGAACCCGGGGGCCAAGCAGACGAGAACGGTAAAGCAAATAAAATCTTTCCATAAAATCGCTATGACTGGTACTCCTATCGAGAACCGGCTTTCCGAGTTATGGTCGTTGTTTGATTTTCTGAACAAAGGACTGTTGGGGAGCTTAAAGGAATTTACTACCTTCACGAAACAATTGAAGGAAAGTCAGGAGGGTTATTCTCAGCTGAAAAAGGTGGTAGGCCCATTTATACTGAGAAGATTGAAGACGGATAAAGCCGTAATCACAGACCTGCCTGACAAGATTGAAATGAAAACATTTTCCACACTTTCCAAAAGACAAGCGGCGCTATACAATGCGCTTGTGGGTGACATTAAGACAAAGCTGGAATTCGCCGATGAAGGGATTGAAAGAAAAGGCTTGATTCTTTCTTCTATTATGAAGTTCAAGCAGATATGCAATCACCCCGACCAATATCTCGGTCAGAATTCCTATGCGGAAAGTGATAGTGGGAAATATGCCCGGTTACGTGAAATTTGTGAAACAATTTATGAAAAAAGAGAGAGACTTCTTGTATTTACTCAGTTTAAAGAGATCACCGGGCCCCTGAAAGAATTTCTTGAGGGCGTATTCCACCACAAAGGCCTTGTCTTGCACGGGGAAACTCCTGTGGCCAAAAGAAGAGATATTGTGGAAACCTTCCAGGGGCATGAATATGTGCCCTTTCTGGTACTCTCCATAAAGGCAGGTGGGGTGGGTCTTAATCTTACATCCGCGAACCATGTTGTGCATTTTGACCGCTGGTGGAATCCGGCGGTCGAAAATCAGGCTACAGACAGGGCGTTCCGCATCGGCCAACAGAAGACCGTTATTGTGCACAAATTTATTACGAAGGGCACAATAGAAGAGAAAATAGACTTGATGATTGAGGACAAAAAGAAGTTGACCCAAGAAATTATTCCTGATATTCAGGAGAACTGGATTACTGAGATGGATAACAACCAGTTGATGGATTTATTCCGACTTTCCTTTTAGCAGGAGGTTTTTTGTGTGTCATATTATGATTATCCGGTATATGTTTCGGTCGCGGAAAAGAAGGCCAGGGCGCAGAAAAGCATCGAGAAACTGAGAAAGAAAAGTCCGGATATTACGCCAATCATGATACAGGGGAGAAAGCTCGCCAGAACGTGGTGGGGAATAGCCTGGAATGACAACCTTGAAAGTTATTCGGACTATGCAAACCGCATAGGGCGAGGTCGGAGTTATGTACGACACGGGGCTGTGCTGGACCTGAAAATAAGTGCGGGCAAGATTGCCGCGCTGGTGCAGGGAAGTGTCGCGAAGCCCTATACGATCTGCATTGAGATACAGGCTCTGAGCAAGAATACCTGGGAGACAATCACAAAGGCCTGCGAGGGCAAGATAGACTCATTGCAGGAACTCATAGAGGGCAAGTTTCCCAAAGGCCTGGCCGAATTGTTTACCGCCCGGGGGGAGGGGCTTTTCCCGGCTCCAAAGGAAATATCCTTAAAGTGCAGTTGCCCTGACTGGGCCATAATGTGCAAGCATGTGGCTGCAGTGCTTTATGGGGTGGGAGCACGATTAGACGAAAATCCCGCGCTGTTTTTTGTCTTGCGCAATGTAAATATTGACGAGCTTGTATCGAAGGTCATTGCCCAGAAATCTGAAAGCCTTCTTGGAAAGTCAGGGAGGAGAAGTAGCCGGGTTATTGATGACGATGACATTGGGGCTATGTTTGGAATAGATATGGAAGAAGGACAAGTGAAGGCATCTCGCAAGGCGGCAAAGAAGGAGGATGGAGTAAAGAAAAGGGCTGGCAGGCCCAGTACCAATAAGACCAAGAGGGAGGGCTAAGCCCCCGGCATGGCCGGGGTGAAAGTGCCGGTGGTTCACCTTACGGTGGCTCCTATCGGTTTGAGCGAAGTTCTTGCTATTCCACCAGGGTCCCATCCGATGGAGATGAAAGGGCTGTTTCTCCTGCCGACATGATAGACGAAAGTGCTGCTACATGGGTTTGCATTCGGTCCGGTGGTTGTTTCGGGACCATTTCCAAAGAAAAAACCGGCCCCAGCGGCCGATTCAATATTTCAGTTCAAGGGATTTTCCTTTACACCGCGCTTCCTTCCCGGACCAGTTCCCTGGTCAACTTGTTAAGGGCCTTCTTTTCGATGCGGGAGACATAGGAGCGGGATATGCCCATGCTCTTGGCTATTTCCCTCTGTGTTTTCTTGTCGTCGGTATGAAGGCCGAAGCGCAGTTCCAGTACCTTTTTTTCCCGCTTGGAGAGCAACTGCATCTTGGTCAGCAGTTCTCTTTTGTCAAAGGTGTTTTCAACGGTCTCGGCGACAACCTCGGCATGGGTACCAAGGATGTCGATGAGGGTAATCTCGTTTCCTTCCTTGTCTACGCCTATGGGTTCAAACAGGTATACCTCGGAGCGAACCTTCTTCATTACCCGCATGTGCATGAGGATCTCGTTTTCTACGCATTTGGCCGCGAAAGTGGCCAACTTGGTCCCTTTTTGGGGGTCAAAGGCGTTGATGGCCTTGATCAGGCCGATGGTGCCGATGGAGATCAGGTCGTCCTGGTCTTCGTAGACGTTGTCAAACTTTTTTACCACATGGGCAACGAGGCGTAGATTCCGCTCGATCAGGGTGTTTTTGGCCTTCTCATCTCCTTGCTTGAGCAACCGGATGCAGGCGGCTTCCTCTTCTTCGGACAGGGGCGGGGGAAAGGCGTTGTTGGCTACATAGGATACCAGTACCAGGAGGCCGTTCAAAAGTGAAAGCACGACCAGGGCCAAAAGACCAGAGAAAATGTTGATCCCCCCTCAAACAGGATGCATGATATTCTATGGGCGGTGCAGCCGTTTGTGCTTGTACGTCAGGGGGGAAAGTAAAATCTTTTTTTGTCTTTCCTGTGATGGAGTTACTGTCTGCGAGGGTCGGAACAGCGGCTGGAAAATCAGCATAACTCACTTTAACCGTTCCAAAGGCTAAATTTCGGCAAGACTGCACCGTACGCTGGAGTGTGTCCGTTGTGTCGCGATCCTAGGGTTGGACGTTGGGCTGATGCGAATCAAGTCGCGAGGGTGACATGTTCATCCCGGGGTTGGTGTTACCAGAGGGAACACCGCCTCGCGGGATGAAGCCTTCGGCCTCGGCACCGTATCGTTTTGACGAAGGGGTGGCGGCCCTGACCGCCGCGGCCAAGGCCCACCTCGATGTGCTCCTTCTGTCCGTGCTCTTTTGTACGAGGTACCCGATTCCGTGGAGGGCCCGCTCCGTTAGTGGGTTGCAAGGCCGGATACCAGGGTGATCGTATCCTATCCCGCCGATACCCCCCGCGTGATCTTTTATTACCGGCCTGTGTCTCCATGGGGATCTATGACCTTGTTGTGGAGGGGACCCCTCTGGCAGCGGCCCTCTGGGTTCACTCCACTTACGCCGACGTGTCCCGGTGGCATCTTCCTGCGGGACAGTTGCGCGTCCGCGAAAGGCGGGAAACGGCTCCGGCGGAGGACGTTCAGGTGCAGTAGACCCACCGGAGTTGGTAACGGCGACAAAGACGCCGGGGTTTGCGGCAACAATCCGGACCTGGAGCAGGAAAGGATGGGTCAAAGGCACCGCGATCGTTACGAGCCTGGTGTTGCCTACGTTGTTTACGTGGCACCTGGCCGCAGGCCGGTTCACCACCGCCACGTCGCTACCCAGACCACGGTCGCCCAGACGAACAATACCCAAGTCACTCCTGCGACAAAGGCCGCCACAGTGACGTCCTACGAACCGACGGTTTCGATACCTATACGAGTACCGTCCAAACGGACCAGCTTAAGGTCGTTCAGATACCCGAAGCCGTGGCGGCCGGTTGGTTCAGGGCGCCGGCGATTTTACGCGCAAGACCACGTTCACTACACTGGAGCCCGGCGATCTGGTCTACGAAAACGAACTTGCCAACACCCCGGCCCTGGATCCCGGTTATTCCTGCGTTACGATAAAGGTTAATGCAACGACTCCCGGTCAACTGTTCCCAGGTGACCAGGTGGATATCCATGCGGCTAACGGCGGGCAGCAGACGCTGCCGTTGGCTGCGGATGCCGAGGTGCTGGTGAACTATGACTCAGCCGGAAATATCATTGGCCCGGACGCCAGAAAGGTGACGTCCAGCGTGGAACTGATGGTTTCCCAGGACCTTGTTCCGGGCATTATGGCCACCTCGAAGGCCGGGCAGATATACCTGGCGAGGAGGTGACTTCTCATCGATCCAGACATGAAAGGGAGGGGCCAAGAGGCGGCCGAACCAATGGCCGGTGGACGGTCGGCTTTCCCTCTTAATGAACCCCGGGGTCTGATACTGGGCTTATTTCTTTGGATGTGGTTTCGTTTGGATACGGAAACTAAGGGTTTGACCGCTGTGAGAGCTCTATGCGACGCCGTTTTGGAGATAATGACGGCCGGCCGATGACTGGAAGGCAGAGTTGAAGGCAAGTTATGAAAGTGCTGATTGGGCTGAGGCGGAGCGGTTATACGAAGGAGCGGGGACGGCATTCAGGCGAAATCCCTCGCGCCGCCGTACTCCTTTTCGTATCGGTGTCGTCAGATATCAGAGACTCGCCGGAGGACGAGCCTGTGTACTCAATGGTTTCCTTAGTTGGCTGCCACCGAGAACTCAGGCTACCTCAACGAGGGGGAGGCGGCCGAGCTTATTGCACAGGCTCTGCCCCTCTGTCAAAGAGGTTTAAACGCGACATCGCTTTCGAGCGATGCTCTAGCGGTTGATCATTGATTTCAAACAACAATGCTTATACTTTTTCCCACTGCCACATGGGCAGGGATCATTTCTGCCGGTTGCCACTAATCTTGGTTGGTCCTGTTTAGGTTTTTGTTCATACTTGTTCATTATTTCCCTAGAGGCAGCCTTCATTTCAGAACAGTGCCGCTTCAAGACCCTTAGCATCTCTTTATTTCTAATGACGTACTTAACGAGATTTTCAACATCCTCGGGTTTACAATGCATCTCTTTAATCGTGTACTGGTAAGTAGGTAGTTCCAGTACGATATTGAAAAATGCATCTTGAGTTCCTTTTCTATGATTAATCTTGATAAATTGGAGATGAGCGTCTTGACAGGAACATTTTGGATCCACGCAGTAATAGTCAACAACAAAATAGTCGTCAGAATCGTATTGAAATCCAAGAACCCCCATCTCACCGGATCCGAAAACACTTACATAAGGTATTATATATCCGTTCAAAACACCATCTATAACTTGCTTCGGCAAATAGTCCAAATAATGCTTGCGGCCATATTGCTTAGCCTGAGACAGATGTAGCCTGAAGCGATCCATTGTTTCATCGTCTAAAGCATTTATAAATTCGCCGATTAACTTGGTTGCCCTAATTTTCTTGTTATTTACTTTCTTTTCCGTGACCTTGCGGGTTTCGAGATCCAGTCTAAAAGAAAACACCGGTATGGCGTCTTCGGGCCCATCGCCAGTGTCAAAAAACCTCAATAAAACATCAGTACAATCACAAGTCGGATTAGTACAGTAATCCTCATCCATAAACAGGGTTATCCCGTTGTCAAGTACTAGACCCAAGGGATCAACTTTTTCGCTTTTTCCCATGATCTGATAATAGGACATTACACTTTTCAAGATAGCAATCCTCCCTTACGACCTCTTATCACCTCGGGAAACACGTCCTCCTACCGGACCGGTTTCCCGCCCGTTCGGCGTCCCAAAAGCTTGTCCCAAGACCGGCGTCATTCTCCGTATCGCGTCGAATTTACCATAAACATATACCTTCGCCATGCCGACGTCAAGGTAAACCTGGCTTCCTACAGGGCGGCATTGGCGTTGGTTAAAAGGCGTGTCTCGCCAGACTCAAGGTCCAAATGGACAACGGAACTGTCCTATGTGATCTCCAATGAAGAGGCGAATGAAGATTGAGGAGTTGTGGTCGCCGAGACGTTGGACCGGCCACATGGACTTTGAAGAAAAGAAAGCCCTCGTCAGGGCACTGGTGGCGCAAGTCATAATCTTCGGCCAGCCCCTCGCGGGCGGGCCTACCGGGAGCCTACCGGGAGCCTACCGGGGGAGCCTACCGTGTGGTAACCGTTACCGTGGTAGCACGTATTCCCGAAACCAATCTATAACTAGACTCGATATTCTACGGTTTCGGGTTGGGTGAGCACTTGGCGAAGGAAACTGGCCGGGTTCAGTTTGTCAAGCGACAATTCGTCAGGTGAGTAAGCCAGTGCCTCGATGGGTTCCATAAGTTTCGCTGCTGCCTTGCCAAGAATTTTCCATCGTTTTGGGGCGGGCATACGCCGAAAATCGGGAGAGACGACTATTAAGTCAATGTCGCTTTCCGATCTGGCGTCACCCCGTGCATATGAACCAAAAAGCAAGATTTTCTCCACTTTAATTCCTTGGTCTCTAATAGCTTGGCCATAAGCTCTAATTATACCTTCAATGGTGGCGCGTTCTCTAAGCATTTGATAATTTCACCAGCCTTTTTGACATACTCTGATATGGTCGGGCCGGGATACTGTTTTGCGGCTTGGCTTAGTTTGTCTGGATAGCGGGCGCCAAGGGCTGCCATATTTAACTCGGCGATGAATTCAGTCTGGATTTGGGTCAAGGGAGCTTGCCCCACCCCTGCGAGTTCTATCAGGTTATGCCTTCGGGGTGGCGGTGCGCCTGTTCGTTCGACAATGACGGCCTTCAAGGCTTTTTCAACGGCCAGGTGGCAGGCGAAGTCAGCGAATACGTACCTCCTGGTACGGAGCATCGCCCGGGCGTCTTTCAGGTTTTCCTTGGCCTGTCTAAGCCATTCCTTGGCCTCTGGTGTCATACAGGGTCTTTCTCCCCTCATCCACGCAGCTCCGGGCTTGTACATCGTATGTGGTGCGGAAGGGACTGCTGCGCTAGTCCACCCAATATGAAGTTTCTCCAGCCATAGGAAAAATCCTTCGTCCATGCGTTTATAGACTTCCTGCGCATCGTGTCGTATTTTTTGAGACAGGCTCCAACGAAGAAGGGAGGAGGAACAGAAAGCCCTTGTCAGGGCACTGGTGGCGCAAGTCATAATCTCCGGCCGGCCCCTGGCCGGCGGGCGACCCTACCGGGGTGTCACCGTTACCGTGGTGGTACGTATTCCCGAACCAGACCCATAAAAATCCATTGCAACGATTAGAACTGATAACTCCACGGTTTCATGTTGAGTCAGCACCTGGCGGAGAAAACTGACCGGTCCAAGGTTTTTCAGTGCCAATTCATCCGGCGTTCGAGCCAAGGCCTCAATGGGTTCCATGAGCTTAGCCGCCGCATTGCCAAGGATCTCCCACCGTTTCCAGGCTGGCATGCGGTGAAAGTCACGGGAAACGATGATCAGGGCGATGTCGCTGTCCGGCTTGGCGTCACCGCGCGCATAGGAACCGAACAGCAACACTTTTTCCACCTGGATCCCCTGGTCATTGATAGCCTGGGCATAGGCTCTGATTATTTCTTCAACGGTGGCTTGTTCTCTAAGCACTTGATCAGTTTACCTGCCTTTCTGACGTATCCGGCAACAATCTGGCGCGGATACTCTTGTACTGCCTGTCTCAGGGTGTCGGGATATCCCGTGCCCAGGGCCGCCATATTTAACGCTGCGAGGAATGAGTGTATGTTTCATGGCTCACCATGCGCAAATAAGTACTGGGTAGAGGGTAATTAAACCATAAATTCGGCTTAGTTATCGCTATTAACTGGATACCATTTCAGGCCTGTGAAAGTAGGCCTATTCTTAACAGACCGGCAAGTGTCCCTTTCTGATGTGTTAGTCAGTTACTTCTTCCTCCCATATTTGAATTTCATCAGCCGCGTAACAACCCATCAGTTGGTATTGCTAATAACAAGAGTGTAACTCCGAAATAGAGCACCTTATGCGCAGGGAGCAGAGTATTCACTGTGATCTCTAGTACAATAACAAACCATATAACCCTTAGGAAGGTGGCCACCGGTTTCGTCATAAGAGGCAAACTCCTTTCGGTTATCCTTAGCCATTGAAAAGACACAGTGATAACGGGCGGGGGGGCAGTAAGTCAAGTAAGGTAAACTATTACCTCGGGATAATTCGCGAACTACCTACAACAAAACCGGCGAGTTCCCCTATGCTGCACTAGATGCAAGTGACAACAACCTTGCAACAACAGTAAATTGTGGATATTATGGCTGAGGGCGGAGGAAAGTCATCCTTAACTAAGTGATAGCCGTTTGGAAAAAGGTGCCTCATCGGTATATGGACGAGCTGTCTCGATCATGTTTTTCGCCCTATCCGTTGGGCGAGAAAAGCATCCAAGGCTTCCCGTTGTAACGGGTCGCTCAAGAAGGTGGGACGGATTTTGTACCGGAAGCCGGCTATCCTGGCAGTGGACCTGAAAATAGTAATGCGGTCGTTAAGCCACTGGTAGGATTCAATGTCCGGAAAAGGGACCAGGGAAAACGGGTCTTGTAGCCCTTTTTCAAATACGCTGGTGTTGATTAAACCCATCATGTCGAAGAAAAAGCTGCTTGCCAGTTTCCCGATATCGTATATTATATTAACCGCATCTGTAGTGACGTGCACGAAGAATATGTCTATTAGCGTAAGGGCAGTGAGAAAAATCGTCTGTTTTAAAGCCCCAGGTAGAACAGTCGCTGTCCGGCCTTTCTGCGGTCGAGGGTCCCACGTATTCCAGAATATATAGTTAATCCGACAACAAGCAGGGATAAAACGAGTATTACCTGGCCTGAAACGGTTGTCAGGGTCTTGACGATAATGTCTATGTTGTTTGCGGCATTATACAGCCAGAGTAGGAAAACCGTAACAGTTAGCAATGACCACATGATAAGCGGTCGCTTCATGTCCATTATTCAATCACCTTACCTTTGAACTATTCTTGATTAGGCGAGAAACCAGCGTGTTTTGTTTTGGGCTTAGGTATACAACGTTAAACTATCCCGACAGCCCATTAGGCCGCTCATTCACCCTGTTCTAAGAGCAGTTCTACAGAATTAGGTAAAATCCTCCCATCTTATAATCTGCATGTGGTAGAACAAGTGTTTGCCAGACCAATATTATGCGGCGGGTGTCATGCTTGCATGAGCCATATTGCCTACTATTGTTCAGTAAGACAGCCCCATGACACACAGATTGCGTGGGGTGTTGAATGAAGAGGAAACCAGGTTAAAGACTATCGCTGGCCGCCGAAACCCTGGACCGGCTGGACGACCTCGATTTTGAAGAAAAGAAAGCCCTCGGCAGGGCCCTGGTGGTGAAAGTCATAATCTCCGGCCGGCCGGCCATTGGCGGACGGGGCTACCGGGGCATCCCTGTTACTGTGGGTGCAGCTTGTAATGTAGTATCTTACCGGGGAAGGACCGGTCGTGGTAACTTTCCATCCGACCACGTAGCAAATCGCGCAGAGGGAGTAGGCGACTCTCCTTCTGGATGCCGCGAGGATAATGTCACCGTCCGTCGTAAGGTGAGGCCAGACAGGGTGGCTAGCAAGTGTTGGGGCCGCAACATTAAGTGAACCCTGCGGCGTCGTTAAGAGGACCTGCGTGAACTACCCCGCCCTTAAGGGCGGAGCTTCTCCGCCCTCTGCTGTGGGGCACCTCCGCTTTTTTGAGGAGCTGGAGGTGACTTTATAGTCCATGGTAGTTAGTTGCGCCGCTTGGTTCCGGTTTGCTCTTTCCAAGAGAAGTTCCAGGACCTTCTGTCGACGCAGCTCGTGATTCCAGGAATATTTCTTGGCTATCTCACGCATGTCCTCATCAGAAAAACGTTTCCTGATATTCTTCGCCGCGTTTACGTCCGCATCTTCCGTGTAACCGCAGCGCTTGCACTTGAACACTTTGCCATTGCGGTTCTCCTTGTCGACGTGACCGCACTCCGAACATTCTTGGCTGGTATACTCAGGGACGACCTGGGCCACGTTCCCACCCAGCCACTCCAGATCTTCTTTCAGGTGGTCCTGAAGATCGCCCCGGGCCCACGTCGACAGGTCGAACCGGCCCCTGGCGGAACGCTTCGCACCCTGGGCGCTCATATCCGACAGGTCTTCGAGAACAACCATCGTGCCGGGCACGTTCTGGAGATCCTTGATGAGCAGGTTAACCGCCCGCCCGATCTCCGTGGACACGGTCGCCTTGATCCGCCGCCGCATCTCACTCCAACGGTGGTCCGAGAGATGCCGCAGGTATTCGTTGATCTTCCTCAGAAGACGGGCCTGCTCTCTCGGATCACTGGATTCCTCCATCCGCTTTTCGGTCTTCTTCTGGAGCGTCCGGAACTTGTTGCGCGTCTCCTGCAGCTTGAGGTACTTATCCCATTCTTCCTTCACCAACTCGTTGAAGCTCTTGCCGTACTGCTTGCCATCGGAAAGACTCACCGGTGTCGTGATACCTACGTCACAACCCAGCACTTCCGTCGGCGCTGGATTGGCTGTTTTTTGTTTTTCCACCGGTATCGAGATGTGGATGTGATTGCCTCGGATTACAAGGAGCGCCTTGCGCTGGTTCGTGTTCATCCAGCCCGGAAACAGGGCTTCGAGCACATCTTTCTTTCTTCCGATCAGCTGGAAGGGCACCTTTACCCGATGATAGGCCGCGGTGCCGGCCATACTCACCCATAGGTTGAAACTGACGGTTTTCTCAGCCTCGGCTATCGAAAACACCCGGTAGTCCAGAAGGATGCTGCCGCCCTTGAAATACGGCCTGCTCCAACGCCACCGGATTTCCCGGAAGCCGTGGTATATTCTCACCGGAACCAGCCACCGGTCGGTGAGCCTCAGTTTGTTGTACGCCTCTGATACGCGCTGCAAGTATTCGCTGTCTGACTTGGCCCACCGGGATACAACGTCTGCCGCGGTGAAGTCGCCGCTTACGAACCTGGCGAACAGATCGGTGTTCCTCACCATCGTCGCATAGACGAGCTAGTATTCCGGCGACAAATCCTTGCTTCTCCAGATGTCGGACGCCAGCTTATCCTGCATCGCCAGATAGTGCTCACGCAGGATGTCCAGCATCCGGTTGCCCGCGATCTGCTGGTACGCCGACAACACGTTTACCTTGATGCTCTGTTCCTGCATCGCCGTAGTGGCGCCCCCGGTCAGAATCTTCTCCACCATGTCCAGGCGTCAGTACCAGTTTTCTATCCACTCGTTCACCGCCTGCGCGTGCCGCCGATCAATCTCGTACAGCTCTTCCAGCTTGCGCTTGTTGATCACTGTCTTCGGCGCCCCAATGACCACGCTCTTATACTGCTCGTCGCCCGTCTTTTGCTTCTTTTTGACCTTTTGCACTTTCCTCTTCGTCAACTGCCCACCCCCCTTCCCAAGCGTTATCTCACTTGTAATCTTACCATATTTTAGAGCGCTTATCAAGCTCGCAAAGCAAGATATTCTTGCATAAGTACACACATTGTGTCAAGCCTCCGTTACATAGCCCCCTCCGGGGGGGGGCGCCTTTCATCCCCTCCGTGAACGAAGGGGACTTCCCGGCGAACAGGTTAAATCTGGCTTGCAGGAAAGGAGGAGGAGTCGAGCCTGGTTTCAGTGGGCGAAGACTGGTAGTCCAGGGAAGTGATGGAAGTGCGCACCTGGATGGCCTCCCGGCGTAAAGGAGACGGCACCAACACAAAGATGCTGCAATAAAGCAAGGAAGGGCTCGGACCCCGCCTGGAGGGTCCCCAAAGGGCAAGGCTACTTGTATAAGCGCCAAGCGTGAAGTCAAGTAGTGGGTACGAGTCTGGCGGATCAGGCCGTAGTAAGCGATGACGGGACCCGACAGAACAACGGGACCAGGAGCCAAGGGCCTGTGGACGACTCAGGCCATCCGAATAGGGCCACGTAGGGACTCAGTGCCCCACTAACGGGTACCGAAACAGGTAGACGTACGTAAGGGTAAACCATAGCCGTAGCAGTGTATGAGGGACTTACTTAAGCTGCTCACGTCAAGTCGGGCCATGCACCAGCGTCCTTACTCAGAGAAGGATAACCGCTGTCACCACAAGGCTGGATGCTATGGGAAGGTCCTTATGGGAGTGGTCGTTTGAAGCCGTACTGGGGAAAACTCGCCGTACGGAATTTTAGAGGGGTAGCAGGAAACCGAGCATGGCAGCGTACTGAGGCACCGCCAACCGAAAGGGGCGGCAACGGAGCGAACGCGACCTAAACCACGGCGCCTGCCATCTACTCGACTAGCAAGGATTCCCGAGCCTCATCCTTGATTACCCGAAAGATGCGGTTATTACGGTCGGTATTCCACGGTTTCAGGTTGGGTCAGCACTTGACGAAGGAAACTAGCCGGGCTTCATCCGTGGTCAGTTGGACGGCATACCGGGGGAGGTTGTCGGCGGCGAAGTTGACACCGGGTACCCGGGCCGTTGCGGTCCGGATCGCCTCCGGGAGGTGCTGCAGTAGCCGCTCGACGCCGACAGGGCCTTAGCCACGTCCTGCCGGGCCACTGGCCGGCGCATATTCTTTCGAGAGGATAGCCAAAGGCAGGATGTTCAACTGGCATTATCCCACTTGATGGGCGCTGGAAGATGGGGTAAAATGAGCTCGGGGCAGACGGTAAATTATAGCAGATTCGGCTGCGTCCTCAAGATATCGTTCCGGACCAACACAAGATATTGAAGGACTGGTATGGCCGTCGCAGTGGCTAGGAGGTGTGGCCGGTGCGGAGGTGGTTATACCTTCTTAGCTAAATATGGTATACTATTGCCATGGGGGTGTTCCCGATGAGCGTAGAAGTATGTCAAGAAAGACTTGAAGAATTAAACACTGAATTGGCCCGGATTATAGACGTTCTTGTTAATAATTACAACCCGCAGAGGATAATTCTATTCGGGTCGCTCGCCAGC
>Ga0307376_10004349_pt1 | contig 13005 bp, 12 predicted proteins | sample TR2MG_FD_202536 | JGI IMG/M metagenome (GOLD analysis project Ga0307376, IMG submission 202536) | Soil microbial communities from Risofladan, Vaasa, Finland - TR-2 | ecosystem: Environmental > Terrestrial > Soil > Coastal area > Acid sulfate soil | place: Finland: Risofladan, Vaasa | collected... | reverse complement strand
TGGTCTTTGGATCGATCCTTCAAATTCTAACTATCTTTTAAATGTACAGGACGGAGGGTTAACAATCTCTTATGATAAAGGTAAAACATGGAAATACCCGATTGAGGTTCTTCCTCTTGCGCAATTTTTTAATCTCGGATATGATCTCAGTAAACCTTTCAGGGTCTTTGGTTCAATACAGGATCATGGTAGTTACTATGGAGTTGTTGATATTTCAGAAGGCCGCGACAGAGTACCTGTAAATGAGTTTAAAGATATCCTTGGAGGAGAGGGCACGTCCCATTCTATAAATCAGATCGATAATAATACTATTTATGCCAGCAATTTCTATGGGGCACTTGCCAGGGCTGAAATGGACAATTTTCCTCAAAGCTCAAAAAACCTGCTGCCAAATATGATGCCTGACGAAACGCCCCTCAGGGGGCAATGGGTAGCTCCAACATTAGTTTCCCCTCACAATCCTGACATTATCTATCATGGGATGCAATACATGATGAGATCGAAAGACAGAGGAGATACATGGGAATACATGAGTCCTGACCTTTCTTACAACGATCCTGATAAGAAGGGTGATATCAGCTATCAGACTATCTCAGTATTTGATGAATCGCCTCTCCGGTTCGGACTTATTTATGCCGGAACTGATGATGGACGCATCTGGAGAACAAAAGATGAAGGTAAATCCTGGACAAAAATCAGGAATGGTTCAGTACCCCAGAAATTTATTTCACGGATCGTTGCCTCAAGATATGATTTGGGCACTTTATATATGAGCCAGACAGGCAGAAGAGATGATGATTCCCAGGTATATCTTTGGAAATCAACTGATTTTGGGGATTCATGGCAAGATATATCAGGCAATATCCCTGTCGGACCTGTAAATGTTATCCGTGAAGATCCGGTTAATCCCGGTATTCTCTATGCAGGTACAGACGGTGCCGTATTTGTTAGTAAGGATAATGGGGGGAAATGGGATATCCTTGGTAATTTACCATTTTTATATGTTCACGACCTGGCAATTCATCCCCGCGATAATATGATAATAATTGCCACCCACGGACGGGGAATATGGGTGATGGATGCCAATACTATAAATGAGAAGGATAGTATAAGGGGCAGAAGGCGTTAGGTTGCAGACGAAATGGAATAACTTAATTATCTAAAATAAGATATTTTTCCTGAAGGTTTGTTACCTTACCGATAATTGCAGCAGTTGTTAAACCGGTTTTATGTAAATCATCAAGCACTTTTTTGGTCTTTTCCTTAGATACACTCATTAATAGACCACCTGATGTCTGTGCATCACATGCTATCATCTTTAGATTATAATCGAGATCCGGGGATGCAGTAAGGTGCTCCTCAACATAATCGAGATTACGGAAAGATGCTCCTGGGATACATCCAGCGTCAACCAGACTATAAACATTTCCTATAAGTGGAACTTTCTTCATATTTATTTTTATCGATACCTTGCTTGCGATTGCCATTTTAAGGGCATGTCCGGCCAATCCGAATCCGGTAATGTCAGTCGCTCCTTTAATATTATATTTTTTCATAACCTCCGCTCCTGTTTTATTAAGGAGTTTCATAAGCCTTTTGGCTTTAGTTATATCATTATCGTCAGCCATACTTAGTCTCTGCCCTGCCATTATGATACCCATCCCAACAGGCTTAGTAAGTATCAGATAATCACCAGGTTTAGCACCGGAGTTAGTTATCATTTTTCCAGGGTGAACATATCCTACAACCGCCAGCCCATATTTAGGAGGAAAATCATCTAAAGTATGCCCTCCTATAATCCTCACTCCCGCTTCTGTTGCCTTATCATATCCCCCTTTCAGAATATCAGCATATGCTTTCATCGGAAGCTTTCCGGCAGGAAACATCATGATATTGAGCGCGAGTACAGGATCACCACCCATTGCATATACATCACTAATGGAATTTGAAGCAGCGATCTGTCCGAATTCATAAGGATCACTACATACAGGAGGAAAAAAATCGGTGGTCAGAACAAGTGCTAACTCATCATTAATCCTATATACGCCTGCATCATCATGAGTATCAATACCCACCAGAATATCCGGGTCATTGGACAAGGGGAGCAATTGTAATATCTCCGCAAGTTGTTTCGGTGATATTTTTGCCGAACAACCACCATATTCAACCATCTGAAGAAGGTCAACTTTCATATTAAATATTTTACTCTTTCAGGGTCTGACTATATTTCCGGCAGAGCTCATAACTTCTGCAATAACATACATGTTACTCAAGATACCAGCACCCATATTTTCATCAAGCTTATAATGGCTGACACATGTGGCACAAAGCAGCAATTCAACACCCATCTTTTCAAGATCTTTAAGATGATCAATAACCGGAGAACTGTTAACTGCGAGGGTTACACCCTTATTATAAAAAACCATTTTCTCAGGTAATTTATCCAGATCTTTTATTGCCTTAATGAAATTGTGCATAAGCAGATATCCCAGGTCATCATCTCCATCTCCCATCTTATCAGATGCAATAACTATTACAAAATCCCCCTTTTCGAAATGAGAAATTGACGTGGTACAATACTTCTCTACCTTAGTCCGTTCAATTTTACTCTTTGTCCTGGTCACAATAAGCTTCCAAACTCCTTTTTCTATACTGGTTACAAATGGTGTACTATTGTCATTTAAAAACTTGCTTAAATTGTTAAATGATGTTTCATTATCAGTTAGAACAGCGAAAGACTCTCCTACTGCAGTCTCTTTCAATGCTTTCTTTGCCGCAATCAATGGAGCAGGACAAAGCTGTCCCTTTGTATCAACGATTCTCATCAGCTTAATAAAAATGATTTGTAAAAGTACAAAAGAATTGTTGAAAATTTGAAGCAGATGAAATGTTGAACAATTTAATAAATCATTGAAAACGAAGAATGCCCTGGAGTAAAAAAAAAATGAAATATAAGTGTGGTTTCACTCTCTGCGACTCCGAGTAATTTTTTCTTTATGACATTACTAATAATAACAATTTCACTATTTATAAAAAGTTTAAATTCATACATTTACAGATAAAATAAATATTATGATTAAAAAAGGATGTTCTGCTTTCCTGCTTTTATTAATTCTGACTATTTCACAGACGATGCAGGGTCAAAATAGTTTAACCAAGAAATCAATAACAGGCTCATGGCTTGGAAAGATATCTGTGGGAGCTATTGAATTAAGGGTTGTCTTTAACCTGTCGATAGTTGAAAATGACAGTCTCGTGGCTACTCTCGACAGTCCTGATCAGGGTGCAAAGGGAATAAAACTTGGTCCGGTAACATTCACCGGAGAAACGATTAAAATTTCAGCAGGTGCACTTCTTGCCGAGTATAACGGGAAAATTATTAATGATACACTTATTGAGGGTACATGGAAACAAGCTGGTAATTTAGTTGTCCTCAATCTGACAAAATTAGAAGCTGCTTTCACCCGCAACAGGCCTCAGGAACCAATACCTCCTTACCCATATACAACTGAAGATGTGATCTTTAAGAATGATAAATTTGACATTAATCTTGCAGGAACATTAACAATTCCAGAAGGGAATGGACCTTTCCCTGCTGCTATTTTAATAACAGGATCAGGTCCCCAGAACAGAAACGAAGAACTTATGGGTCATAAACCTTTCCTGGTAATCGCAGATTATCTCAGCCGTAATGGTATTGCGGTACTCCGCTACGACGACAGAGGAGTTGGCATGTCTCAGGGAAATATATTAAATACCACAACTGCTGATTTAGCTTCAGATGCAGTAGCAGCGTTCATTTATCTGAGGTCTCATTCAAAGATTAATCCAAAAGCAATCGGACTTATCGGTCATAGCGAAGGCGGATTGATTGCACCAATTATTGCAGCTTCAGATTACAATATCGCTTTTATTGTATCACTAGCAGGAACAGGTGTCCCAGGAGACCAGATAATATACAGACAAATGGCTGAAATTAGTCGTGCTTCCGGAGTTGATGAAAAGGACATTAAAGAGTCCATTTCCACAAATAAAAAATTACATGCCGTTTTGAAGAAAGAACCTGACAATAATAAAGCATCAGAAAAAATGCTGGCCAGGTATAAGAAGATACTACTAAAGAAGAAGAGTTCAGCTGAAGATATTGATGTAGCAGTAAATCAGATTAAGGGTAGTTTAAATCCTGCTACACTGACATGGTTCAGATATTTTATAAGTACGGATCCTTCAAAATACTGGAAAAGGGTAGAATGCCCAGTTCTAGCCCTTAATGGGGAACTGGATCTTCAGGTTGCTGCAGAAGAAAATCTCAAGGCAATTGAAAAAGCTTTGAAATCAGGTGGTAATAAATCTGTTAAAACAATCATCTTTCCTGGATTAAATCATCTGTTTCAGCATTGTAAAACCGGACTTCCTCTGGAATATGGCGAGATTGAAGAGACATTTTCTCCGGAAGTCCTTAAGATTATTGCTGACTGGATCCTTGATCTCCAGGCAATTGTGCAAGTTTTTTAAGAATTATCGTACCCCTGGCCAGGATTCCCGCAGAACCTTCACCCTTAAGCATACTAATAGATGCAGAGAGTTCATTTGCCAGTTCAGGATATATTAGAGCGAGATTGTAAAGAATTTCCATTGAGTATGCTTTTATGGCAACTGCTGATACCCTTGATCTTAATGCCATAAAACAATGTTCTGCAAGTATTCCATGATACTTCTTACTGATTTTATTAAGGTCAGAGAAAGAAAGTATCCTCAAAAATGATCGCTGCACACTCTCATTATCTAACTGATCTAATATATCAACAATCTGAATGAGATAAGGATTAATGATTTCAGGGAATTTATCACAGACTTTGGAAAGTGTCCATGATGCCCTGAAAGCAAGTTTCTTATCAGAAGAAAAAGAATATTCAAAAAGTTTTTTAAAGATAGCATGATTATCAATGGCTGATGTTGCTAACCAATCAGCTTCCTGCATACTCATCATGTTGTTCACCATTGCCTGAAGCCCCTCATCTTCTGATGATTCCAGTGAAGACTCAGAAATTGTTATCATATCTGGTTTTAGTCTGGCTTTATTTGTTGCCAGATAGTTCTTAGCTACAATAACATCAGCTTCTGAAAAGTCAACCGAATTAAGGTCATATGCAGCTAACCATTTAAATGCCAGATGCTCTGTAAGGAAAGGCAATTCATCAAGAGTATCACAGATAAAAGGGATCAGTATAATCTGCTTATGGCCATAATCGTATTCAACTTGAGGGAGTTTACCGTAAATTACAATCTCCATTGATAACTCTTCTCCCACTTCACGGATTATACACTCCTCATCTGTTTCACCCTGGAGACGCTTCCCACCGGGAAATTCCCATTTAAAAGGATGATCGGTTGCTTCTCCTCGCTGAACAACCAGCACCTCCTCTTCTTCATTCCTGATAACTGCACATGCAACTCTAATCATAACTCCTCATTTTCCTGTTAAAATTATTAACTATTATTAGATAAAATAATGAATAAGCTTACAGATTAGAGGTTATGAGATAAAAGATCTTCATAAAGAGGTATCACAAGTAAAAACTCGTACTTATTTTCGTTATGATTAATTTTACAGGCATAATGATCAATACCATTGGTCACTATTATATAAGGAACTTTGTACCCCATATTATAACATACGATCTGGTCAAATATCTTATCATCAATTTTTATATCAGGCGATTTGCATTCAACAATCATCACAGGTTCACCAGACCGGTTATGCACAAGTATATCGACTCTTCTTTTCAATTTATTGATTCTGAACATTATCTCAATTCCAATAAGTCCAACTGGATATTTTCCCTCTGTCACTAGGTACTGTACAAAATTCTGCCTTACCCACTCCTCAGGTGTGAGCTTTACAAACTTTCGTCTTACCTGATCGAAAATCATTTGCTCACCCTCCTTACCGGTAATTTTAAATGAATATTGTGGCAGATTCAACTGTTTCAACTTTGTTTTGTATTTTTGATGTCTGGTATACTAAAAATATCTATAATCTATTCTTGAAAAATTCTTTGAGCCTCTTTGCGAATACCTTTTAAAGACCTCCGTTAATAAATATATTCGCCACGGAGTATCACAAAGGATTTCACTAACTGGCACAAAGTTGATGTAAATAATTATACCACTAATTAATTCTATTGATAATATCTAAAATCTATCACAAATATATTGAGATAATTTAATAACAGAAATGAAGACATGAAGACCAAAGATGAAATTGTTAATAACTGGCTTCCACGATATACAGGGAAAGCTACTAATACATTCGGCAAGTACTTTCTGCTTACAAATTATTTGTATTATGTTGAACTTTTTGCAAAATGGAATAATGTTGAAGTAGAGGGCAAAAATAAAAACATGCCAAGTGCCACTGCGGAAGGTATAACCATCATTAATTTTGGTATGGGTAGTCCTAACGCTGCAACCATTATGGATCTCCTGAGTGCAGTAAATCCTTCTGCTGTCCTTTTTCTTGGAAAGTGTGGTGGATTGAAAAAGAAGAATACTCTTGGGGATCTTATTCTACCTATAGCTGCAATTAGAAGTGATGGTACTTCAAATGATTATCTTCCAAATGAGGTTCCTGCATTACCTGCATTTAAATTACAAAGTGCAATATCTGCAACGATTACAAGATATAACAAGGAATACTGGACAGGTACTGTATATACAACAAACAGAAGGGTTTGGGAATATGACGACAGGTTTAAAAAATACCTTGTAAAAACCCGTGCCATGGCAATTGATATGGAGACTGCAACAATTTTTACTGTTGGCTTTGCCAATGAGATACCTACAGGAGCTCTGCTGCTTGTCTCTGACCAGCCTATGATTTCAACCGGTATTAAAACAGAAGCAAGTGATCTCAAAGTGACAAATGAATATGTGGAAATGCATCTTAAAATAGGGATAGACTCGCTCAGGGAAATTAAAGAAGATGGATTATCAGTGAAACATTTAAAATTCTGACGATGGCTGTCACCTACGAGGAGATAATCTCCGACCTCAAGAACCGTATTTTTAAGCCTGTATATTTTCTTTCCGGAGAAGAGCCTTATTATATAGACCTTATTATCAAGTATATAGAAGACAATATCCTTCCAGAGTCTGAGAAAGCTTTCAACCAGATCATCCTATACGGAGAAGATACCAATATTGCAGCAATAATCGATACAGCCAGACGGTTTCCGATGATGGCAAGCCATCAGGTAGTTATTATCAAAGAAGCACAGTCATTAAAAAATCTTGATGACTTAGCCGTCTATATTGAGAAGCCTCTATTATCGACAATCCTGGTATTCAGCTATAAATATAAAACGTTAGATAAAAGGACAAAACTTTATAAGCACCTGAATAAAGATGCCGTATATTTTGAATCACCAAGAATTCGTGATTACCTGATCCCCGGATGGATTGAAAGATACCTTATGACAAAAGGAATCAAAACAGATCCCAATGCAAGTGCTATGCTGACTGAATACCTTGGTACAGATCTGCATAAGATTGTAAATGAACTTGATAAGCTTATTATAACGCTTCCTTCAACCAAACCTGTTATTACAACCTCATTGATTGAAAAAAATATAGGGATCAGCAAAGACTATAATAATTTTGAGTTACAGAAGGCAATCGGGGAAAAGAATATTCTAAAAGCCAACAGGATAGTTAATTATTTCGCGAATAATCCCAAAGACAATCCTCTAACCTTCACTATTGCATCCCTCTTTGGCTTTTTCAGTAAAATTCTTACATATCATTATCTTACCGACAAGTCAAAAAATAATGTTGCAGCAGCATTGAGAATCAACCCTTTTTTTGTCAGAGACTATGAAACATCAGCAGTAAAATACAATGTTTCAAAGACGGTACAGATAATAAGTATTCTGAGGACATACGACATGAGATCAAAGGGTTTTAATGACCCGGGGACTGAGCCAGGTGACCTTCTAAAGGAGATGGTCTATAAGATCCTGCATATTTAGTTCATATCAGGCGAAACGGGGAAATCGGCCCATATCCTGTACTTATTTTTAAAGCTCCTCAAAATTTTTTTCCAGGTATCATTACCTCTGCTATTCATAATTATATCTGATCTTACCCTGGCAATAACCCATGAGTTTTCGTTAAGCTCACGCTCAAGCTGGCCGGCTGACCATCCTGAATATCCCAAAAAGAATCTGATATGTGACTGCTTGATTCTTTCTTGCCTTATCAGCTCCTTAACAGCGTCAATATCTCCTCCCCAATAAATATTTTGCTCTATGTGTACACTTTTTGGAATCGTGTCACCCAGATCATGAAGATAATGAAGAGTGTCTGGAGCAACTGGCCCTCCCATATTTAGATTCTCATCCCAACCCTCAAAATCAGTAAGAGCATCGCCAACACTCAGATCAAGCTTTTTATTAAGAATGAACCCTACTGATCCCTCTGGAGTATGATCAGTAAGATATACTATGCTCCGGTTAAAAAACGTATCAGGCAGAAAAGGTTCTGAAATAAGTATTTTGCCCTTCTCAGGAATCTTATCTTCAGGTAAAATTGTAAATAAGTCTAGTTCCGGTAGCATGCGAATAAAATATATTTATTATGTACAAAAATAATTAAGTTATGACTATTTGTCAATTAAATGTTGTTATATTTTACCGGGATAGCTTCTTTCATCATTGCATAAATGGAATCAAAAATATCTTCAGCACTGGGTTTAGAGAAATAATCTCCGTCAGTAGTATAAGCAGGTCTATGCTCTTTGGCTGTCAGAGTCTTTGGAGGGCTGTCGAGATATTGCCATCCTCCCTGTTTCTCCAATACTTCCTGCAACATATATGCAGTTGTCCCACCTGGTACATCCTCATCAAGGAACATAATCCTGCTGGTCTTCTTAAGCGACTCCAGAATCATATTATTTAAGTCGAACGGAACAAGCGTCTGTACATCAATTAGTTCAACAGAAATCTCATGGGATGCTAATTGGGTGACAGCCTCAAGAGCAACTTTCACTGTGGAACCATAAGTGACCAAAGTCAGATCGCTTCCCATGTGTAATATTTCAGGAATACCAATTTGCAAACGATACTCACCAATATTATCAGGCATCTTCTCTTTTAGTCTGTACCCATTAAGTGGTTCAATTACTATTGCTGGATCATTCCCCTCCAGTAAAGTATTATAAAAACCTGCGGCTCGTGTCATGTCTCTCGGGGTACAAACATATACACCCCGGACAGAATTGATCAGCATACTCATTGGTGATCCGGAATGCCATACGCCTTCAAGCCTGTGTCCGCGAGTACTAATAATCAATGGGGCAACCATTTTCCCTGCAGTTCTGTAGTGTGTTGTCGCCAGATCATCACTCAGGAGCTGCAAAGCATACATAAGATAATCGAGATACTGGATTTCGGCTATAGGTCTCATCCCTCTTAATGCCAATCCAATACCCTGGCCCAGAATAGTAGCTTCCCTTATACCAGTATCAGTAATGCGCAGCTCCCCGAATTTTTTCTGCAGTCCCTCCAACGATTGGTTAACACCTCCAATATGACCGGTGTCCTCTCCAAAGGTCACTAATAGAGGATATTTAGTAAAAAGTTTATCATAGTTATCTCTCAATATCTGGCGACCTGGTACCTCAGGTGAATCCGCAGAATAAACAGGAGGTATCGGTTTCACTTTAAGTACTGAACTTGGAGTTTCATTATAAAGAAATGTATCATAGCTAATTTTTGCATCTTCATAATTTCGCTTTAGCCATCCATGAAGTTCCTCTTTAAGATTATCAGATTTCATACACGTTCCACAGATATTCCTCAAAATCTTACGGGCAGTAACAAAATTATCTTTTCTTATCGGTGAAAGGACACTTTTCAGATCTTCAGTAAAATCGCCTACTGCTCTCTCCTTTGACTTTTCTTCACATACGCAGGAACGATCGCTAATAATCTTAACCAAAGCATCGCGCTCAATTTTCATTGGACTCTGAAACATTTCCCATGCTTTCTTCCTCGCTTTCTTTGCCTCCTCTTCAGCTTCAGCAGCAAGCTTATCGAGCTCACCCATAGTGGCAATACCAGATTCCAATATCCACTCCCTCATTTTTTTTATCGGATCGAATTCCTCTTCCCACTTTAGCCGTTCATCACTCTTATATCTTTCGTGCGAACCAGATGTGGAGTGTCCCTGTGGCTGAGTAACTTCATCAATATGAAATAAAACCGGAGTATGTTCTTTTCTGCATATTGATATACCCTCTTCATAAAGCTTTACTAACCCTGGATAATCCCATCCTTTTCCGGTAAATATCCTTATGCCTGGTTTATCTTTTTCACTTTCAAACCCTCTTAGAATTTCTGATATACTTCCTTTAGTTGTCTGGTATTTTTTAGGAACAGAAATCCCATAACCATTATCATATACAGAAATAGCCATGGGTACCTGTAGGACACCTGCAGCATTCATTGTCTCCCAGAAATGGCCTTCAGATGTACTGGCATCTCCTATAGAACCGAAGGCTACTTCATTTCCCTTTAACGACAGGGTTGTAAACTGGTGAAGATCCTTGTTCTGCCGGAATAATTTCGATGCATATGCCAAACCAAGTAAACGAGGCATCTGACCAGCAGTAGGTGAAATATCAGCTGATGAATTTTTTTGCCTGGTAAGATCCAGCCACGATCCATCAGGGTTGATATTTGGAATGGAAAAGTGATTGTTGAAAACCCTTCCTCCGCTTCCATGAAGGACTTCAACATTGGTATTTCCATATAGTTGATGGAAGAACTCAAGAGAATCATAAAGGCCCATCGCCATCATCCAGGTCTGGTCCCTGTAATACCCTGATCTCCAGTCCCCATTCTTGAATTGTTTTGCAAGGGCAATCTGTACTATTTCATTCCCATCGCCAAAAATCCCAAACTTGGCTTTTCCCGTCAGCACTTCACGTCTCCCTATAATACTCAAGCTCCTACTAAGATTAGCAAGTCTGAAATCTTTAAGAATATCTTCTTTTTTCATCATAAAATAATTATTTTAAATAAGATGATTCAACTCGTTCCGAAAAGTCGGGCTTATATAATAGTGCAGCATGATGGATATTGATTTTGTTTTATCATTATATAATTTTGACCAGTATAACATTAACAAATTTAATTGACTGTTGTTTAATAATAAGAAAAGAAAATGATAGTTATCTTTGTTGTTTTTAGATTTAACTATTTTAAAATTATCGATACTGTAAAATTACGAATTATAGAAGGGACAAACCAATATGTTTATAAAACTTGTGATTTTAAGTTCAATATTTCTTTCATTGGCAATTATTGGTTTTGCGATCAGGGTGCTTATTAAATCTCACGGGAAATTTCCAGAAACGCATGTAAGCAGAAATCCGGAGATGCGAAAAAGAGGTATTACATGCGCTCAAAAAACTGATGTTGGCTGCAATCCAACTGATGACTTTCCGGGCTGTGCTTCATGTGGTGAAAAAAGTTACACAATTTAGAAAACTGATTAAAATAGAATATTCTTGCTTTGTGACTTTGCGACTTTGCGAGAGATAACTTCTAATTACCTTCATCAGAAATATTTGCCTTCAGATTTTCTGAAGCCCACGATTTAAAATTCCCCTCCTCATCAGAAAATACCAGGTATGCATTAAACTGTGGAAATCTGTTTATAAATTCAATTGCTTTGTCTGTCCCCATCACCATACATGCAGTTGCAATACCATCTGCAATTATACAATCTTCAGTAATTATTGTAGCACTTAGCAGTCTGTTCTGCGCTGGATAACCTGTTCTGGGGTCAATTGTATGGGAATATTTTATGCCATTTTCAACATAAAACTTCCTATAGTTTCCAGAGGTAGCCAGCGCTTCATCACTTAGTGTTATGATAGCCTGGAGAGTTTGTCCGGGTGACAGATTATTATCTTCCGGCCTGTCAATTCCAATTTTCCACAATTTACCTGATCTTGTACCTTTTGTTCTTACCTCTCCTCCAATCTCAACAAGGTAATTTTTAATACCGAGCTTATCGAAATAGCGGCAAATCACATCAACTGAATATCCCTGAGCTATTGCATTTACATCCAAATATATACCAGCATTTGATTTAATCAGATGGCCATTTACCAAAGACACCTTATCCATTCCGATAAGTTGCATCAGACTATCGTGCTTTTCAATTGTGAAGTCCTTATGGGCATCTGTCCCAAATCCCCATGCTCTCACAAGCGGACCAACCGTGATATCGAATGCACCTCCGGTTAATTCAGAAATAAAAAGTGATTTATTAAAAACCTCAATAAAGAATGAATCAGGGATTGCTTCCTCATTGCGGTTAATCTTGGAAATAATTGATGAATCATTGTATATAGATAATGATTGATCAAATTCATAAAGTATCCTCTCAACTTTCACCTTAAGCGAATCTGCAATAATATTTTTTTCATTGTCATACACTATACTATAGGTTGTTCCCTGGGTGAAGCCTGCAAAATTTGCATAAATATGCTTCTTATTTCTGCAAGCAGGCGTAAGTATGGTGAGAACCAGTAATAATGATAAAAATCTACTAATCATGCTGTTAATTTTGAAAAATAACTGATACAATGTTAAAAAATATTTATGCATGAAAAAAGTAATTTTATCATTGGAGTCTCATATAATCTCCAATAACAAAGATTCAATTAATGTTGTTTTAAGCTATTAGCATAGAAATTCGCTATAAGGTAAGTCCATCATCACCTCTTATACAGAATGGACTCAAATACAGAGATAGAGCAAAGCAATTCACTTTTTGATTTTAGTTAACTGTAATTGAAAATAAGGAAGAATTTCAGGAAAGAACGATTATATGCAGGCGGAGTAAGTATTCCTTACCACAAAACTGTTTTCTATATTCCGAAATCATCAAAAGCAATATTTTCTTTGGGTACTCCCAGGCTGTCGAGCATTT
>Ga0307376_10004348_pt1 | contig 13005 bp, 17 predicted proteins | sample TR2MG_FD_202536 | JGI IMG/M metagenome (GOLD analysis project Ga0307376, IMG submission 202536) | Soil microbial communities from Risofladan, Vaasa, Finland - TR-2 | ecosystem: Environmental > Terrestrial > Soil > Coastal area > Acid sulfate soil | place: Finland: Risofladan, Vaasa | collected... | reverse complement strand
CTTTGGAACTTATAGCAAATCAAGCCATTAATATGACTGAACCTGATACCATTAAACAAGCAAGAGATAATTTGTTGGGGCTTGCCAGATTAATATTGAGTTCTTGTTCTCGTCATGATATTAAAGTTACATAATTAAATGCTTTCTATAAAAACATCTCAAGATTATAATTTAATTGGACACAATCCAAGTGATAGTAATCCAGTTATATTATGGCTAATTACTGCTGATGGACAATTACACACTAAAGAAATAAAAGCTCCTTCAACACATGATGGATGGGATTTATTTATAAATATGCCTATGGATAAAAAAATGGCCCAAGGTAGGTTTGATACTGTAAAAAAGATTTGCACGATATATCATTTTCAAAAGTTTTCACAGCAATATATAAAAAACGAATTAAAAGATAAATTTGGATATGATATATCTTTTCGTGAATTCAATTCAAGTTTATACAATTATGCATCATTTAATTGGTACAAAATAGCAAAAGATATAGGACTAAACAATATGATTAATACATCACCAAAGATGGTTACTTTTGATATTTATATATCTAAGCAATATTTCCCTAAAGAAAAATGGCCGGATAAAATTTGCAATGATGCAATGTATTCGTGGAGAATAAAAGCACCATATGGCAAACGAAGCGAAGCGGCAATGAAAGTATGGGAAGAAAATAAAGAAAAGATTTTATCTGAAGTTAATCCATGGATTAAAAGAATTTCGTTAAATGTTAGTGGTGGAACAGGAATGGGATCTGTTGAATTCGCGGAAAGACTATCTCCTATTCAAGTGCATCCGTTTTTAAAAATATAATGAAGATATGGAAAATAGCATCATTTATACCAGTTGTTCCTAATATTCCTGATGGGATAGGTGTTATACCAATTCCTGCTGATCATATTCGTTTATACCATTACACAAAAGGCAATCCAGAAGACATAATGAATCAAGGATTAAAACTATCATATGCTAGAGGGGAAACATATGGAGAGCCTAATATGGTATGGGCATCTTCGCAACCACCAGACCCGTCAATAAAGAATATTGTTGAATTCCATGTTCCGGTTAATGATCAAATGTCATTGGAGAAACCATCTCCAGGAGAAAATCCTGAAGAATGGATGAAAGGAAATCACCATGTTGGTTTTTATCGTGACATTAAACCTGAGGAAATTCTAGCTGTACATGAGCCTTGGCATCAAAAGTATAGATATATTGCCAAAGATAAAGATTTAATTAATAAAGCGTTATCTGGAGAGTTTGACGACTTAACAGAAGATAGATTTCCAGATGAATTTAGGGCGATACAGGCAGTCAACTACCCAGACACTAAAGATGTCTGGGCTTGTAAATGAGAACAAGCCTCTTTACATTCGGCATGTTGACAGGATGCCTGCTCCATAGACTCTAATTGAGCAATGGAGATAGTATAATTACGTTTAATATTGTAACTTGCATTTATATCTGCATGTTCAAAATAACCACAATTCTTACATTTGTATTGTGATTTGTTTCTATTCGCTTTATTTGTATTTCCACAACTACTGCATTTTTGGGAAGTATAATGAGGGTCTATATATACTACCTCTTTACCCAGCGCATTTGCTTTATAAGTTAAAAACTGTTCAAATTGGTAAAAACTCCAATTTGATAATAACTTATTTAGCTTCTTACCTTTTCTTTTATTCCTGATATTTGTTAATTTCTCAAGAACAAACACTTTATGTTGTGGATTATTAACTATTTCTTTTGTTATACAGTGATTGATATCCTTCATAAACCGCTTCTCTTTTCCACTAATAGATTTTAATTTTCTTTTAGCAGATTGAGTGCCTTTTTGTTGGAGTGTCTTTTTAACGTAAAGGTGTTTTCTTCTCTGTTTTCTTATTGATTGAGCAGAGTAAAAATTGTTATCAGAAGTAACAGCTATGTGATATAGTCCTCTATCAATTCCAACAATATCTTTAGATGATGTTGGAATTTGATGCATAACTTCTACTGGATTCTGAAATACTAGATTAAGCCAGAACTGATTATTTTTTTTCTGGTAAGTCAAGGTAGCCATTTTAAAGTTCCATAACTCAAATATTTCTTTATGAACTTCAGGGACGTGTAGTATTTCTTTATGTCGTTTTGATATACCGATTAGTGTGACTTGATTTCCTCTAACAGTTATAGCTCTCTTATCTAGTCTGAGTCCTGAAGTTTGTTTTTTGATTGGTGGTTTACCTTTGAATTTTCTAGCCTTAACGCATTCCATAGCATTATCTCGAATAGATTGTATTAATGCTGTTTTAATATTATAAAATAGTTTAGTGGATTTTTCGTATGTTTTGGAATGACAAACTTTTTTGTTATATGTCTTGCAATTGTATGCCCATGATGTATAATAGTTGAAGAGTTTAGAAGAATCAGATAGGAGTTGAAGATACTCGTCATGATTTAGTTCTTTAAGTTTAACTGAAATAGTTTTTAATTCTTGCATATTATATTGTTCTATATTTTTAGCAATATTCCTGCAAGAAAAGTGAACAAAGGAGAAAATATGAAAGATTACAAAGAAGAAACATTAAGTTTGACAGAAGAAGTTATTAGAAAAATTAGAAATCAGGGTCTTTTTTCAGAAAAAATTGAAATAGAATGGAAACCTGAACGAATTACAAATGCAGGTGAAAACAAATGCGATTCAAGTGATTCAAAAATAACCATATTAGTCCCTAAAGTAATTATTGGTCAACTTAGTAGGTAGTGGGTCGCTTACATCCCAGACATTGTTTAATTAAAGAGTAATGATTATGTTTGATCTATATTTTTTTGTTCAAGTTTTCTCCAGAGTCATATTAGGGTTATTAATTGCAAGCATCTTCGCTATTTTACTTCAGTTTTTACTTATCGTGTTGTTATAGAAAAAATAGGTCGCTTACATCCCCGACGCTAAAGACATCGGGGTTTTACGCTTTCAAAATAAAAATAAAAATGAGTGTGCCAAGTAATCTCCAACAGGGAATTTTATAATAAAAATAGAAATATATTTATAGAAATTTCGAAGCAGAAAACTCCGTTGCTTTAGCATGGAGAGTATGTCAGAGAGTTAATGATATTAAAATACTGTGAAAATATATAAAATAGTTAAAGCAAGTAATTTGTCTAGAAAATCTTCTATAGAAGATTTTTCTCCAGATGTAAATTTAGATCAAGTTATTTATTCTATCAAATTGGATCAAAAAGCCATAAATCCACCTGATTGGATGAAAAAAGACTTACCGGATAATAGTTTAGTGGATGTTTATAGGGTTACATTCTTTTACTCTGAAAGAGATTATATAGAAAGAGATATTACTTTAGTGTTATCAGGAACAAGTATAGAAGAAGTAGATAAAATACTTGTAAATAAAATAAAAAATAGAATAGAATCTGAATCTGTTAAATTTAAACGTACTGATAGTCTTGAACAAATGGACGAATATATAAATTTGTTAAGGGATTCAATGTATAAAGGTCCATTTTTTGTGTCTTTATATTTAGTAGAAAAAAGATATGGTGGACCAGAAGAAGGTGGATGGTGGTATACTGCCCACACATATATTAGAAATCTTGGTAAGTTTGATAAACTTAATGACGCAGAAGCTTTTCGTGAAAAAATGAAAAAGACATATGATGACAATCTACACGATCCTGCCATTTATGCAACATTACCTGAAAAAGCTCCTCCGGGAATAGAGGAAGAAAGATATCCAGAGGGATATATACCTACCGGATTTTCAACTCCAGACAGCTATGATATAATTGTAGAATCAGGTGCGGGGAATTTAGACACATCTAAAAATCCACCTCCGCATTATGAATAGAATATTTAGTTTAAAACATTCTATTCTACATTTTAAACGTTTAAAACGTTTTGGAAGGAAGCAAAGGTATCTTTTTAGAAATATACACATATATGAAAATGTGGAAAATATCTAAAAAACATACTAATGATTTCAGTATATATCGTGAACAGGTCGATCTGTGGAATACATTATTAAACAAAGAAAAAGATCGCAGTAATATAAACTTTGATTTAGAAAATAATGATGCTGTTGATGATTCTAAAGTTATGGATCTTGATATTACAAGAGGTGAAGAGAGTTTTAGAGTTTTATATCAAAGATGTCAAGCCGGTGGAGATTGGGAGTCTCCAATATCTTATTTTAAATGTCAAATAGAAAGTAAATATAAAGATGGGAAATTTAATCCGGACTGGAAATGTATCTTTATTCCAGTAAAAGGCAATAAAAATCTAATTAAATCTAAGAAACCAGGAGCGTATGTTGCCATAGATGCAGACAGTTGTATAAAATATGAACCATCTGATATTAAATTAATGGTAGAAGAGTTAAGAAAAGAAATACCAAAAAGAATAAAAAGATATTATAGTAGCTTAGATTATGATAAGGGAGATGTAGATCAATTTAAGGAATGTGGGCTAGTCAGAGATCTTCTTACTTTTTGGAATAGAAAATGAAAATAGTTAAAATAGCAAAAGAAAATTTAAATGGGAAATATGTTATTCCTCAGAGAAGTCCAGAAGACTATCGTGGTTTGAGAATAGTATTAAGGGAATTTAACGTAAAAGACATTAATAGTATTCTAACTCCAGCTATTCTAGATATTGTTTCCTCTGGTGGTAAGAAAACAAATGGTACAATACGATACAAGAATAAAGAGATTGGACTTTGGGAAACTTATTTGTGGGAATAATGAAAATATATAAAATAGCCAGTAATTATTTATATCATGGAACTAGCGAAGGCTCTTTTAGAAAAATAAGAGAAAATGGTCTAATTCCATTTGATAATAAACCAATATATCTTTCAAACACAGAACAATATGCAATTACTTATGCTGAAAGAAAAGGTAATTCATATGGGAATAGAGTTTTACGAGTAGTTAAGACAGATGATATGATACCAGATGCTAATACAGGATATAAAGGTGATTTTAAGACAACAACTCCAATTCCACCAGATCAGATAGAAGTAAAAAAAGACAATGTATGGGTTCCTATACAAAGCTATTTTGACGAAGAAATTGGTATAATGCAAAAAGCATCTAAAACAAAAACCCCAGAATTCAAGACATGGTTTGGAGATTGGGAAGACCCAAATGCTTTTTCTTCTAGGAGAGATAAAAACAAAGAACCATCTTCTTTAGCAGTAGATGACAAAGGTAATCCTAAAACATATTATCATGGTACATTAAAAGACTTTTCTGAATTTGAAGTTGGGAGAGAAGGAATAAACAGTAATATTTTCGGTTCTTGGAAAGAAACCAGAAATGCTATATTTTTTACTCCAGATCCAGAACATGCAAATGCTTTTACGGTTCAGGGGGAAGAGTGGGAAGGTGGCAATGTTATTCCCGTATTCTTAAATGTTAAAAGCCCGTTGGATTTTAGAGATGGTGTAGGTGGAGACGTTCTAGAAGAGTTTGAAAGTGTTGGCATTAATCCAAGATGGCTTATCTCATTTGGATGGGGGCATTTAGATGGAGAAGATGGTAAATTATTAGTAGATGCTGCTAAAAAATTAGGATATGATGCCATTATATTTTTAGATGACAATCCGGACACAAAAGATAGTTTTGAAACGTGGGCGATATTTGATCCGTCTCAAATTAAATCGGCAATTGGTAATTCTGGGCTATATGATAAAAGAAAAATGGATATAAAGGCAAAAAGTAAAATAAAAACAAAAATATGGAAAATAGCGGAAATTGGGGAAGGCCAAGAAGAAATAATTTATCCTAATCAAGAAGATTATGAATCAAATTTCTGGGGGCATAATTTTAAAATTACATTAGGGACTTTTCATAGTTTTATATTTATAATCAATGCTAGTAGTTTACAGGATGCTATTGATATAATGATTGATTGGTTTGAAGAAAGCAATCCGTCTATTTTATTAAATAAAGAACAAGAAACAGAAATTATTAATAATAATCAAGAAGGCGAATTTATTAGTGGTGGTAATCATCATAGAATGCTTAGTTTTGAATATGATGAATTTCATTCAAAAGAAATTCCTCCTTTTAAACCAATAAAAAATGAAGAAACAGAAGAATGGATAGAAGAAAATGGTAACTTAAAAGAACAAATGATGGAATATTTAAAATTTAATTCCATTGATCCTGAAGAATGGAAATATGATGCTGAAATAGCAATTTATTATTTTGCCAATGATTATCATGATGGACAAAATTCAGAATTATATAGTATTCTTTCTACTTCTCCATATTCTCCTGGTCCATTATCAGGTTTAGAAAAAGAGTCAGAAGAGGTTCAACTAATGTATGCCGAATTAGTTACAAAATTTGCACCATCCACCTCGGAATCTGAAACAGAAGAATCAGATGAATTACAAGAACCACAAGAAGAAAATATTGATGTAGCAACAAAAGAAGAATTATATAGAGATTTAGGAATGGAATAATTACAATAAAAATAAGGAGTAAATATTATGCATATAGATTCGGGGAAATTGATTTTGTTTCCTAAAAAAGCACAAAATCTTGATGTGGTAAAAACACCTGAAAAATTTGATGATAGAGAATTAACTAGGGCACTTAGAGATGCTATAATTGCAGAAGAAGGAGCAATTAAACAGTATGAGGCTGCTGCTGATGCTACCGATAATGAAAAAGTAAAAAGCACACTAAACAAAATCGCTGAAGAAGAACGAGTACATGTTGGGGAAATTCAAACCTTGCTAAACGATTTGTTGCCAGACGAAAAAGAGTTTCTAGAAGAAGGTGAAAAAGAAGTAGATGGAAAAAATGAAAGTAGCACAACATAATACCCGTCAAGAAATTTTACGTTTTGATACAAATGCTAGAATAGAAATATTTGTTGATAGTTTTGATATAAAATCTGAAAACGATTTTGATTCTATTATGGATCTAAATATTCCGGATGAAGAAAAAATACATAAACTTAAAGAAATAGCCTTAAGAGTAGCAAATGAGGCAATTGATAATGTAGAAGGCGTTACGATAACATCAGATTTATCTATCTCGTCAATCGATATTGATAGTATTGACTGGATAGGAATGATTGAACAATATAAAGAGGATAAAGATATTATGAACGAGATAAATAGTACAAAAATAAAATTAAGTCAATCACAGTGGAGACTAATAGGTAAGAAAGCAGGATGGATTCCAAGAGATCCATCTGAATATTCAGACGAAGATTTAGGACCAATTATGACTCCTGAAGAAGAAGAAGAAATTCTTTTAGGCCCAGAAGAAGATATTGAGCCAAATCATGCATATAAAGAAGGATATAAGAATGGATTATTGTCTTTAAAAGATAATAGTTTGCCAGTTGTCAATCCATATAGAATAGATACTGATTCTGGAGTAGCTTTATTTGATGAATGGAGAGATGGATTTAGAGATGCCGAAAAAGGATTTCCGTCAAAATATTAATATGAGAATATTTGCAACAGGAATAGAAAGAAAAAAGTTATATGTAACCTCAGCTAGATGGGGATTAGCTGGAGCTGGCATTCTATATTATTGTCCTTCAGATAATACTATTTTGTTGCTTGAACGCTCAAAAGATGTGGAAGATCCTGGATTATGGGGAATTCCTGGTGGAGCAGTTAAATCTGGTAAAAAAGATAATATGGGTAGAGAAGATGAATGGTGTAAAGAAGAAGATGAATCTCCTGATTATTCTGAAGATGAATTAAGGGATTCTGCCTATTCAGAAACTTATGAAGAAATGGGGCATCTGCCAGAACACGATAAGGAAGAAGGATTTCATACATCCATAAATAATAAATTTCCTTATACTACTTTTCTTATGACAATTACTCCTCAACAAAAAGTTAATATTTCTAGAAACATTCAACTAAACTGGGAGAATGATGATTTTGAATGGTTTAGAGTGGATTTTCTTCCGGAAAATATACATCCTGGTGTGGTTTCTTCTATTAATCAGTTAATACTTTCTAAACAAAATTCCAGAAAGGTAATATAGTGAAAAATTGGTTCAGAATATCTCAAGAAGTTGAAGAAATAGAAGATCCATTCCTTTTAGATATCATTGACGAAAATAAGTGGGAATATAAAGCATATGGTCCTGGATATTGGACTTTTGGGGACTATTCTATAGATGCAGACACTCCACTTGAAGACTTTAAGGTTCAATATGAAAAATCTTTCTTAGGACAAGAAGATACTTTTGAAAAAGCTATGCAATTAGCCCTAGATCATTATCAAGGATATCTTGATGCCTCAGAAGAAAAAACAGTAACACCATACGAAATTATAGAAAAGAATTTTGGTTTTACTGATAATCCGCAAAAAGCAGGATATATAATGGCTGATGGTCAAATGGTAAATCTAAATAGACCCCATATAGACCATAGAGCGGTAACTATTGACGGAACAACAAAATCAATGCAAGAATTCATGGCAGAAGGAAATATAAGAATGAGTTTTCAAAATGGTTATTTATTTTTAGATATTAAATCTAAGCCAACAGAACAGCAATTTCAAACCATTTACGAAATATGCGAAAAGGCTATAAATGGTGCAAATATTTCTATAGATAACGGAATGAACGAATTTAATTCAACAAGAGAAACCTATAGTGAAACCGATAACTTTGTTAGTAAGCAATTTAATGATGTTAGTCCAGATAATATCTATGAATTCATAACTAGTTATTATAGCGGTAGGAAAAAATATGATTCTCCACTTAAAAAGTTTTATGAGTATTAAAAAAAGAATTTAAATATCTTTTACATGAAAAATGGCAGAAAGCTCTGTTGATTTAGCATGGAGTTTATGTCAAATAGTTGAAATCATCTTATTTTCACAGTTATCCCCGATCCCCATCCTTTGTATGGTTGTCTTTTATCAATAACTTTCACAACTTTATTGTCAAATTCATATTTGCGAATCTTTTTTCTCCCCCATATAGAATACGTTTCGTCTGTTAGCTGAAAATAGGATTCTTGTTTGTCATTTATAAATACTCTTACTCCACCATGGTCTAATACTAATTTAATTACATCATTAGGATTACTTGCTAATCTATCATGCATTGCAAAAGCATTAATGTCTAAAAGAGATACAAATAGATTCATATTTTGCTTAATAATTGTGTAATGGTTTGGACCATTTAGAATTACACCTTTATTAAGAATCCAATAGTTACCCATTAACATTTCTGGAGCTTTTTTTATTTTTACTTCTTGTAGAATATCTCCATTAGCTATTTGTTTCCATAAATATCCAACTGTCTCAGTTATTACTCTTATTTCTTCTATGGAAAAGTTTTTAATAATATATTTTGGGGAAGGCAATTTGTCTATTTTATCTGCTAAATCTTTATCTTTTACTTGTCCTCTTTTAAGATGTAACTTTAAAGATTCTACGTGCAATGCAATGTCCTCAACAGATGGAATATCTTCATCAGGAACTTTTGCTATAACTATTTTATTTGCGTTGTTTATTTTCACTTAATTCCCCTTTTATAAAATTAACTGCATCTTTATTAACAATTTGGTCTTGTGGTAACATATCAATAACGAATCTAAGTGTTCCAGGAGACATTTTTAGAACCCTTGACCCAACTTCTCTTAAAACATCATCACTTGTTGATGTTTTATTCAACATAAGAATTCCAAAAGCATAGGCATTTAAGATAGAATCAAAAAAGTTTTCGGTAGCTTTATCAAAAACATATTGAAGAAGATTATTATCTTTTGTTTTGCTGTCTTTAATCAAGGACCTAAATGTGTTTATAGCGATTAGTCTTGTTATTTTTTCATCGTCTCCAAATTTATCTTTTAGAGAATTCATAACGGACATAGCCTCATACGTTTTATCTTCATCTAGTAAATCTTGTAATTCCATCATCTTTTGTTGAAGAATATGAATAGAACAAGTATTATCAGTAGATGCTTGGGCTTTAATTGGCTGTGATGTTTGAAATTTTTCTTTTAATTTTAAAGTGGCTTCTTCTTTTGAAATATTAGGATTTTCATCCATTAAATCTTTTATGAATTCTCCCATTTCTTTCATATGGGGACCTGGTTTAATTCCTAATATTGTCATTATTTCATTACCATCTAAAATAGGTTTAATTTTAGTGCTTGGATTTGCTTCTGGCGATAAAGAAGCCATTGCGGTTTGTAACCTTTGTTCAAGTTCCTTATACTCTTTAATTGTTTCTGGAGATATATTTATGTCTTTTGAATAGGCGTCTGCGATTGACAGGTTTAAAACGTCAAGCCAGCTTAAACTTAATTCACCCATCTTTCTTATAAACTTACGTAAAGCTTTATCTCCACTGTTGTCTCTTGATAAACTATGTGGTAGCATGTGATATCTAGCTAGTCCTGCTACTTGTTGGACAAATGGTTCTAATTTAAGGTATTTAAGGATATGTTGAACTATTTCATAGCTTTCTTCCTCATGCCCAACATATGATGTAAATCCTTTTTCATGTCCTGGATGTTTATCGGTTCCTGGTTTTTTTATTCTAATTTCATTAAAAAGTTTACCCATATCATGAGTAAGTGCGGCTAAAACCATAGTAACTCTTTTTTCTCCTTCATATTGAGGCAATTTCTGTAAAGTATTAGTTATGACTTGAAAAGTATGATTCCACCAGTTTAATTTATGGTTTGGGTTATCTTGATCCATTTCTAATGGAGCCATTTTTCCTTCATATTTAGTTCCTTTGAGTGCCTCAGACATAATATCATCAAGAAGTCCTGTATTTTTAAGTAATTCTATTGCAACTTCTGCGTTAGGGTTGCCAAACATTTTTTTAATTTCTTCTCCTACTCTTTCTTTAGATATCTTTTGTCTTATTTCGGCTTTTAATTCTGGATTTTGCATGGCAGAATATGTTTCGGCATCTATTTTTCCTTTATATTTTGCTGCAAAACGTATAGTCCTAAAAATTCTTAGCGGGTCTTCTTTAAACGTTTTTAGGGGGTCCAAAGGAGTTCTAATTGTATTTGAAATTAAGTCTTTAATTCCCATACCAGTAAAATCTACTATTTTGCCATTAACAATATCATAAAAAATGCTATTAATTGTTAAATCTCTTCTGGTCGCATCTTCAGACGGAGTAGCAACTTCAACTTTAGGATTTCTAGAGTCTGAACTATAAACGTCTTTTCTGGATTGAGCAATATCAATTTCTTCTATTTTGCCAGAAGACAAAGGAATAAAAATTTTGCATGTGCTAATATTTTTTGATTTTTCTGGATTTTCTTTAATAACATGTGGATTTTTAAGATTTAAATGGTTTGTTATTAACATAGCAAATTTTTCAGCGGATATAGGATATACCATAATATCTATATCATTAGGAGATTTTCCTAAAAGCTTATCTCTAACAAATCCACCAACAATATATGCTTGTGTTTCCCGAGAATATTTATTAATTACTTCCCTTATGATAGAAACAACTTCTTTTTCATCTGAAGAAAACGAAATATTAGTATTAACTTTGTTCATATAATTTACGCATAATCGAAAAACCATTTAAAGCGAAATGTTCCAGTTCCAAATGTTTGATTTCTTGGTATACTCACATTCAAATAAACATAATTAGAACTCTGTAAATTACGGTTGCTTACCGAGACATTATATATACTATTTGTGTCTCTTAATGAATTAATACCTTCAAATCTTTCAGATGGAACAATATTATAATCTAGAAATGGTTGAATTTCAATTCCAAAATTTGAATCGTTAAAAATTAGTTCTCCGCAGTCTACTAAACCAATTTTTATATTATTAATAGCAATGGCTGAAGGAACCTTTAAATAAATAATTACTGTTTCAGATATTTCTCCTGGTGCTAATGGCCCAAATGACAAAGCTAATGAGTTAATAGTATTTAATGTTATTCTGCTATCGCTGCAATCTGTTCCTAATGATTCTCCTGATTTTGAAACAATAATAGTATTTACATTTTTCATTTTTTTAGGTGTATAAGTATCTTATATATTGTTTCTTATTTTTTAGAAAAATACCTATACTTATTCAAAAAAATTCACCTTTAATGTGAGTGTTCTATAAATATATTGTTAGATCTTTCATCAATTCTAACTATTATGCGCAATCCATTCTTAACAAATCCAATAAATCTTGACTCTATTTGGCATTCTCCATTATTTAGATTTGCGCTAGCAGTTTTTCCCTGTATGTATTCTGGCATATTGGAGGGAAGTTTAATAATTTGTCCATTATTATCCATCTCTAAAGAAGCAACAGAATCTTTTATTTTTGTCCAATTAGGAAATTCGGTATTTTCTTCAACAATATCACCATTTTTCAGTATAGATTTCCATTTCTTCACAATTATTTTTTCCTTTTGTATTATTATACAATTTTTTGTATAATAGTGTTATGATTTCATAGGAGCTTTCGGACTTCGTTTGTATGAAACAGTAAGGAGAAAATTATATGAGTGCAAAAGAAGGAGTTATTGAATATATTTTGTCGATAGCTGAAGATAAAAATAAAATAAATGAATGGACTAATTTTATGTTTGCGAATGAGCCTATAGCTTGTTGTTTGCAGGATTTTTGCAAGGTACATTCTATTTCAGAACAGGAAATGTATAGATTGATTTCATTGGCATTTATGAAGGAAAAACTTGATAAATTAATGAGTAAATGGTATGAACTAGAAACAAAGAACTTTTCTCAAGTTTAAAAAATAGGACTATTATGAAACTTAGGGAGGCTCATGAAATTGCTTCAGATAGAATTATTGCCTCAAAATATGCTAGAGATATTGAAAAAGAAGAATTAAAAAGAAAAAAGAAAGAAAAAGAACGATTATCTTCTTTACCAGATTTTGTTGTAGCATGGGAACTTAGTCAAAAAGAAGATTCTGGCTTTGGATCATCAAGTTTAGAAGATCCTGAAATTGTAGAAGATATTGAGAAAAATCCAACTACTTTTATTCATACAGAAA
>Ga0307376_10004346_pt1 | contig 13010 bp, 9 predicted proteins | sample TR2MG_FD_202536 | JGI IMG/M metagenome (GOLD analysis project Ga0307376, IMG submission 202536) | Soil microbial communities from Risofladan, Vaasa, Finland - TR-2 | ecosystem: Environmental > Terrestrial > Soil > Coastal area > Acid sulfate soil | place: Finland: Risofladan, Vaasa | collected... | reverse complement strand
TGATGTTTTTGCGCGGGGCCGCCCGGGAGCAGAGCCATTTAATGAGCCGAGAGTGGGGGAGAGGCAGCAGGGAGGGCGAACAACTAGGTGGGGTGATGACTCCTTTAAGCATTTACGTCCTTCCAACACCTTGAGCATATCTTCTTTGCTCGCAAGTGGAAGTATTATTTTGCCTTGAAGACAACACGGCACTTGACATGAAAATATAGAAACTGTTAACATAAAGCTGTTTCGCAAACTGTCACTTTTGCGAAAAGAAGCAATCTATGAGACATAAGAATTAAGCATGAGCCTGGATTTATTGATCGCCGAGTTCTTAGAATACCTGGAAATCCAGAAAGGCTGCTCTCCTCTTACCATTCGGGAATACAGACATTATTTGAAACGTTTCCACAACTGGCTCACCGAGAATTCTTCTGCTACAAAACCTGGAGACATAAACCTGGAGATTGTTAGAAGGTACAGGTTATACTTAGCGCACCTGCGTGCCCGCGATGGTGTACTGCTGCAGCGCGTCACCCAGAGCTACCACATCGTTGCGTTGAGGGCTTTTTTGCGGTATCTACTGGTTCAGCGCGACATACCCACCCTATCCCCTGACAAGATAGAACTTCCCAAACAGGGCTCTCGTTCCGTCAGTTTTTTGAACCCAGGTCAGATAGAGAGACTGCTAAACAGCCCCAAAATATCAAATAATGTGGGACTGAGGGATAAGACTATTCTAGAAACCCTATTCAGCACAGGCTTAAGGGTATCAGAATTAGTTAGTTTAAATCGTGACCAGGTAGACTTACAGCGTAAGGAATTTGGCGTCAAAGGCAAAGGAAATAAAATACGGGTAGTTTTTCTATCAGATACAGCCGCGCAGTGGATTGAGCGTTATCTGCGCTCGCGTCAGGACCATTTCAAGCCGCTGTTTATTCGCCATCGTGGTAAGGTAGATGCTCAGAAAAACGGTGAAAAAATGCGACTGACAGCAAGGTCCATCCAAAATATTGTTTCCAAGTATGCAAAAAGGTCCGGTTTGCCAATCAAGGCCACTCCTCACACGCTGAGGCATTCTTTTGCCACAGACCTGCTGATAAGTGGAGCTGATATTCGCTCTGTGCAAGAAATGCTGGGCCATGAAAGTATCAGAACAACCCAGGTTTACACCCACGTCACTAATAGGCATCTAAAAGAGGTTCACAAAGCTTTCCATAGTAGAAATAAGCAAGGATAAATTTTATGACCAGAATATTATGTCAACTAAAATTAAAAAACGGCTGTCTCAAAAAAATCAAATGCCAAATTTTTTAAACGTCATCCAGCAGAACTTTGATAAATATCATAAAACTAAGACTCCGTGCTACCTTTACAGCCACAGCCCCGCCCCTAATAACTTCAGTCAAAAAGCTCATCCACCATTCTGCCGACGTATCTTGCAATGGCAAGAGAGGCAGTTAGACCCGGGGATTCTATCCCGATTAGATTTATTAAGCCCGGGAAGCTCGCTTTCTCTTCATGGGCAATGACGAAATCTCGAAAGGTTTCGCCTGGCCCTTGAAGCTTAGGCCTTATGCCAGCAGATTCGGGGGCTAAATCTTCAAGTTCGACAAGGGGAAGGAATCTCTTGGTTGAATTGTAGAAAGCTTGCTTCTGTGTCTCATCAACCGCATAATCTATCGCTTCAACATAGTGGGCACTGGGGCCAAGTAGCACCCTACCATCGAGCCCCTGTCTCAAATGAATTCCATGTCCAACTTGCTCTGGGACAGGATAGATGAGCCTGCTTACAAGATTTCTATATTTTGAACTTAAGCTGAAGTATTCGCCTTTGCAATAATGAAGCTTGTAACCTGCTTTAGCTATATCTATCCCAGCTAGCTGGGCTATCTTGTCAGAGTTTAAGCCAGCGCAGTTCACGATAACATGGGCAACAAAAGCAGAAATCCCATCTCGGTCCTTTATTTGAACTTTATACTTTGCCCCTGCCCTTTCTATTCCTATCACCTCAGTGTTGAAGACAAACTCAGCTCCCTTTTCCCGCGCTTGGCTGTAAAGAAACTTCAGCAAAGTGTAGGAATCCAAAATTCCGCTGGAAGGGGATAATAGCCCGGCTCTAGCTTCAACATTTGGCTCGAGCTTTTTAAGTTCTGTTTGGGAAAGAAGCATTAAATCTTCGACGCCATTTTTTCTTCCCTGCTCGTAAAGTTTCTCAAGCTGGGCAGTCTCATTTTCGCTTGCCGCCACGATGATCTTTCCTAGCTTTTTATAGGCGATATCATGCCTGTCACAAAGCTCGTAAAGCAGGCTTTTCCCTTCGATACAAAGCCTTGTCTTTAAGGAATCCTCGGGATAGTAGATGCCGGCGTGAATGACTTCACTATTTCTACTGCTAGTCTCGAGTCCAAAAGTGCGGTTCTTTTCAAAAACGAAAACTTCTTTTTTTTCTTGTGCGATTTCACGAGCCGTAGCCAGGCCAATCACTCCAGCACCGATGATTGCTACATCAATTTCAGCAAGCATTTATCCTCTTGGCTCCTATTCGTGACATCAGTCAGGACTATTTACTCTCATTTTATAGTGGTTGATTAATTACTCGAGCTTCCAACCGAGTCTTGAGTATAAGACTGTACCGGTGTAGTCTTGCCCGAACCGTTTGGCCCCATTAAGGCGTAGAACTCGCCCTCCACCACATCAAGATTAACTCCGTCAAGCACACGCCGGCTATCATATGTCTTGACTAGATTCTCCACATGTATCGCAAACACTTATAACTGCTTTGATTCTGTAAGCGGATTCGGTGGAATATTCATAGAAGCTTCACTGATATAGCTAGGAGGTATTATACCTCGTGAGCCGACTTATTTATATAGACGGAATTTGACAGGATAATATCACCTTCCAAATGTGATGAGCAAATATGACATTCCAGACGTTTGTTACCCGAATTAACAATTAGTTCAAGGTGCTAAACCCAACCCCGCAGCTTCATTGCTTCTATTACACGTTCAACAGCCCCTACGTATGCTGCCTGCCGCATGTTTATCTTGTATTCATATCTGGTATTCAACATGGAATGATAGGCTGCAGTCATCTTCTTGTCCAGCTGTTCGCGAACCTCGGCTTCATCCCAGAAGTACAAGTAGAAGTCATGAACCATCTCAAGGTAGGAAACTGTAACGCCAACGGCGTTGCACAGGAAGTCGGGCATCACGTAAACCCCATGTGTATATAGAATACCATCGACTTCTGGCGTAGTTAACCCGTTGGCCAACTCGGCGAGAATTTTGGCTTTGATATTTGGAGCATTCCTCTCGGTTATGATGTTTTATATAGCCGCCGGGATAAGTATATCCACGTCCAGTTCCAAGAGTCTCTCCTCTGTCTGCGCTATAATGCTACATCAATTATTCGTAGGTTCTGAATCTGCGAGAAGTACCTACATAGCTAACTAATGAACCGAGAATATAATCCTCACCAAGCCTATTATGACGCCCATTGAGGATCTCTATGGCCTCATCTCGATAAGCGTTCATCAGGTAAGGTATCCCCGTGACTTTAGCGCATTCCTCAGTGAGTGACATTAGGTCACTACGGCTTATTACGGGAATACTAAAACACCTGGCACCTGCCATTAATTGCTGTAATCCCACTCTTATCTTTTCAGCGTAGCTGTATATTCCCAGCGCACCAAGTGGGATATTCTTCATTTCATCAGCGCCGACCAAATCTTTAACCTCTTCATAGCAGACAAATATTTCTTCTGGAGTCGAGCCGAACTGGCTGACGGTATTGGGTAACTTACCCTCATTAAGCCACCGTGCGATGTTTTTCCCCACCATACCGGGGATCATCAGAGCCCGTCCCATACATACCGCTTTGGTAAAGGGTGCCCCCAGAGCTAGTGCCTTGAAAACACCATCCTCACTGCTAAAGCCGCCACCAAAGGCGATATCGGGTACCCGCTCACCTTTATTAGCTAACCTCCGGCAGAAATCATAGGCGGCAGAGTGCATATACAGACTGGGTATACCCCATTCCTCCATCATGCGCCAGGGGCTCATCCCGGTGCCACCGCCAGCGCCATCTATGGTCAACAGGTCTATTCGGGCTTCTGCTCCCCACTTAATTGCCATCGCCAGCTCACGCAGACTATACGCACCCGTTTTCAGGGTGATTCGCTTGAAGCCCAGGTTCCGTAATCGTTCGACCTCAGTATAGAAGCTTTCTTCATCAATAAAGCCGAGGCGACTGTGTCGTTCAAATTCCTTTAGCGAGCCGTCTCTGAAGCTTGCCTTGCTGAGCGGGTGCGAGGGGTCGGGAGTGATAATGTAGCCTCGCCTCTGAAGTTCTAGCGCACGCTCAAGGCTATCAACCTTTATCTCGCCGCCAATACATTTGGCGCCCTGCCCCCATTTCAACTCAATGGTGTTCAGTCCGTGTTTCTGGATTACGTACTCGGCAACACCCAGCCTGGTATCCTCAACGTTCATCTGTACCAGGATTTCACCATACTCATTATGGTAGCGACGGTATATCTCAATTCGCCGGTCCATATCCGGTGCAGAAATGATCTTTCCGTGACTATCGAGTTCAAGCCGGGGGTCAATGCCGCAAATATTTTCGCCACAAATGAGGGTAATTCCACTCAGGGCAGCGCCAACAGCAAAATGCTCCCAGTTCTTACGAGCAATCTCGGTAGAACCTAGTGCTCCGGTGAATATGGGTAGGCGCATCTTGACTCTTTTATCCCAGCCGTATTCAGTCTCCGTGTTTACTGCCGGGAAAATAGCTGTATCTGAGTTAGCTATAACTCCATCTGGTAGCCCCTTGGCTCCAAGGGCATATCCTTGGATATTGAGGTGCGAGTAGTCAACAGGATAATTCTTGTCTCCCCCGGCAATGATTTCTCCAAAAGGCTCGGGGTAGATTAGCTCTCGACTGCGAAAGGATGCTTTGAAGACCTCGCAGTTTCCGGTGCAGCCGTCAATACACCGACTGCAGAGTCCGCTCATTGGCACAACGCTTCTGGAGCGATTGGCCGTCCTGGTGGCATCATTGGCATTTGGTCTCTGTAAATTCATTTTCTTTCCTCCTACTGTTAATTAGTATTAGCCATTCTGCTTCTATCTAGGAAACAAACAGCATTGCGAGTCTCTGGGTCAGCAACAACTTTGGCTGAAACACCACCGGTTGCCATTGCCACATCAATCACATGTACAATGTTCTCGAGGTTGCTTAGTTCCGGCAGTAAGTCCTTAAGTATATTGGGTGAATTGGAAAAAAATCCGGTATTAAAATCACTAGTAGGGTCATCAGGATAAACCGGAAGATAAAGTATGTCAGACTCAACCAAATCCTGAAAGAAGTGGGTTCCATAGGAGACTTCTGGGACATGGCCAGCCTCCTCGCGGGCAATCTCTACCAGAACAGCTGTAGCGTCGATGTCTGCGTAGCCCACATTCACGCCAAGCTCAATGTTATTACTACCCCACCGGCCTGGCCCCATTGACATGAGCTTGCCCTCCTTGTGACGCAATTGGTCATTTAGCTTGCCAATCACTCGCCCAAGAGACTTCTTAGTATCTATTGTGGCTACTTCGGCATATTTTTTCGGGTCGATGTAGATAATGTATCGAATGGCGCTGACCATCCCGGCATTTATCGCCCGATTGGAGCGGAAGAGTATTTGTTCACTAGGCAATTTTTCGGGTATACTGGCTTTTGTGCCAGCTAGCGTGGGCACCCGCAATGATCGGCATTGCAGCAAGTTGACCCTTACATTACTTTCAACGTCAACATGGGCTGTGAATTCAATATCCACCGGCTGCCCCCATGCGTTCTCCAGTTTGACTAACATCTCCCCGATTATGTTGACAATCTTGGTTCGGTCTATCAGACTGTTGAAGGTCAAGGCTAGTTTTTTCTCAGAGCCACCAGCTGAAGTCGCGAACCAGTCACGCAGGTAACCATCAGCTATCTCAGATGTCAGCAAGTTCAGAGCGGGGTATCTGTCTCCCTTAATTACTTCAACGAAAGGTCTAGTCTCAAAAGTCTTTTCTTCGAGATTAAGAAGGTCTACCATTCGCTGGGAATACTTAGCTACCTCCATGCCAATCTCTGGCCTGATGTTTGGGTGGCTGACCGCTATCATTCTGGGGTAATCGCCGCTCACACGGTTAACGGCACGAGTTCCCAGGCCAAACACCAGCCGTATCATCCCCTTTTTCGGGTCGATGCGGTTTGTCCAGGCAAAGAGGTTCCGCGAAAAGGCTACCCCGGCCAGACTGGGGAAAAAGTACTGCTTGTAAGGCATTCCGGAGACACGTTGAACGAGAATTGCCATCTGCTCGTCACCTTCACCAAGACCACGCCGGTAGCGATAGGCAAGTGCATCAGGATTCAGGGCGCTCGCATAAACCAGTTTGACTGCTCTTAAGAAAGCTTCCAGGCGTTCCTCAGGGCTACCTTGGTTGGCACAGAACTCGCTGCGATACTTACCGGCAAAGGCATCAGTGAAGCCGTCTTCAAGAAGGCTCGATGATCGTACAATTATAGGTGCCTGTCCATAGTAATCAATCATGCCTCGGAACTGTTCCATTGTTTCCTCTGGGAACTTGCCTTTCAGAAACCTGTGTTCCAATTTGGCAAACTCATCCCGTGAGAGCTTGCCTGTTTTCGATAGCTCCAGCCTGACCTGGAACAGGTCGTTGTTGACTAAAAAGGTAAAGAATACGTCTGAGCCTATGTAGAAGGAGTCGTGCTCTTCCAAAATCTGTGAAAAGTCAATGGGGCCCTTATCTGCAAGCAAAACACTCCTTGCCAGCAGCATCCCGGCTGCTTTGCCACCGATTCGTCCTGAACCAATGAAGCGGTCTCTTACACGTAGCAGAGCATCTAAAGTCAGATAACGCTCAGCTAGCTGGATTAACTTCTTATGGTTACCAATCATCATTCGGGTTAGCGATTCCTTTAGTACCAAGGTTTCCTGAGTCAGCACCGTCAAATCACCGTGTAGCGAACTATCTTGTAGCAGCTTCCGATAGACAGCATCCCAGGGAGCAATGGACTCAGAGCTAACATTAAGCGGTCGTTTGCTAGCGGTTGTCAGTATCCTTGCCGCATCACCACTACGAGACACAGGTTCCCAGCCATTACCCGTTGTTCGGTGAGGCAAAAACATTTGTGGAGAGTAACGATCCCATACTTTTAATGGATGGATGTAAATATCATTACCGACATGGTAAACATCGATGAGTATCTGAGTAGTATTACGTATCTGGGATATGGCGCGGTGTCCGTGTTGCCCACGTCTGATGGCAAAGTAAGCTACGGCACCAACTTCTAAGACGTATGGACAGGTCACCTGGAAGAAATTGACCAACAATTCGTCCGTAGCCCATTCTTCAACCAGCGTTGAAAGGTTGTCGAAGATGTAACAGACTCTACTGCCACGTTCCTCAATCACTCGGTGCACCTCACCAGTGAAATAGTCGAATCCGACACTGGGGTTGATCTTGGTGACCGTCAACCCACGTCGCGGCTTCAGAATTGACATGTGTGGAGCGAAGCGTAAGTAAACACAATCAAATCCGTCTCGAATTCCTTGCTCAGCAAACGCTTCTGCAAAGCGTGGATAGTCCTCGAGGCGGTCAACCTGCCAGACCACGTTGTCACCCGAATGCAAACCCTGCAAAAGTTCATCAAGCGAGGGAAGACCACTGCCGATTATTCTAGAATCTACCTTTTGTATGCTCATGGGCCTCTCGATCTTTCCATAATGTATCATATGGTATCGGCATACGGTTGCCGTATGCCTAATGTTAACACGACCCTTTTTCTTTGTCAAGCCCTTGTGATTTCACCGGGGGGAAGGATTTCCTGCGCTCATTCATAAAATGAATAGAGGCAAACAAAAAGCAGGTTACACTGCACTGTAACCTGCCTATACCACAAGACGGAAAATCTAAGGAGCAAATAGGAACTCTACCTATTGATACCATTAGTGGAGATGGGGTTTCAACAGGGAGAACTTTCAGCTTAGACTTTAGACTTACTAACTAGATAAATTGAACAGTACAGGTTACTGTTACTCTGATTTTTTGTTACCGACTCCATGCGTGTCGCTTTCGCACAATCTTTGTGTGTAATCAAAGTAATGGTCTAGCAGGGATATTTGCTCTTCTATTTCGGCAGCTTAAAAATGCTTGCTCTCCTCTTCAGGGGACGATCTTCTGATTGAAGAACTGTCTTGTTCTTCTACAATCATACTCCCTCTGTGTTAGCTTGTTTAGTTCAAGGTGCTAAACCCAGCCCCGGAGCTTCATTGCTTCCACCACACGTTCGACAGCCCTTACGTAAGCTGCCTGCCGCATGTTCATCTTGTATTCTCGGCTTGTATTCAACACGGAATGATAGGCTGCAGTCATCTTCTTGTCCAGTTTTTCGTGAACTTCGGCTTCATCCCAGAAGTACAAGTAAAAGCCTTGAACCATCTCAAAGTAGGAAACTGTAACCCCACCGGCGTTGCAAAGGAAGTCGGGTATCACGTGAACCCCATTTCTATATAGAATATCATCGGCTTCTGGCGTAGTTGGGCCGTTGGCTAACTCGGCAACAATTTTGGCTTTGATATTTGGAGCATTCTTGTCGGTTATGACGTTTTCTATAGCTGCCGGGATAAGTATATCCACGTCTAGTTCCAAGAGTTCCTCTTTGGAGATACGTTCCATGCCTGGCAAATTGCACACCGAGCCAGTCCGGGCCTTACACGAAGAAGCCAGGTCTGGGTCAACCCCAGTTTTGCAGCATACCCCGCCTTTGCTGTCACATACGCCTAATATCTTAGACCCAAAAAGCTCGCTACATAACCGAGCCGCATAATATCCGGCATTTCCATAACCCTGCACAGCCACGGTAGCTTTGCTCAAGTCAATGCCAAGCGTCTTGGCAGCTTCACGGATAGTATACATACCACCCCGAGCTGTAGCATCACTCCGTCCGGGAGAGCCACCAGTCGCTAGTGGCTTGCCCGTGACAACACCGAATTGTGGCTTCCCTGCAATGGCTGAATACTCATCCATCATCCAAGCCATAATCTGTGGAGTAGTATAAACATCGGGGGCAGGCACGTCTTTGTCAGGCCCAATGAACTGGAATACGCCCCGCACATATGCCCGGCTTAGGCGTTCTAACTCACCTCGAGACATCTCCTTGGGATTGCAGACAACACCACCCTTGGCTCCTCCCAGAGGCAAGTCCAGCAAGGCGCATTTCCATGTCATCCAGGCAGCCAGTGCTCGAACAGTATCGATTGTTTCATCGGGATGGAATCTAATACCACCTTTTGTAATGCCCCTGGCATCATTGTATTGCACCCTAAACCCCTGGAATACCTTTACCTGGCCATCGTCCATCCGCACAGGCAGCGATACGTGGAGTTCGCGCATAGGCGTTTTGAGCATTGCAGTTACGTCTGGGGATAAGCCCAAAATTTCGGCACACCTGTCTATTTGTTGTTTTACCACATCAAATGCATTAATATTTTCCAAGTCCTTTTCTCCTTCTAGAGTTGCATCTTAGCATAGTGGTAATCGTCCAGCATTTATCGACTGGGAGAATCCCATCTTACGCGATAGCGAAATGGATTATTACAGCGAGTCTCTAATCGTTATGCCCTTTCCCTTAAGGTACCTTTTTGCCTCGGAGACGGATATTTCCCCAAAGTGGAAGATAGAAGCGGCTAAGACTGCCGACGCCTTGCCAATTGCTACAGCTTCATAAAGATGCTCAAGCTTGCCTGCTCCTCCCGAGGCAATAACTGGAATTTTGACGGCTTCAGCCACAGTTCTGGTCATCTCCAGGTCATATCCTTCTTTTGTGCCATCGGCATCTTTGCTGGTAAGCAGGATCTCTTCAGCCCCCAGCTTCTCCACTCTCTTTGCCCACCCCACAACATCTATTCCAGTGGACTCACTCCCGCTTTTGACGACTACCTCCAAGCGTGGGCGACCACTTCCAGGTGGGTTTTTTCGCCCATCTATGGCTACAACAAGCCTTTCCTTGCCAAATCTTCTCGAAGCCTCCCTTATAAGCTCGGGATTTCTTACAGCCGCGGTATTTATCGAGACTTTATTTACGCCAAGGTCGAACAAGGTCTGCATGTCCTCAAGGTTAGCGATACCGCCTCCCACGGCAAAGGGAACCGTAACCACATCACAGACCTTTTTCACCCATTCAAAACGCGTCTTTCTACTCTCCACGGTGGCGAAGATATCAAGGAAAACCAGTTCGTCAGCTCCTTCTTGGCAATAAGCCTCCGCTGCTTCTACAGGGTCTCGGGCATCCCTCAAATTCACGAAGTTGATCCCCTTGACTACCCTGCCATCCTTCACATCCAAACAGGGTATGATCCGCACTGCCTCCATTTCACAGGTCCCAGAATTTAATTAAATCTCGATACTCTATAAGGGTGCTCATAGCACGATTCTCCACTTCTATGCCGGATTCAACAGCAGCAGCTACAGGGTTAAGCCCCCCTGTGAGTATCATCCCGACCTTATTTAATTCCACAAGAACCTCACATACAGACTTGCTCACCTCGCCCACCATAAGCACTCCACCCAGATCAGCTTCTTTTAAGCCGGCAACGACTTTTTCTGCTACGGGTTGGCATATAGCCGGTATTTCTCGGAAGTTGGCTAAAATCCTCCCCTCCCCTTTTCTAGCCACTTGGCCAACGCTAGTCATCTTACTGGCAATGTATATCTCTGAGGGGTCTAAGGATGAGCCTGAATATTGGATAAGCTCCACAAATCGCAAAGGTTTGTGGTTCTTTATTTGAAGGATGCCACCAAATTTGGAGTCCATAGGAATGCCAGCTTTAAGCAAAGCACCATTAATTATAACGCTACAGACAGTGGCTAGACCTATTTTACCCCGGGGCACAATTATTCCACCTAATCTTTCACCCTGGCGAGCTATAGCCACAAGGTCACCGACACAGATCCCAGCCTGAAAAGCCCCCTTCATAATTTCAATCGCCTTTTTAAATTGCCTCTCAGGGAAAAAGGAGATATTTACAGGAACATTGCCTTGATGCTTATCTAGGTCAAAGTCCGTCTGATAGGCCAGAAGCTCAATTTTGGAAGCTACAAAACCAACCTTGTCGCTAACTAGAGCACTCTCTAATTCTTCACGGCCTAGCTGTGTAATTAACCTCCCATCCCTTCCCACACTCTCTGTAAACCCACGCTCATCCATTAGCTTGAGATGATATCTGACAGCTCGTTCACTTAACTCGATGCCATGATCCTTAAGGTGATGGGAAATGACCCTGGCTCCAAGAGGCTCCGGCGAGTCCCTCAGGATTCTCATGATGGCGATTGTCTTTCTTTCTACGTCCTGTGTTTCGAAACCCACGGTAACACTCCGGTATTCTTGGTAATAGGAAACCGTTTTCCACAATACCAGAGCGAAGTCATGCTTGTCAAGTCTAATTCGTTCCTATTTGAGAGCTTGCTTAGTTCCGTCGCTTGGTGTATTATAAGCCTTGGCCTATGGGATAATTCCTTGAGTCTACGCTTGAAGCGCGAGTTTAGCCATCGAGAATCGATTCAGGAAATCGACAAGATATGAGGGTGGGGGTTCTCGCTCTACAAGGAACATTCTTAGAACATATTGGCCTTCTGCGACAATTGGGTGTGGAGGCTCCTCCAGTTCGCCTGCCCCACGAGCTCGATACACTGGATGGGCTTATTATCCCCGGTGGGGAAAGCACTACCATGCTGAGGCTCATGGAGAGTTTTGGGTTGGTGCAGCCCATAAGGGAAATGGCTCGAGATGGTTTACCTATTTGGGGAACCTGTGCCGGGATGATCTTGCTTGCCAAGAGTGTCTCCAACTATGAAATGGAGACTCTAGGCCTCATGGATATGAAGGTCAGGCGCAACGCCTTTGGCAGCCAGATTGATAGCTTTGAGGCAGACTTGGAGGTACCGCTTGTGGGCGAAGAGCCATTTCACGCTGTTTTCATTCGAGCTCCGATCATCGAAGAGGCCAAGCCAGATGTAGAAATCTTGTCCCGTCTTCCCATTGGCACAATCGTCGCCACCAGGCAAAATCGGCTGCTGGCCTGTGCTTTCCACCCGGAGTTCACCGGCGACTTGAGGTTCCATAGCTATTTCTTGAATATGGTCAGCCAAAAACTATCCCACAACCCCCAGGACGGAATCCTTCGAGGTAGCCAGCTTGGGTCTTGAAAGATGGTAGGCTCCTGGAAATTGTAGAAAGGTAAGTCTCTTGTTTAGGATCGAGGTCTCAGTAAAGGCTGGTTTCCCCGACCCCGAGGGAGACAGGCTAGAGAAGGATATCCGTGACATTGGCATCACGACTGTAAAACAGGCTAGGGTCAGCGATATATATCTTCTGGAGGGAGAGCTGGATGAGGCAGAGATGGAAAAGATTGGGCAAGAACTACTGGCTGACCTTGTAGTTGAGGACTTTTCTTGGGGTGAGGGGCCATTATCTCGTATTGAGGGGGGGGATGCCCACGTTATTGAGGTGGCCTACAATCCTGGCGTGGCGGATCCCGTGGCGGGGAGTGTCGGCAAGGCAATCCGCGACCTCGGCATAGCTACGGTTACATCAGTGAAAACTGCCCGCAAATATTCCTTACGGGGCGATCTCTCGGAGGAGGTCCTTCAATCTATCTGCGATAAGCTGTTGGTCAATAGCCTGATCCAGCACGTGGTCACGAAGCGGGATGCGGTTGCGCTCCCCTCCACGACCTACAAATTTGTCTTAACTACTGTAGGTTTACTTAGCCTGGACGATGACGGCCTGATGGAACTGAGCAAGGGCAGGCTTTGGTTGAATCTAAGCGAGATGAGGCGCATCAAGGATTACTTCTCAAGGCGGGGCCGCAATCCCACCGATGTGGAGCTTGAGACCCTGGCACAAACTTGGTCCGAGCACTGTGTCCATAAGACCTTCAAGAGCAGAATCAGGTTAGGTCAACTTGTTGT
>Ga0307376_10004344_pt1 | contig 13011 bp, 21 predicted proteins | sample TR2MG_FD_202536 | JGI IMG/M metagenome (GOLD analysis project Ga0307376, IMG submission 202536) | Soil microbial communities from Risofladan, Vaasa, Finland - TR-2 | ecosystem: Environmental > Terrestrial > Soil > Coastal area > Acid sulfate soil | place: Finland: Risofladan, Vaasa | collected... | reverse complement strand
TTGCTCGTATTATTTTGGATGTGACTGATGTGCATGAAGAAAATCGTTTACTGCGTCACCTATTTACTATGGGTAAGACCGTTAAGGATTATCGTTCAATCATCGTTAAGATGGCAGATATGCGTGCTAACGGTCTTTATAGTAAGACTCATGGTAGTTCAATGTATTCAAAATACGTTGCGGAATACGAGTATCGCAGACCGATTTTTAAGATGGCATTGAAATGGTATATGAAGCATTTGGATACCGAAGTTCTTGAAGATTTCTGGACAGAACTTGACGAGATTCATGGTTGGAAAAAGTAAGGATGCTTGCTTTTTCCAATTTTATTTTATAGTTTTACACAAAATTTAATTAAAAACAATACATATGGAATACACTGATGTAATGCTCGACCTCGAAACAATGGGCAAAAAAAGTAATTCAGCACTTGTATCAATAGGTGCTGTGGAATTCAATCTAATAACTGGTGAAACTGGTAGAGAATTCTACAAAGTGATTGACCTTCAATCCTGTCTGGATGTTGGGTTAAAAGTTGAAGCCAGCACTATTTATTTCTGGTTACAACAAAGTCAGGCAGCACGTGATGCTATCTGTAAAGACAAAAAACTTCCAATAGCAACTGTTCTTCATATGTTCGGTAGGTGGATGCAAGATTGTGTTGCGGAAGTCGGAATATGGGGAAACGGTGCACGTTTCGATATCGGTCTTCTTGAAGACGCATATTCGGCATGTAAGTTGGAAAACCCTTGGTATTTCAGGTCTGAAAAAGACGTGAGAACATTGGTTAGCTTTGCACCACAAGTTAAAGCAAACCTTCCCTTTGAGGGAACAGAACATAACCCGATTGACGATTGCAAACACCAAATCAAGTATTGCAACGCCATTTGGAAAAAATTAAACACAAAGTAATTATGGAGAATTTAACAGTAGAAACATTCAAAGAAAAGGTGTTTGACTATGCACAGAATGAAGAATGGTCATTTAAGGGCGAGAAACCCGCAATAATTGATTTCTATGCCGATTGGTGTCAACCCTGCAAAACGATAGCACCAATACTCGAAGAACTCGATACCGAGTTTGAGAACGTTGATTTTTATAAAGTCAATACCGAAGAACAGAATGAATTGGCAGCAACATTCGGAATTCAAAGTATTCCGAGCATCTTGTTCATTCCTCTTGATGGCATGCCTCAAATGGCACTTGGTGCACTTCCTAAAGAAACATTCAAGGAAGCAATCGGACAGGTTCTGTTTGGTGAAAAACAAGAAGAAAAGACTGAAGATAAACCTGAATAATCAGGGGATTTTGAATAATGTTAGGAAGGGTGGGATTAATTTTCCACCCTTTTTTGTAACAAATTAAATTATTCTTCGTATAAACACGTATGGCAAAGAAAAAATTTGACCCCGAAGTACACGAAAAGCAACAGAACGAATACGCTATTCGTGATTGTGAAAAAGCGATTGAAGATGGAATCCTTGTGATGCCCCCTAAACGCAGAATCTATAAAGTAGGTCAACGTGCACAATTTGGTATGCACAAAGAAACATATATTCGTGAAGTTTATCGAGATGGTATGTATTATCTCACCGAGACCATTGGTGTTGTCAGGGAAAGGGGTGGTGAACCACGTAATGAAAAACATATTCATAAATGGACTGATTTATTTCCATATGGTATAAATAAACCTACCACCTTTGCCAAGGAAGAAAAATATTATATTCGTAGCCTTAACAGTCCACTTTCTTCACTCCTGAGTTTGGTACAAGCTAATCATGCTGGTGTTGATTTTGATGTGGACTATCAACGTGAACACGTCTGGAGCAAAGCCGACAAGATTGCGCTTATTGACAGTATTTTCAATAATATTGATATCGGAAAATTCGTTTTCGTTCAACGCAATATGCGACTAAGAGGTAAACTTTATGAAATTCTTGATGGTAAACAAAGACTCACTGCGCTTTGTGAATTTTATGAAGACCGCCTGAAATACAGGGGTTTCTATTTCTCAGAACTCGGTTTCAGAGACCAACATAAATTTACCGACCACACAATTACCTACGGATATTTGGAAAATCCAAGTAAAGAAGCTATCTTTGAAACGTTTATTAAATTGAACACTTGTGGAAAGCCAATGGCAGAGAAACATATCAATCACGTAAAATATTTATTGAGGGAATTCAAAGAAATAAAACAACAGATAAGTGAACACTAAATCAAATAATTTTATTTTTCTTGATATTGACGGGGTACTCGCTACGAGCCATCAATATTATACCAATCGAAAGAAATGGCATGAAATGTATGATTGTTATCGCTTTGATGAAAAATGTGTGAAAGTATTCAATGAAATTCTCAGTAAGACAAATCCTGTTATAATTCTAACCAGTGATTGGAGAGAGAAATACAGCATTGAAATCATGAACGAGATTTTCAAATGGAATAATGTGAACGGAAAAGTTTTAAATTTTACCGAAAACTTATGGGGTTCTCATTTTTTCAGTGTTCAAGATTTAGAGAAATGTAGGGCAGGTGAAATTAATATGTTTGTAAAAAAATATGAACCACTATTTGAAAATGCCAACTGGATAGCTATTGACGACCTCGATTTGAGTCCTTGGATATCTGAGGAACATTTCATCAGGACTCCAAGAGCCAATGAAGGTATTAAACAAAGCGGTGTTAAAGATAAGATTCTAAATATATTATTAAATTAAAAACAAATGAAAAACGAGAAACTGAAATTAATGCTAAACAAGGTTGTTGAATACAACAATCCCAAGGCGCATGGTGGTAGAGGACATAACTTCAAGGCATTCCTCTACAAAGACAATCGTGGTTACTACTTTAAAGTAGTTGAAATAATCACTGGAACAGATGTCGCATTTAACGACATAATCTATCTCGAAGATAGGGATGTTGAATTCCTCATTATTGCCGACAAACCCAAACTGATGCGAGTCAGTAAGAAGTCATGGCACTACAGGCTACTGAAATACGTATTAAAAAGCCAAGCACCGACCCCACACGACATGCAAAACGGCTGTCCTTATTTCTGGTTGGTATTGTTTTCGATATTGGTTGTACCATTTATCCAACTTTATAAAGCAATCAAATGGGTAATTCTATTGATTCCTGAAATATTGTTTTGGGTATTGAAACAACTGGTATTGGGTTGGATTGCTGGTCTCGATGATGAAGCAGCCTACGAATTGAATTGGAATGGTAGATACGGTGAGACCAAAATGCCGAAGACTGCCAAGATTTTCTTTGATAACAGCGATGATGACTTTTTCAGTCTGTTCTTGTCACAGAAATATAAAGTTGGAAATCCTAACGATGCTGATTATGCTGAGAAGCAAGCAGAAATCAAAGTAAAATGGGAAACGTGGCGAAAAGACCTTGATGCAAGACGTGCTGCACAGCATGAAGTTACTCGTAAGAAAGATGCTGAAAGACGCAGATTGAAAGCAATTCATGACCAGAAGCGCAGAGAAGCCGAAGCAAGATGGGATGCCAAAATGCAGCCATTCAGAACTTGGCGAAAAGAAACTGCTGCATGGTTTCGTAACACCTTTACAGTTCAAAGAGGTAGGAGAAACATGATTGTGAAGCGTACCAAGCAATTCGTTGGTGCTGTTGTAACACTCGTTATACTTGCTGCAACATTTATTGTTGTGAATTATGTCTCACTGGCTCTTATGGTTGCTGCCGATGCAATAATCGCAGGTGGTTGGAAGATTCTCCTTGGTTTTGTTGCAGCAGCAGCAGTTGTTGGTATTTGTTACCTTTTATGGATATTGATTTCAAGTTGGGGTCAAGCCGTTGTCAACAAATACAGACGTGGTAAAAAAGTATGGTATATCGAACCATTTATTTATCTTGTTTGGCTTCCCATAAAGTATCTGGCTCTTGCAATTGCATTTATTGTTGCCAAAATTCTTTGGATACCCATCAAATTCATTTTTTATACTTGTATCTGGGGAGTTATCGCTTGGTGCGGTAGAGGATTAGGTAGAATGTTTCTTAGTCTCGGTAGAGGTATCGTTGGAAGTACAGGTATTTTTGGTGAGTATTTCGGAGCGAGTTACAGTGATTTCTGCCCCGGTCTGGAATGGGTTGATTTCGATGAAGATTAATTATTAACACTAAAAGCAAAAAATCATGTATATTTTTATATTATCAGTATTAGTGGTTTCATTCATATCCCTGTGTTTCTTCAAGAAACGATTCTGGGAGAATAGATACTTAGTTTTATTAATTAGTGGTGGAGTGGCACTTGTTGCCACCCTCACCGTTAATTATTCTACTCGTAACACGAATGAGAAAGAAGTGAAAACCCTCTGGACTAAAGAGATTCAGGTAATGAGTCTTCAGAAAGGATTGATTGATAGTTCTGGATTTACAACTGACGAAGAACTCAGTTTCAGCGACCATTTGTATTCCGAAGACACTACCAAGACTGCGATTTATTCCCGTCATTTATTCTATGAGGGGGATGATGGTCTTCGAGTTGGATTCTCTTATGATGATGATTTAAAGTCTAAGGATTTGGACTACATATATTTAGCCGAAAGCAATTCTGATACCACAGCATACTTTACAAAGCAAAGGGTATATTATGGTGAGAGAAACAGTAAGTGGGTCGCTGATTTCAGTCTTCCCTACATTAAGACAATTAAATGTCTTTATCTACCACCTTCTGAGTATGCTGCAATACCTGATTCATTAATAAGGGAACTTCCCTTCTAAAACAGAAAACATGAAAACTAATTTAGCACAGATTCTCTGGAAAAAAGAGAAGATACATTGGAACAGAACATTTGGTGTATTCGCCAAATTCAATAATTGGTTCGGTAAACTGACTTTCGGTATTATCATTGCCCTTATTGGAACGATTGCACACTATTGTTTTGCGATAATGCACACTTTATTTGAGATGTTTCTTTGGGTATTTTTCAGAAGAGCATTCAAAGCCAATTTACAAAAGTTAGCATTAAAAGTATGAGTTTATTTGTAGTAGACGTAGAATCTGATGGTGGACTCCTTGGAGTCAACAGTATGGTGTGTTTCGGGGTAGTCAAATTGACCCCCGAACTCGACACCACTTTCTATGGACAGACCAGACCAATATCCGAACACTACGAACCATCGGCACTCGCAGTGAGTGGGTTCAGTAGAGAAGAACATGAGGCATTCGATGACCCAGCAGTCGTTATGTTGGAGTTTGAGGCATACCTTAAAGCCAACTCTAAGAACAGACCGATTCTGATTTCAGATAACAATGGTTATGATGCGTCTTGGATTAACTGGTATTTTCTTACATATCTTGGTAAAAATCCATTCGGTTGGTCTTCCAGACGTATTGGTGACCTTTACTGTGGTATGAAAATGGATATGTGGGCAGGATGGAAGAAACTCCGTACCACCAAACACACGCACCATCCAGTAGATGATGCAATGGGTAATGCAGAGGCACTCCTTAAAATGAAAGAAATGGGTTTAAAAATTGATACAAAATAATATGAATAAATTGTTTAACAATATCCTCTTTATTTTTCCAGTAATGGGATATTATGCATTGGAAGCATTAATCGTTGGAATATTCATCATGGTTGTTTGGAAACTTTTCCTGAGTAAATTCTTGGGTGATGTTGGATATTTCCAAATCATTGCGATTTACTGGATAGTTAAAATGTTATTATTTAACGTATTTAACTTAATAGCGGGACTGAGTTCGGCTGGTAGTAATATGCAAATGGAAGAACAAAATAAAGAATTTGAAGATGAGGTACAGTAAAGCGACACCAAGATTGACTGTCAAATTCATTGACAGCGACACCGATAAAATTCTTTTCGAAGTAAAAGATAGGACATGGATGACAGTAAGTGAACTCCTAACCGATGGTGCTATTAGTAGCATCATGCAAAACGAATGGAAAAACAAGAAGTTACCAGAAAACCTAATGGTGCTGGTAATCGGTGAATTCGAATTAAAACAATAATTTTTGTAACATTTTCAATTGGTTTTCGTATAATCATTGAAACAAATAATTATTGAGATGAAAAAAATAATTGGAATATTAGCGATTTTGTTTATTACCACAGGGGTTTTCGGACAAAAATTTATCCGAGACCATTCGTTTATTGAAGCGACACCTACTGGAAATAATACGATTGAAGACGCAATCAACAGGACAAATATTAAGTTCACAAATTTTGATTGGATACATTATGTCCATTTCGTTGAGGGTGATAGGTTGTTTTTATTATCATACGAACCAGTAGAAGACATCATGAATCCAGAACATCGATGCATTTATTTGTATAGTAAAGACATCAACAATGTCAATAGTCCTTGGGAGAAAGCATCGGATGCCATAATGACCAATCACTGGCAGAGTCATAATAATCATAATGAAGTCGATTTCTTCATATATAATGAAAAGAAACACAATTCCAGTGTTGGAAAGGTTGTTGTTAAAGAAGATTGTGTGGAAATGACAATTAGTTGGGAATTGTTTCAAAATGGAAGACAAACGATGAAAGATACGATGACAGTAATATTTACGCCTGTGGGCAATAATCAATATGCTCACCAATGGCAATTGTAGTTCCATACAAGGAAACAAAAGGTAGTGAGGGATTCAAGGAGTTTCTCGCTACTCCTTTCACCATCGACATGTTATATCCCGTTTTTGGGAACAAATCCAGAGACACCTTATTTGATGAATGGCGTGGGAAAGATATGTTAAATGGTTGGTCTAAATTTACCAGTGATGATTACACATTGGAATTTTATCCAACATATTACACGATAAAGAAAAATAAACCTGTTGATAGCATTCAATACATGTTATCACTACCAGTTACCATTGATGATTTCATCAACGATATGAATAGATTTGGGGTTCAACTCTACTGGACAGAATGGATTGACCAGAACTTCGAACCAAAAGAATATCTTAGTGTTGATGAAATCAAGAACTATTGGACAGACCTACTCGCAAAAATGGGTAAGTCGCAAGAGTTATTATAATTCTTGCATGTTTGTTTGTATTTACCTATATTTGCATTTAATTAGAACGCTATGAATAGACGGGATTGGAAATTGTGGAATAATGTTACGTTTAAAACTTTGGCTTATCGTAAGAATTTCGATATAATCAGCACTAACGAAAACATTATCACATTATATGATGGCATGGTGTCAGAAATTAGATTAGAGAAGCGTAAACCACCTCGACCAGTTGGTGAATATAGTTTCTCGGTCTGGAATATTGGCTTGGGAAAGAAACTCAATGTTAATTTGGAGCAACTTATTAAGGCACATGATAGCGAAAACACATATAGTGAGTTATTTGATGTGATAAAAAAGAATGTGATTGACGTGAGAGACTATAAAAAAATTGTTTTTGTCCATACACTCGTTTTAAATAAAGATTATCGCAAACGTGGTATCACTGAGGAATTTGTTGAAATGCTTTACAGAGACTTCTATTGTGAAGACACTGCGATAATCATGCTCGTTAAGCCGTTTCAAGACAATCCAATCGATGCTGACTTCTATTTTAACAGTAAAGCGGTTTTAATTAGAGAAACACTTCACAAAGCAATGGATTTTAGTGTTAGTGCAAGAGAATATTATGGACTTGATGAATTGGCAATGAAAACCGATACTGAAATCAATGAGTATAAGCTATTTACCGTTGCCAGTAAGTGTGGTTTTAAAAGGATTAATGATTCGTTTTTGTTTCTTTTTTCACCTGAAAACACACTTGAAAGAATGCAAGAAAAATTAAATTACTCACAACAGATTGAAACTGAGTGAGTGGCATTTTTATAAAAAATTAGTATTTATATGTACGAAATAATGAAAATTTATTTTAAAATATTAAAATTGTTGATGAGGGGAATACCTCCGAAACGAATTTCGGTCATTTGTAATGAACTGAAACTCACGATACCCAGAAGATTAAACTTTTCTGGGCATTTTCATTTAAATACCGCCCTTTTTCTTGGCGGTTGGCTGAAAGTTGCCGTGCGCAACTAACTGATAATCAGCAAGAAATAATCTTATTAAAACAAATATTATGAGAAAATTTAAAACCTTTATTGGAAAATTGTTAGCCGTATGTTTTACCATTATGGTTATGGTTACTCTTGGAAGTGTGTCGATTTCACCAACAAATGCGAGTGATGATGGCATTGCTAAATCAAGAAACTCATATCTCATGAGCGAAAACATGCAACTTAAACAACAGTATGAGGAATTGGCTATGAAACTCGTAGAAATGGAGAATTATGCCAACCAAATACAGGAATTTGACAACGCAATTTATGCCCAAATGTTAGGTGTTGATTATGACACAACTGGATACCATGATTATAGTAATGACACGATATCCTTTGAGTTGAAATCACGTGATAGTATTTTTTCAATGGTAGATGATAGAGCATTTTATGCTGCTGAGAGGTTGGCAACGCAATTAACCAAATTGCAGGAGACATCACAACTATTTAAAAACAACAAAAACGCAATTCTTTATTACCCGACAATTTCACCAATTAAAACCAAGGACTTTATTGAAGTTAGTTCGCCTTATGGTTATAGAGAACATCCAATAAAGAAGGAAGTTCTATTTCATGAGGGGATTGATATCTCGGCTATGCCCGGGTCACCCGTGTATTCAACTGCACAGGGAAGGGTGGTTAAAGTCTTGTACTCGAAGTATGGTTATGGAAATAGAATTGTAATTCAACATGCGTATGGTTTTGAAACCCTTTATGCTCATCTGAATGGTGATATTAAAGTAAAAAAAGGACAATGGGTTAATAAAAATCAGTTAATTGGTACGGTTGGAAGTACAGGATTTAGTACAGGACCGCACCTACACTATGAAATACATAAAAACAATAACCCACGAGACCCTCTGGGATATTTTTATGTTAGTATTGGTGAAGAACTATTGGCGATGAACTAAATTTTCATTATATTTGTTAAATGAAAACATTTATTAGTACAGCACATGAAGAAGAATATTCAAATAAGAGCAGGACGTTAGGTGTCCTGCTCAATTTTGATGAAAATCATAAGCGTATAGATAGTCTGATTTACATTTATCGTGAAGACATGTATATTTTCTTTAACACCATCATGGAAATGAATGAGTATCTTCTTTATGGTGAGAGTAAAGCAAAACGAGCATATCTGAGTGAAGATGATTTTGACGTTCTCTGGGATTCACCATATATTGACGGAAAATTTGAAGACCAACTGACGTGGGTGCAATAATTCTATCTCAGTATTTATGTGTATGAAAACAGAATCTGACGATAGGGGATATAAATATTGGACTGAACTCTCACCTGAAGATAGGGTCGAATTCCTGTCAAAAAACCGCTTTTGGGACGGTTTTAGCCATTATCTATACGATTACCTACCAGTAGACCTTCAAGACTTAATATCGCTTAAATCGTCTTAAAACGATTAAAATTTCCTTTTGATTGGTTCAAATATCTCAACTCGGTCTGAATCGAACGCAGTTTCGTATCCTTCTTCCCACCAAGCACGCATTTCTTCTTGATTAAAAACCATTGAATTCTGATTTAATTTTCTTGGCAACCAGAAGACCCTTACTTTAGCACCATGTCTGTTAAACCTTTTTATTTTTTCATAGAAATATTCGAATTCAATATCGTGTCGCATGGCATTAATAGTTGTTGTTACATTCCCCATAAGATTAATAATCTTATTCCCCTCAAAACTATTCATCGTTTTGGTTCGATGTAAAACGATATCGATTTCCTTATACCCCTTCATGGTTAATTGTTCAAGTCCAACTAAATCAGTCAACCCACCATCACTCCATAAACCAACATGAAAATTACCACCATCATCCTTCCAACTCTTTTTCACCAATGACGTAAAGAAGGGGAAATTTGCACTACACCATATCCAATCCTTAAAATCCTCATATTCTTCATTCATCGAACTAAAATAATGAATTTTTGATGGCACTTGTGCAAAATTCTGAGTACCAACAAGAATTTCTTTTCTTTGTTCACGTAACTCTTTGAAACATTCTTCAGAAAAGAATCTATTGATTGTTTTTCTGAGAGCATTTGAGGTACACACACTTTTTTGACCTAACATAAGTGTCATTATAACAGCAAATTTCTTCAGTTTCCCATTTTTCGTCAATGGCTTACCTTTATACCAACAATTATCGAAAACATCGCTGTTACTCACATTGGTATAACCTACTTTTAATAACTCCCACTCCTTCAATGCCACTAAGGGTGCTAATAAGCTCCCTGTTGATACTCCAACAATAGTATCATAGTCTCCATTAATCCTCGCCAACGTACCGCCACCATAAGCACCCCACGCACCACCACCTGAAATCACACATGCTTTTTTTATTTCCATAATAACTTTTTCATAAATAGAAAAAAAGGGTGAAACAAACGTCTCACCCTTCCAAAATTAATCAACAAAAAATGAAATCACAATTGTCTCAACCCATTCATTAACTGAATAACAAGATTTGTTTGTGTTGCAGACTGCAACGACACAAATTCTAATGCTTTTTCATTATCGGTCTTAACCGTTTCCCAATACTGTTTTGATACTTCATCGTGTGGTAATAAATCCACGGTTTTCTTCAACCCCAGAAAATCAGCAATTAACATCAACGGCATTCTATCGTACCCATTGAATTTCCAAACATCAACGGTGTCGATAACACCAGACTCCCAAGGCTTAATTCCAAGACTTCTTTTAAGAATTAATGGGATACCTTTTTCGAGTTCATCCTTATGTTGGATACACTTTTTAATTAAAAGTGGTATGTCATGATTCAGAATATTATGTCCACATAGGATTGGAAAGAATTGTGGTGTGGATTGAATTGCCTCAGTTGATATCTGATATAATTCATCTAAGAACGTTTTCAATACAATCATTTCATCATCGTTCACGATTTTCTTCATGTATCGTTTAAGTGTACCGTTATCAATATATACTTTTGCATATGTTATTGCAACAATCCTACTGAACTCAGGATATTTAATAGCATTCTGTTCATATACTGTTTGTGCTTTGGTATCTTCGGGGTATTTGCTATTGTGTTTATTCTTCGCCAGATATAACCAACGTTTTAACATTGATTCATCAAGTTGGTCAACATCGGGTTGAGTGAGAACAGTTTTGGAATTAAAGAAAAGCATTTCATGTATGCCTTGTGCATTGAAAACGTCATCGAATAGTTGTGCCATTGTAGATTATTTTATGCGAATATAGTTAAAATTATTCAAAGTTGAAAATGAAATTAATAAATTTTACGATTGCAGGTCTTTTTTCTTTCTTAACTTCATCGTAAATGTCTTGAATATCCTCGATACTATAGGACTTGAGTTCATCTTCTTCATAGATGTCTCCACGATGTTTAAGGATGTAAGGGATTAGTTTTTCACTTCTTAAGGTGTTAATCTTCCTCTTTCTATCAATTTCCTTTACGAATTGAGCACCCATTTCCTCGAATTCGTTTGCTATCTTATTCTTATTCCTTTCAGCATCTTCTTCAAGATACTTGTTATAAGCAAGAACGCTCATGTCATTGTCTTCATCAATGGGCATGACTAACTATCTTTTGTTGATTCAATGTCTTCGGTTTCCTCGGTAACTGTATTGATTGGTTTTTTCTCAGTTACAGGGGTTTTGGGTGTGCGAGGTGCTCTTGGTTTCCTCTGTGTAGTAGTTTTCGGCTTATCTAAGTTTTTATCAAAATTTTCATTGTTTTTCTTAAACGAATTTTCCTTCAATTCGTCAAGTTCCTGATAAAACTTCTTGGCTTCTTTTTCCAAAATGCCTTTCATTTCCTGCATTTTGTCAGTAAATTGCTTTTCTTTCTCAGCAATTTTTTCATTGGTTTTGATAATAACCTCAACAAAAGTAATTAAGTCGTCAATATAGATATTGTTTTTCTTTGGAGAAACTTTAATTAATTTACCAATATCATTCTCCATAACAACTTCACAACCAATTTTACTATTTTCATCGAAAACCCATGATGCGGGTAATCCAACTTCAACTTCCCACCAACCCTTAACAGTATTTCTTGTAAAAGATGTTATATAGCCATCAGTGGGTTCTAATTTATCATGTATTGGTTTCATTTATCCGAAAATATAAGTGAAAAAAATCGCAATGGACATCCAAAGCAATATTCTTTCGGGTTTACTTAATAAAAATCTGGTCTCGTTCTTCAATCTAAACCTTCCATATGTCTTTATAATCAAGTTACCTAAAACATAGATTATAAAGACAATGGAAGATATAAATAAAAACTGATATATTTCAGTTATTAAAGTCATCTATTACGCTTCTCCGTGACTCTGACCTTGATGAACTTTTCCTTTAGGAGCTTCTGGAGCAGGAGCAACCTGTGGTTGTTCAGGTGGTGGTGCTGCCTGTGGTGCTGCTGGCTCTTGGAAATACTGCTCAACTAATCCGAGTTTAGCATTTGTAAGTGCAAGGTTTTCAAGTTCAAGATTCATTGAATCAATTTTTGTCCTGTAACTCATATTTGGTTCTTGTGCGAGACGCACGAGTTCAAGTTCTGCGTAAAATTTTTCGTTGTTTAACTTGTTAATAAGGTCAAGTTTTAAATTTGCCATAATTGTTCTTTCTTTTTAAAATAAAGTAATTTTTTTTAATTGTTATATATGGTAATACGATTATAAATTGAATATCTTGAATTAATTCGAATTTTTTTTAATAATTGTTAAATATAATGATTCTAAATAGTATATGCAAGAGTTTTTAAACAATCTCAAGAATATTTTTTTCCTGATTAATTGATTTATCATAAATATTGTAAATTTCAATCAGTATGTTTATGAGATTTTTGTTTCTTTGCTTATCGATTTCAAAAATTTGTTTCCAGAATTTTTCAAAATATTGGAGACTGGTATCCTGATTACCAGTTGCCCTATAAAATTGAT
>Ga0307376_10004342_pt1 | contig 13013 bp, 15 predicted proteins | sample TR2MG_FD_202536 | JGI IMG/M metagenome (GOLD analysis project Ga0307376, IMG submission 202536) | Soil microbial communities from Risofladan, Vaasa, Finland - TR-2 | ecosystem: Environmental > Terrestrial > Soil > Coastal area > Acid sulfate soil | place: Finland: Risofladan, Vaasa | collected... | reverse complement strand
GTTGGGGTAGTATGCGTATGACCCTCTTTCTCGTAGTGTGATTTTGAGGTTGCTGACTCCGGTGATGCTATTATAGTTATACATGGATATGTTCAGGGGTGTGCTGTTTGTGAGTGATGCGTTGTATGAATAATATCTGTGAGTGAAGCCTTCGCTAACGTTGTAATTGATGTAGATGTTTGCTTGTATGGTCTGATTTGTGTTCATGCATATGTCATATGCGCTTTTGCCTTCGAGTTCGGTGGTGAAATTCTTTGTGACATCTTCATTATTGGTCCAGTATTGGATGGCTGTTCTCATTGTGCTTATGATTCTGTCTGCTGGGCTGATTTCAAGATAACTGTTTAGGGATAGGGTGATGTTGTGATCTCCTGGGCTGCAATTATATAGGCCGATGCCTGTGGTGTATTGGGTGAGGTTGTATTGTTCGCTTGTGTTCCCGACATGATTGTTTCCTAGGTTGTCGGTGATGTCATAAGTGATGTATATGGTGAGGTTTTCTCCGGTGTGGTATTCATTGAGGCTATAATTTGCGTATGGACCATCTACATCCATGTCGTAAGAGTGTGTTTCGTTAATGATGAGTTGGACGCTGCCGTCTATCATGTTTTCATAGTAGAACACGAACTTATTTTCCTGAGTCTCAAGTATTAAATCGTTATAGGTGAGGTTTGCTTTGGGTATGGTTGCGTTCGTGATGACGTTCAGGTTGTCTATGCGGTAATCGACATATCGTCCGTCATTTGCATAATAGTCTGTTAGGGCGCAGAAGTATTTAAACCTTGATATAGCCCGGGCTTGGTTCATGTTTACCTGGTGTGTTGATTCTCCATGTAGGACTGTTCTTGTCTCGTCCCATACATACACATTTATGTTTGATTGGACGGGATCTCCAGTATAGTTTATGATTACATAACTAGCGTTTGGGGCGTCATCGGCTCCAACCCATTGGGTATTTACTACATTTCCCCATACGCTGAACTGGTTGCTCTGCCTTACCATCCCCATGAATGGTCTGTCATTATCATCTATCCGTATCATCCTAGTCTGATTTGTAAATCCGAAATAGGCTGTTCCGCTTCCTGTTTGTTTGTCATAGTAAAAGTCGAATGATGCTATGGCTGAATTGTTCCCACCGAAATCAATGAGGTTCAGACACGCCATTGATGTATTGAACTCTTTGGACTCTCCGACTTGTGAACTGTTCACGCTGAGATTGCCCCCTGTTATGGTTGTATTGAAAAAGGTAGAGTTGTATATTGTCCATTGGCCGATGCCTGTTCCGTTTGTGATACTATCAAAAGTCTCATAGTATGTGTTATTTGATAGTTCGAATTCTTGATTTACCACCGAAGCGAATGCGAGGGGGGTGAGTAGTATTATCAGTGCTGCAAAGATCAGTGATGCCCTCATCTCATTCCCCCCTCGCTAAGGTATGGTTTGGCGAACATGACTACCATTCCGATGATTGCGATTGCGGATCCGTATATTGGGAGGTAGGTGAGGATGTGGTTCATTATTGGGAAGGCGGTTTCTACTCCTCCTCCGAGGGCAGCCGTTTCGCTAAAGGCTTTCCAGACGTTTGAGTAGATGGCGTTTAGGGCTACGCTGAACATGGCGATTAGTAGGTAGAGTATGATGAATACTGGGTGTGCTCCTATGAACCAGGAGGTTATGATTAGGCTGAGTACGAGTCCGATGAAGAGTCCGAAGAATATCTTGTCGTATCTGTTCGTGACACTTTTTGCTCCTTCGAGTGCTGCTACTGTGGGTTTGCTTTCGTTCACTGTGGGAACGTCTATCATTTGGTCGATGCTTGTGTTTAGGATGTTGTACACGCCGAACATGGCGATGCCCATGACTAGGAGGACTACGGGGATGTAGAGGATGTCTCTTGCTGCCATTATAGGAACCCTATCATTTTTCTTTTTTTCTTTTCTCTATTCTCTGCTTTCTTTCCTTCATCTGCATAGTATACCATGTGTCTCATTGCTTCTGTGCCTACACTCAGGTTTTTTTCTCGCTTGATCTTCTCTATCATTGCCAGGACTTCTGGGGGGCAGTATAGGTTTTTTCCTTTTGCCATTAGTATTCCTCCCGGTCTTTTTTCTTTTCTCGTTTCGCTTTGAAGATGTTGTAGATGATGTATAAGACAAAGTATGATGTGAGGACGAAGAGGACCCATCCTATCCAGTAGCTTGTGCTGCCGAGGAGTTCTTGCATTTCTGGGAAGTCGAAGTATTTGATGATGCTTACGAGTCCGAAGTGTAGTGAGCTAAAGAATGCTATTGGTGAGAGGAGTAGCATGAACACTTTTAGGACCCAGTGATCTTCGCTCAGGCTGAACGCTGCTAGTATTAAGAGAAATGCGAGTAGCATGGGCAATAGTATTATGACGGCTAGGACCATCTTATCGACCTCCTTGTCTTGGACGCATAGGGTTGCCCATTCATTCTGCCATGAGCCCGTGTCCTCGCATCCGAGGTCGAGGGCGTAGCAATGGTTTTCGGATAGGTTTGTGATGTTATGACTGAACAGTCCTGGTCCGTGAGTGGGTAGGGTGTCCACTTGATAAAATATTCCTGTTTCGTTGCGGATTGTGAGGTTCGCATTGACTCCATAGAATGCTCCGCTTGTTGCGTTGACACATCGTGGGTATATGGTGAGGTTTTCTCCGTAGGTATAAGTGAAGGCTTCTGCTGTTGGGAAAATGCAGAAACCCAGCAGCAGGGCCATGATGATGAGTAGGGGTTTCGGATTCGCAATCATAACCACCATCCTGATATGAAGAGGCTTCCGAAAAGAGAGTGTATGAATCTCTTTGCTTGTATTGTTGGGGGTGGGGTGGTGGATAGGCTGAAAGTGTAGTTTGTTGCCCAGGCATAATTGAAAGCGTTGTCCCATGCTTGGCAGTTGTATGCGTATACTCCGTCGGGGATGTCGTATATGGTTTTGTTTACTGTTGCGTTTATGAATCCAGTTCTGATATAGGTTTCGTTGAGTTGCCATGCTCCGCTTACGTTGTGCCATAAACTGATGTTTGCTAGGCGTAAGGGGAGGGGGTAGGCTCTTCCTGTGCAGTTAAAGTTGATTGGGCTTCCACTATCATACTCTTCCTCATCAAGAGGGTTGTGAAGTTCTACTGTTGGGAGAGGACTTGGTAAGACGCTGAAAGACCAGTTACTTCCATTAATCGTGCATTGTCCTGCATTATCACAAGCCTCACAAGTCCATGAGTAATTTCCGGCCTTTAATGGGGCTAGGGTAGTATGATTAAGTGTGTAATTAGCAAAAGGATAAGCAGTTCCAGTATGATATCTCATCCAGCCACTCGTATAATTAGTTATGAAACTTATATTTTGAAGGTTATAATCATCTTGTCCAGCGCATGATAAATTAAGATCATCACTCCAATTAAGGCTTGTCTTATTCAAAGGCTTAATCATCTTGACACTAGGAGGAATAGATGGGTTTACTATATAACTTATTTCTAGCTCTGCGGGTTTGGTGAAACTACATTGCCACCCTGCCGGAGCAATCGCTGACGCCAAGTCCATTATTGTAACACTATAAACATTTCCTGTATTAAGTGATACATTAACCTCATTCAATGCTCTGATATTCCTATCGCCAGCACTAGATAGTATAGTCCATTTAGAATAAGGCAGCGCATCCCAATCCTCATTCACGCCAGTAAGATACCCATTACCCAAGTCGTTAGCCGCCAATCCCCCACCATCCTTGATACAACCATCACCGCAAACCTTATATCTCCAATACCAGTCTACTCCTCCGGTATACGTGCAGGCCATTTGAGGATTATAAAACCTCACCTGAGTTATCCTCTGAATGTTATCCGGCAAAGAAGAAGCACCATCCGTAAGATTGAAGCAGGCGAAACCTTGGTCTTCCCTATCCGCAGCTTCTGAACCATAACTCCCCCCGATCTTGGGCTCAGTATTACCATAAGGGGAGATAGTGCTTATTGGAGGATCATAAGCTGTGATTCTACCAGTACAATTATAAGGAGTAAGCTTTCGAGTAAAGGTCTGCGGGCTCGCATCAATCCATTCATAACTGACTTGTCTTGTGTCCTCATCTACTTCGGTGTAAGTACACATCCTTTCCCCATCCCAAGTAAAAGCATGATTGAGTTCTTCTGTGAAGTACCATTCTATGCTGAGGTTTTGGTATGGGTTAGTGACGGTAACGCCTTCGCTTGTTACATTGAAGAATTTGATGTCGTCAGTTGTGTTTGTGTATAGCTTGAGTGTTCTCCCATCATTATCCAAGAAGATCAACTCATTCCCCCCACTAATATTGACATCCTCCAAGCACCAGCCGAGATGAAATGTTTTATCCCCTCCTGGAAGGTTGAAGCTTCCGTCGTATCGTATGGTTTGGTTTACATAATTAGAATACAATTGTTGCGAGTACGAATGAACTATACTGTTCACACTCCCATTAAAACTCCAATAGCTAAGGAAATCACTATAAGCCTCATGTCCCATGACTGAGAGGTCGTCTACGCAGGTACTTTGAGTTTGGTTATTCCCTAGCTTACGATTCATAAGACAAAGGCTGTACGATCCCCACCCAAAACGATCCAAGCGATTAGCAATCTGAACACCATCATCTCTGATATAAGTAGTTTTCTCCCAAGCGCCCTGATTCCAGAACTTCGTCACCGTATCGTTGTACTCTTCGTATCCGATGTCCATTGCGTTCACGCTTTGTATCATCATAACCACCATTAAAAGGGCGATTAATATCGCCCACCTACTCATTGTACCACCACTGTCCCGGCTCTTGCCTGGGCAACCATTGTTGCAGCTTCTCTGAGTTCCACCGCAACATCTTTAAGGACGCTGAAATCCTTAAAGAAGTATATGAATATGATGAGGATGATTAGGCTTACGAATGCGAGTAGGATGAATGGCATGTATTGGAGAAGCTGATTTGTAGCCAGCATCTTCTTATATCGTTCGAAGTCATTGATAGCCCAGTTAACGTCCTCATCGCCAACGTCAAAGTGAAGGCCGGGGTTTGCTGAGACTTGAGGACTAATGAAGCGAAAGTTTCTCAATCCTTCTCTTATTACATATACCACTTTGTCTTTTCCTGCTTGTATATATGGAATGTGATCCGGGCTCATTCCCACGCCTGTTTTCTTCATGAATAACAGCTTGTTTTTTGTTTTTGGGTCGCTGAATATACCGCCTTTGTCATATGTTTCTCGGAGTCCTTTCCCAGCTACTTCCCATATGACAAACTTGTATTGTCCGTATTGTTTCTTTTTCTTCCAGACCCAAAAGATTGCGAAGGCGATTGCTCCGACAACGACTACACTTACGATAAGGACGATGATGTTCAGCCCAACTGATGCGACACCACTCGTATCTATTCCTGCGATTTCTGCCATTTACGTTTTCCCCCAGCCCATTACTCTACTCATGAGCCCTTTCTTTTGCGATCCTTGATCCATTCTCGTTGTGATTTCGTGAGTGGATCCTTTCCAAAACCTCCTGTCTCCCTCGTTTAGTGCTCGATTAGCTGTCACGATGCATATGTTCATGGCCGAGGTTGATATTGTGGTTCGGGTGGAGTTTCGGTTTCGTTTATCTATTCCGTATCCTTTCCAGTTAATCATGAGTTCTCCTTGGATTGTTGATGCTTGGTTGAGTAGCAGCCCGGATTTTTCTATTTTGTCGATGCTGCCCATGATGTGAATTTTGTTCACGAATGATCTGGTGAGTCCGATCATCCGTCCGATGCCATCGTCGTTCATGAGTGCTGGGCCGAGGGGTATTTGGTTTCCTCGGTTGTCGATGGTGACGTTTCGGAATGCTAGTTCCAGGTGATATAGTTCGTCATCCGGGTTTGTGAGGGTGATGATTGAGCTTCCGAGTGCTTGCAGGGGGCTCATGTAGTTGGGTATGTTTGGGCTTGCGCTTTCGTTTTCGCTCATTTATGGTTTCCTCGTTTATCCGTAGTATATGTTTACGCTGGGGCCTTTTCTTTTCTTTTTCTTCCCTCTCTTCCTTTGCTTTTTTGGATTGCTTTGGGATGCTGGGCTGCCGAAGAGGTTGCCGAGTCCTCCGGTAGATCCTCCGGTGTTGCCGAAGGGGCTGCCGAAGTTTGGCATTTTGATTGGGGGGCTTCTTTGTCTTTTCTCTTTTTCGTATGAGTGTTTTGATCGTTCTGCTCCTGCTTTTACCTTGTAGTATTCGGTATCTTGTTTGAGTCGGGTCATTTCTTTTTCTCTTCTGATTTCTTGGTTGATTGCTCGGTTTTCTTTATACTCGTCTATGCGTCGATTGACATCTTGGACTTGTTCTTTTCTTTTCTGCATCCAATCTTTCAATCCTTTTTTTCTTGGTTTTATGAAATCGTCCTCTGATGTTATCCTTCATCGCCTCCTGGTTATTATTGGTCTGAGTGATAGTCCGGTCTTGAATAGTTTGGGAGCTCGAGGGGCCTTAATGCCCTTGATGCTTGCTTCGACTGACGCAACATACTTCGGATTGAATATGCTTTTCACTCCTCGGCTTCTTTGTCTGATTGATTCCATACTGCCAATGGGGGGAATTTTGATATTGAAAGCTGGCGGAGGTGGCGGGGGAGGTGGTGGCGGTGGCGGTGTGATTATTGGAACTGGTTGCGGAACATTTAAGGGGGTTTGCTGTGGGACTTGTCTCGGGATTTGCTGGGAGAACATCCTCGGGATTTGCTGTGGGACTTGTCTCGGGATTTGCTGTGGGACTTGTCTCGGGATTTGCTGTGGGACTTGGATAGGCGTTTGTTTAGGGGATTGTATTGGTGTCTGCTTTGGAGATTGTATTGGTGATTGCCTGAATAAAGGTTCTTGTCTGCTTATCGGTTGCTGAATGGTGATAGGGAATAGTCTCGGGACTATTTTGACTGATGGGCCAGGAGGATTAATATTTCTTATTAGGTTTTGCATAATAATATCTGTTCCTCCTATCGTCCCTCCTGTTTTTGTTATTGCTTTAAAGCCCATGCTACCACTGGTCCCTCCTCCTGATTGTACGCTTCCAGAATATCCTTTAAATTGAGTGGGGACTCCTTCTCCGGTTTTGGTGTAGAATATTTTTCCTTCTCCGGTTTTCTGTTTTGCCATCGATGTGAATGCTTTTCTGGAATATCCTATCCCTACTTGTTTATAGAATTGTGTATCCCAGTATTTTTCGGGGGAGGAGATGGTTTTCCCTCCGGTTGTCATCTGTTGTCTTACTCTGATGGGTTTCCCTCTTCTTAATCCGTAGGTTAAAGAAGAAGGCCACTTTTCTAGGGCCGGGACTTTATATTCTCCAGCGACGAGCTTCACTCCTCTTGATGTCGCTTGTCCTTTGCTTTTTGCCACTATTTCGACAGCTTCCCTTCCTCCGGTCATCTTAATCCTTTCTACTTTGGATATCTTTCCCATTTGGTCGGTGATTGCTTTGGAGGCTATTTGAATCTTGCTCGATCCCGTCTTTGGTGTCATACTTCCTATTTTTATTTTAGGACCGAATAAGTAATACTTTGGGGCATAGACATTAACTTTTGTCGGGGTGACTTTTCCTTCGAGTCCGGAGAGTGTGGTATACTTCCCTCCTTTTCCTGCGATTGTGATTTCTTTTCCGGTTGCTTTTATTTTTCCTTCGACGATATATTCTCTTCCTCTTATCTTGTCAAAGAACCTCCCCATCTTTCCAGGTTTTAGGCTGGGGACTTCTGCTTTTATAATCCCTTCTGCTTTCACTTGCGTAGGGAGGACTTGCTTTCCAGTTCTCGGATCCCGATAGGTTGTCTTTGTAAAGTCAATTTTCTCAAAGGTTCTCTCAATTTTTGGGCCTTTGTCTTTGACGGTCTTTCCGGCTTTTGTCGGAACTATCTTAAATCCTTTTCCGGCGACGTCAACACTTCCGGCTTTTATGCTTATTCTTCCACTCCCTCCGAGTCCTTCGGCTTTGAATTGATATTTTATGTCCTTTGCGAGTGTCGGGAGCTTTGATGTGCCTACACCATATCCCCTAGTCATATACGCCGCTAGTATGTCCGCTTGCTGTTCGACGAACACCCTTTCTGAACCTACATTTTTTTTAGTGTAACCTCTTGCTTTATATTGCATTGATTTTATGAATGCAGACAAAACCGCTTTTTCTGAGGCGGGGATGTTTTTCATATCGGCAATTATTCCTCGTTCATAATAGAGTTTATGTCCGAGTTCGTGGGCAGCTATAAACTTTTTAGGAAAGAAGGTATATCCAAATTGGCCTCCTTTCATGTTCGGATCAATGAATATTCTCCCGGTCTTTCCGGTATAAAATGCCGTGCTTCCTCTTGCTACTCCTGGGACTGCTTTGGGATCGTATGCGGTGAATCTTTGCCCACCTACTTTTATTTGGGTGGTTCCTATCTTTGCGGTAGTGGGTTGAAGTTGATAATATTCTCCTTGTGCTCGGGCTCCTTTAATCTGTCCTGTTTTAATCACGGGAACTCTTCCGGCTTGGGCTGCGGCGACTTTGGCAGCAGCAAAGGGGGCGGCGAATACTGCCGAGGTTATACCTGCGGATATGATTTCTGATCTTCCTGATTTTGTCCGTGGATCGTAAAGTTTTGCCCATTCCCCTCCTGCTCGTTTTAGTTCTGGGCCGAACTGTGCTCGAGTTTCTTTATACCTTGCTGCCTCTCTCAATACTCTGACTTTTTCTCCGAGTCCTTTGGCTCCAGAGAAGAAGGTATGCGGCCATGATAGTAGTCCGGTGACTGCTTTTTCTGCTCCCATGCCGAAAGAGGATCGTTCCGCATAATAGTCTCCAATGCCCAATAGTACCCAGGGTTTTGTCATGATTCTGGCTGTTTGTTTTTGCTGAGTGAAATAGGGGGTGGAATAGAATGGCTCGTCATATTTTCTCCTTATCGTTTCTGAAAGGGCGAGTTGTTCCTCGAACTTTGGGATCGTTGATTCTCGGGGATATTCCGGGGTGTGGTAAAATGTCTCTCTTATTCCTTCTTTGGGTATGGGTGGTGGTGTGAAATCATATTCTCCTGTATAATAGAATCCTCCCCATGCGTATTCTGTTCGTCCACTGGCCGGAGACATCCTAGATATTGATTCTTTGCTTTGTTCGCTTGCTGCTGTTTGGAGTTTTATTCTTACTGCTGGGCTTGCTCCTGGTCGTTGGGAAAGGTATTGCATTTGGAGGGCTACATTTCTTTGGGCTGCCGGACTGCCTGGTTGTGGTTCGAGTTTGCGGGTGGTGTCTATTTGTCGGAGGGCTGTGCCTTCTTCTCTTTGGTAGACGTTGGGTCTGATTTCTTTCCAGCCTGCTCCGCTTTGTAGGTAGGCTTTGCTTCCGACTTGTGGGTCTGCGCTTTCTTTTCCGGTGTAGATTGTGCGGAGTTTTGTGCCTTCTGTTCTTTGGTATACGCCTGGTCTGATTTCCGTCCAGGGTTCTTCGGTTTTGGGTTGTGGGCTGGATCCTCCTCCCCCGCCTCCGCTACTTGATTTAGAAGATGATGGTGTCCCATATTTTTGGGCATGGGTCTGATATTTGACCATATTAATATATCTTCATATGGTTCGGATATTTAACTTTTTCCTATACTTATATAGTGCAGAATATACTTTAGAGAAAGTTATAAATAAGAAATATATATCAGGATAGGTAATGGGAAGCGGAACCGAAAAGAAGGCAGGAGAGTTTCAGTATGAAGATGGGGACACATGGCACGGTTCAAAAGACGGCCTTGGAATAAAGGAGATTTCTCTTAATGCATTTCAGAAGGCCATGCGGGAAGGCTCGAAGGAAATGACGCAGGGTGGTGTGTTCAGTCGTTACATTGATGGGGAGGTTGTTCAGTTTGCTATTCCGAACCAAAGGGAGATCTTCATTAATAGTGTGAAGATGGTTCATATTACTGTGAAGCCTCATATTTCATCGTTGAAAGAGAAGGTTCCGGCTGATAAGATCATAAAAAAGATGTTCGCTGATGTTGTTGTGCAGCTTGATGCTATTGATAAGATTTATCTTGAAGAGAAGGAAAAGCTTAATGTTCATACGAAGAATCGTGGGGGGAACTTGGATCATAAGACTAGGATGAAGTTGATTGATGAATATAATAGTGGTCTTTCGGAGATTGAGTCTACTAGGGAGATGGAGATTGTGAATTCTTATCACTTGTTGCTTTCTGCTATAAGTTTCTTGCTGAATAACTTGGGTTACTTTGAGGAGAAGGGGGCTGCATGGTAGAGTCGAACCCGTTTTATGATTGGGTAGTTTGGAGGGTGGAGAAGAATAAGAACCTCATCATGGTTATTAATGGGGAGACGGGCAGTGGAAAGACTTATGCTGCCTTGCGGATGGCTTTGGATGTGTCACGATTGTTTAATTCTCATTTCACTCTGAAAGATAACATGGACTTTAATCATAAGGACTTGTTGAAGAAAACTAAGCTGCCGGAGAATGATAAGCCTGGGACTTGTTTTGTTTTTGAAGAGGTTGGGGCTGTGGGTGGTGGTGCGAGCAATAGGGAGTGGCAGTCGAAGAGCAATCAGATGTTCGATAGTTTCATTCAGACTTCTCGGCATCGTAATCATGTTCTTATTATGACTTGCCCGTCTCTTTCGTTCTTGGATAGTCGGGCTCGTAAGCTTGTTCACATCCAGGGGATTATGCAGGGTATTAACTTTCAGAATAAGAAGAGTGTGATGAAGTTGTATCGTTTGCAGCATCATATGCGGAAGGATAAGACATATTTCAAGCTTCTCAGGTATAAGGTGTATGGGCAGACCTATAAGCTTTCGTCTTTGGGCTTTGAGTTGATCCCGGAGGATATTACGAAGGAATATGAGAGGATTAAGACGAAATATACTGATGCCTTGTATGACAAGATCATTAATGAGGGGGAGAATAAGAAAGTGAGGGCAGGGGAGCCCCAGGTGATGAGGAAGGAGATGAACTTGGATAAGGTGGTTCATTATTTGAACAAGGGCTTGGGGCCTACTGAGATCGCTCGTTTACTAAATGTTAGTCACCAAACGGTATGGAGATATAAAAAAACCATTATTAATAACAATAGAGTAACAAAAAAGGGCAGTATTACTGGGGAAAACGGGGTTTTGGGGGGTAACAAGGCCCTAGAGCTACCCCTTTAATTTAATTTTCATTGATGTCACGAAGGAAAAAAGCGGAGGGCTCACTATGGTTGGATGGAGTAATGTATTAAAACGATTGAGATCAGACCTGCCATGGCTGATTGTGGTGCTCATATTGGTCATTGTACTGGTAGATACACAACATAAGGCCCTTGCTTTCCAGGAACAATGCAACACTTTCTATCATGACCGCTTCATAGAACTAGGTTGTGAACTACCCGGCAGTTGGGATCCGGTCATCCCAGAGTACTGGGATAGCATAAACATAAGTGGAGGCGAATTATATGAAGGCGAAGATACTTATAACAACAGCCCCGGGTGAGGCCAGAAAGAATGAGTGGGTTCTCCGTAAGGTACTTGCGGGTGTGCGGAAGTTCAGAAGCTTTGAGATGTTCATAAGCAAGAAGGATGATATGATTATTTGGGAGATTGAGGATGAAGCTCGGAGGGTTATGAAGATTTATAAGAACACGAATAAGTATGATGTGCTTATTAAGGCTGCTATGCAGTCCTGGGCTGTTCGTAAGATGGCAAACCGATTAAGCAATGAGGATCGGAAGGTTTGGGAGAAGATGCTCACCGAAGATACTAAAGTAGAGATCATTAAGGAGACGACTGCGGAGGAGTTGGTTGATGTGAATAAGACTTTTTGGCAACGATTGAAGGAGAAGTTTAAGCGGGCCGATCCTGGATTACACTCCCCAGGAAAACCCCCACCGCAAACATGAGAATCTCAGTAAGACCCAGCAAATAATACCATGTTGTGCTTGCACTGCCTATTATCGCTTCGTATATTGCTATGGGCAGTAGGATGATGAGAAGTCCTGCAATCATCCAAAACTTAAACTGAGTTGCTCTCATTCTCCTCCCCCCATAGCCTCATCGTTTTGCCTTTAGGCGTGGGAGGAAAGCCGTCCTCCTTTGTGTTTACATCAAGAGGAAGAAGCGACTTTTCACTTAACCTCTTGATAGCAATATCTGAATATTTTTTATCAATTTCAAATCCAATATAATTTCTTTTAAGTTTAATACACTCTACTGCAACAGAACCACCACCCATAAAAGGGTCTAAAATTGTATCACTTTCTTTAGTAGATGTTAATATTAAATCTCTCAAAAACTTTTCGTGTTTTTGGTATGGATGATAAAAAGCTTTTACTTGTTTAGATGATGTTGAAATCTCACAAACATCTCTAATCTGTTTTTTTATCTTTGCGTTTCCTTTCATAAAAACTAAAGCAGGAACAAAAGCAGAAAAACCCATACTTCCTCTTGCCATAGAATTATTAGTAAACATGATACACATCCACCTATAATTGAATGGGCTTAATTTTAATAACTGAGGGAGTTTCTCAATAGAGCAAAAACAAATAAAAAAACTATCTTTTTTTAATACTCTAAATGCTTCTGGCAACATTCTACTTATTGTCCAAAAATTATCATCACCTATAATTTTAGACTTATTAATCCCATAAGGTGGGTCTGTAATTATGCAATCAATACTTTCAGGAGGTATCTGTTTAAAACCATTCATACAATCTATGTTATAAACTTTGTTGAGTTCTAACATGAGAAATCACCTATCTTTAGTTGTCCTTTCAGTTCAGAAGGACAGTTGAATATATCATACTCAAAAACATCCTTTTTTTCTTGCCGTTGGAAACTACCGACTTTAGTCGGATTAGAGGATGTCATTTGCCCATAGCCTCATCAATCCAATCCTCAAAATCTGAAAGGTTCTCATCTTGTGACTTTCTCCATAACTCATTTGATTTTCTGTAAGTGTCGCATTTTTGTTTGAGCCACTCCATCATTGCATAGACATCTGGAACAAGACAATATACAGCCA
>Ga0307376_10004341_pt1 | contig 13014 bp, 8 predicted proteins | sample TR2MG_FD_202536 | JGI IMG/M metagenome (GOLD analysis project Ga0307376, IMG submission 202536) | Soil microbial communities from Risofladan, Vaasa, Finland - TR-2 | ecosystem: Environmental > Terrestrial > Soil > Coastal area > Acid sulfate soil | place: Finland: Risofladan, Vaasa | collected... | reverse complement strand
ACCTGGTAGAAAAGCTTGAATTCATTCCTTGGCAACGACTTGCGTATCGCGACTTCCAGCTGGCTGCGCATTTCCAGCGCTTCCTGCATTGCCGGATCGAAGAAGCGCAGCGTGTTGCGCCCTGCCTTTTTTGCCGCATACATCGCCGTGTCTGCCTGCTTGATCAGATCGTCAAGATTCTGCCGGTAATTTACAAACAGGGACACGCCGATGCTTGCGGTACTGTAATGCTCGACATTATCGAGCATGAAGACCTGGTGAATATCATTGAGCATTTTTTCGCCGACTTCGCGTGCCTGCACCGCGGCTTCACTTCTGTCCTTGCTCAACCCCTCCAGCAACACCACGAACTCATCCCCGCCCAGACGCGCCAGCGTATCGCTCTCGCGTATGCAGGCGCGCAGTCGCTGTCCCACCTCGATGAGCAGCATGTCGCCGATAGCATGTCCCCTGGTGTCGTTCAGCAGTTTGAAATTATCCAGGTCAATGAACAACAGGCCGGCACAATTCCTGGTGCGGGCACTGGTTGTGACTGCCTGATGAAGACGGTCGAACAGCAGCCTCCGGTTGGGCAATTGGCAGAGCGGGTCATAAAACGCCAGAGTGTGAATCTTTTCCTCGGCTTGTTTGCGCTCGGTGATGTCGAAAAATGCGCAAATATAATTTGTGACACTGCCGTCCTTGCCGACAACGGCAGATATCGTCAGCCATTCCGGGTAGCTTTCCCCATTCTGGCGGCGATTCCAGATTTCTCCCTGCCAGTAATTGTCGCGATGCAGCGCTTCCAGCATACGCGGGTAAAACCCCGGGTCATCGCGATCAGATTTGATCATGCCCAGGTTTTTGCCGATCGCTTCCTCGGCGTTGTAACCGGACAGCAACGTGAAAACCCGGTTGACTCTGAGGATCACCCCGTCGCTATCTGTCACGATCATGCCTTGCTCGATCTCGAATGCAATCGCGGCAACGCTCAACGCCGCTTCGCGCTCTTCCAGTACCGTCATCATGCTGTTGAAGGCATGGGCCATATCGGCAATATCCTTGGGCCCGGTCAGTATGGCTCGCACCTCCGATTCGCCGGCTTTCGCACGCCCCATGCTTTCCGACAGCTGGTTGAGCGGCCTCGTCATACGATTGGTCAGCATACGGGCCAAGAACAGAATCAACAGCGCGAAGGAAATCGATGTGGCCATATTGACGATAAAAATGTCCGTCGTTGTCCGGCTAAGCGCCGCCTTGCTCATCACCACCGAAGCATAGCCCAGCAGCTCGGGTTGGACCGTCTGCACATTGAACGGTGAACCGGAGGAAGGTTGCGTGTACACCGGCGCCACAAAGCGCCAGGCATCCCCACTTTCCTGATCCAGGACTGCACCTGCACGCGAATTGACGGCATTGAACAACACGTTAGGCGGGGTGGTTCTGCCGCGCGTCAGCAATACGTGCTTTTTGGCATCGCGGATTTCCAGGCCGATCACGCCGGGAAAAGCCATGGTAGATTTGACCGCTTCGCCTGCGTTATCGGGGGACGCGAAGAGCAACGCCAACACACTCTGGCGCGCCAGATTTTCGGTAATATGCTTGCCCTGATCAAGCAGGTTGGCGCGCACCCGCTCGTTGCTCTGCCACGAACCCACCAGCGACGAAGATAACGCCAGCAACAGAATCCCCAGCGTGATCATGATGCCAAGCTGGCGCCTGAAGGTCAGGTTCTCGAGAAATTCTTTGATAATCTTGTTCATGGACAATCAGTTTTATTGCTCGGGGATCATCTTGTTGAAACTCGTCAAGCGGCTTGTATCGATCCTGAGATGCTTGGCGGTACGCAAATTGACGGCACTTTTCACGTCGCGCAAAGGCATCAAACCCTGCTTTCCATAGTCACCCGTGATCAAAATTCCCTGTGCCAGGCCGGCAAGGCGTTTTCCCAGCCCCGTGTTGTCAGGATAAAGCGAAAACAACACACCGCGCTGGACGTAACCGAAATTGCTGGAGAATACGGCAAGGTTATTATTCCACGAATCCTGCAGCACCAAAGGCAGGATCGAACTGTCTTCTACCGTGGTTGGATCCTGCGGCAGCCACAGCGCATCGCTGCGACTGTCCGCATGGGAAAAAATTTGCCGGTAAAACCCGACCGCCTTGCGCAGATTCTGAGCCTTGTAAGTCACCAGTTCCAGCCCCTGGGAATGAGCTGAGGATTCAGCCAATGTCATCAGCCAACTGTTGTAAGCCGGGTCATAGACAACAAACACGCGCGTCAAGGACGGCATCAATGCCTTCATGCGGGCGAACAACAGCGCTGGATCGGGCGTCAGGCTGATCACCGGCTGGTCGTCTGTTCCGTTCTCCGGCACTGACAATACGCCACCCACCACTATTTTGACGTGATTGTCGAACAGCTCTGCCGTGTTCATGCCCTGGCGGCCCAGGGCAATGATTACCCTGGTATTGTGGATATTCAGGCTGTTCTTCAGCGCGCTGATATTCGTGCCCGCGCTCACCGGATAACTCGTTACCGGTGCATTGACTTTGCCTTCTATGCCCGAAATTATTTCCGTGAAAATATCCCGGTAGGGTTCCCCGATATCGGGGTAGAAAACCGCGATCGGACTTGCTTCATCTGCCGATGCCGGTGACATCACGGTCAGCGCTGCGATGATGATCAGCAAGATACCCGGCAAAGTGGCCAGCGACCTGGTTGCCGCTTTTTGGCAACCTGGTCGGGTGGCCAGAAGTTTCATCAGTCGTCTTACCAGGAGTGTTATCAACGCAGCCAGCCTGAATCTGAAACTCGAATGACCGATAAAATACAATCCCCGGCTGGGATGTCGGGGGGAGTTAAGCATCAGAGCTGATGAGTCAACTCGACGCGCCATGCTCGCGGATACACCGGCAAGTCATAAGGAATCAGCCCCGGAGCAGGAGACGGCTCGAGCGCATTGGCACCGAACAAGTTGATCGCCTTGAAGGCGATACCCCAATCACCTTTCTGAGTTTTGCTGCGCAACGTGACATCCACGGTATGGTAATCGGGGATGGGGGGGCGGGTATCTCCCGGCTGGCGCTTGCGATCGGCGATCCAGTTGAGCTGCGTATCCACGGTCCATTGCGGCATGAAGCGCCAGTCCGCACGCGCATAAAAATGATGGTGGGGTGCGTTGCCCGCATCCTGGTTGGTGGCATCGTCGATGGATTGTTGTTGCGCGAAATTCCCAGACAGCCGCAGATTTTCTGCCGCGTCCCAGACCAGTTCGGTTTCAAAACCCTGGCCGTGCTGGCTACCGGCATTTTGCGCGGTGGAAATCCCGGTGCTCGGGTCCGGCACGAAACGCAGGATATCTTTCATCTGGTAGCGGAACAGGTTCAGGTTTGCATGCAAGGTGGCGGTCGCCTGCCAGTCGAAAGCCATTTCCACGGATTGGTTGGTTTCCGGCTTCAGGTTGGGATTGCCCTGCGCCACCGGATTATTGATGTCATAGAGTTCGGCAAAGGATGGTGGAAGAAATGCCCGCCCATAGAGAATCTTGCTGGTCAGGTTGTAAGCCGTATCCCATACCAGTGCCAGACGCGGGTTGGTGGTGCCGCCAAAATCGGAATACTGGTCATGGCGCACCCCGGCGGTCAGATACCAGTCGCGGGTAAAATTCCATTCATCCTGTGCATAGGTATAGTTCACCGTGCGGTCGTGCGGGGTCAGAAAAATACCTGCGGCGGTCATGTCCGTCAAACCGCCCGGCAGTGGTGCTGGGAAGTTCCCGACACCAGGAATAGTCACCAAATTGTAATTTCTGGACTCCTGGGTTTTGTATAGGTCATCATTCTGGGTGCCGACTCCGAAGCGCAGCTTGTGATTCTGGATTGCCGAATAGATGGCTGAAAAGTTGGCGCGCAAATGGCGCTCCCACTTGTATGGATTCCCAATCACACCGTCGGGGAAAGACCCAAAACCAAAGTTCGTCCCAGGCGGGAAAAGGGTCAGATTGGATTGCTCGGTGATATACAGATAGCTGGCCTGTGCAGTCACATCCAGATCGGGAGAGAAATTTGCATCATGGTAGGTCAGGTCAGTGTTGAAGCGTTCCCCTAAATTCTTCCCCGCAGGGTCAAGCGCGGAAGCTACTCCGGCGCCAGTGCCCGCATTTGAACGTTGCTGATAACCCGCTCGAACTCTCCATTTGTCCCTTGACAAGTCAATTCGGCCATCAATAGTGTCACCGCCCAAGTTGAGTGGCCCCGGCGCGAGGGAAAATGGTGTTCCGGACAGCGCATCGGCTTTGATGATTCCATTCAAGCCATCAGTGTGGCCCGCACTTAAGTAGGCAGCGGTTTCAAACCCATGCAAGGCACCTCCATATTGCAACCAAGCATTGTGTGTGTTGAACGAACCGGCACGCAAGCCCAGTTGAGTACCGTTGATGTCGGCGGCGGTCTTGGTAATGATGTTGATTACACCGGCAAAGGCATCGGCGCCATACAGCGCCGAACCGGGTCCGCGTATCACCTCGATGCGTTCGATGTTCTCCAACGGCATGCCACCCCAGATTTGGGAACGATCACCAATGGTCACACCCGTAATAGGTATGCCGTTCACCAGCATCAGCACCTCCGGATTATATTGGGTGGAAATGCCACGGATGGTATAGATCGGGTTGTAGCCGATGGGTGAACGCGATACGTGCAGGCCGGGCACGGTTTCAAGCACCTCATCGATATCCGATGCACCAATCGCTTTAATGTCCTCTGCGGTGATCACGGTGGCAACCGATGGAGCCCTTGCGATCGGTTGGCGGGAACCTGTAGCAATGGAAACGAAAGACTTGTCGCCATAAGCTAGTGACAGCTCATCTTCCTCGGACTGTGCTGCTGCGTAACTGTTCACAGTCCAAATTATTGTCAACAGCACAAGAAATGTCTGCGCTATGGATATTTTCATTTTGGCTTCCTCTTTTTCTTCGCTAGTTTGCACTAATGAACACTTGCCCTAGCGGCTCTTCATTCGTCAGCCTGAGCAGCTAGCTGGATTTGTAGCATGCCAACGTCGATGTGGCACGCCCTTATACGACAACATCTGGCACGGCAACGGAAACAGCTGACCTTCCGGTTTTTCCGCTGCATCAAGGTAACATGGCGGCATTCCAGCGAGAAAAACCGGGAAACCTAGTAAATAATATTGTTTTGGGGACAAACCACAATCAGCGGCCAACGCGGCGGCTAACGCGGCATAATTCATGCGCAATCGCAAGCGTCCTTCGAACAGTATCTTTTCTACTTCGAATGCAAGCTTGAGATGCTTTCCTCCGTCCATGCCATACTCACGAACACGCGCCATCATCGGTGCAATACGCTCGTCTGCAGCCACTATCGGGCGCCCGTAACCGGCAATGCCACGCTTTTCTTTGAGTTCAACACGCACTAGTGCTTCCAAATCCGCACCACCTTCCACCTGTATTCTTGCGCGTGTCAGGAATTCACAGGCGCGTATGTCTGCACCTCGACCATAAAGCTGCGCATCAGAAACGGCGGACGCAGCGGCAAGCCCGAGATTACCAGGACTGCGTGCTGTACCCGCAAGTGCTGCTACACGGTTGTTCCACAGACGTGCATCGGGATAACTGGTGTAAGTCCACATTGAGTGCAACACTTTCATTTGTTGTGCGGTAAATCGACGGCAAGTAATTCCAAACAAATAAAGCTCCAGCCAGTCCAGATCCTTGAGAGATGTGTGCAAATCATAGCCGCGAAATACAGCACGCTCACCCGGAATAAAAGCACCTGCGCGCGTGACCAACATTCCGACATGCTGTTCGAGCAATTCTGGTCCGTTCATGCTGCTCCCCCCACAAGATTCTCAGCGTTCTGTTCAGTACTGGATTTGGCAGGACCGGGGTCGTTTTCCAGTTCGATCTGGAAAAATGGGAAATTTTTGTAGCCTGTACCCTTCTGTTCCAGCGCATGTACCGCAGCACCCGGCAGGCGCAGCAACAGCAGCAGCATTTCCCCCTGTTCCGGCGTGCAACCGAGATCGCGCAATGCCGCCGCTGCCACCCCGATCATCGCCAGCGGCAATCCGGCTGCGGTTTCCAGTGCGACCCGGTGATCCTGCAACCAGGACAGCGACGGCGCGCAATCCAGCGCGGCGAGATGTGCCAGCGTTTGCAGCACAGGCGTGGTGCAGCGCACGCCGTATGGATCGAACCCAGCCGGATGACCGGCAGCCGGCCAGATATCAGCCGGATCGTCCACCGGCTTCACGGCCAACTCCGATTGCCACAATGCCAGATCAATGCCGCGTACCTGCCAGTCCTGCATCGCATTGAACACTTCGCGCGCGCCGCCGGATGCGCCCGCACCCACCGCGAGCGCGGCCATCAAACAGGATGCCGAGGTCGAACCGCCGACCCCGCCGCACATCGCTGCATGCACGGACGCATCGCGCGGCCCCGGATTCGCCAGCGCAATCGCCAGGCCTTCAAGCAATCTGGCTTGTTGCTTCGTGGGTGCTTCCCCTCTAAACAGCAGGAACAGGTATTCGATCCAGCTGGCTTGGGCCAGCAGTTCGCCGTAGACATCGTAACCGTGGCAGTGGCATGACAGCGCCGCGAATGGGTTATCGGGCTCGGCTTGTTCCTGCCAGATTCGGGTGTGTATGGTTTCCATGTTTATCTTTTCGATCCCAGCATTCTGAGCCTCAATTCCATCGGCGGCGCTTCGTCCCTGTCCACGCGAACATCCAGCACGGTCGGACCTTTGTAGCGCAGGATCGCTGCCAGATCCAGGTTTTCGAAATCCTGTGCAGTGCGAATTACATGACCGGGAATACCCATGGATTCGGCCATCATTTTGAAATCCACCTCAGGCAATTGGTAGGCTATCTGCTCGGCACCGGCCATGCGCTGGCCGAACTTAACCATACCCAGCGCTGCATCGTTGAGGATCACGAACAGCACGGTGAGTTTCTCGGTCAATGCCACGGTCATTTCTTGGCCATTCATCAGCAGGCTGCCATCGCCGGTGATGCAGACGACCGGTGCCAAGCGGTTGGCCAGCGCGGTACCCACTGCACCGCCAATGGCCCAACCCATCGGTGCAAAATTCATCGTGACGCGCATCCAGCCTCCGGTGCTTGGCCGGTGGTCATGCATGGACAGATGATGGATACCCCAGGTTGTGCTGTTGCCGGAATCAGTCAGGAAACGCGTATCGGGCGGGCTGCGCCAGCCGAGCTCGCGCATCAGATACTGCGGCTTGATGGGTGCATCGGCGGATGCCGGTTTGAACGGATCGCCAACGGAAACTTTTTTGAATTTCCGCTTCTCTCCGGAGGAAACCGTTTCCGGACCTTCTCTGCGTAGTGTTCTCAGCACCCGCTCGAACACCGGGCGGATCGCGCCTCGCACATGCAGACGCGCCATCGGCGAGCGAGCGAGGTGAGCTTCCAATGGATCAATATGCACCAGCCGGTTATTCAGCACCGCTTCGCTCCAGCCGTTGCTGGTCCACTCGCTCAGGTTGGAACCGACAACCAGAATCAGGTCCACATCCTTATCTTCAACCGCTGCAACGGCGGACCGGTGGCCGGCAAAACCGAATACGCCCCGGTACAAAGGATGGCGCGGACTGATGAAACCCTTGGCGTCCGGCGTAACCACAAACACGCCGCCCACCCGTTCCACCAGTTCGATGATGAGATCGATTGCTTCGCCGCAGCCGTTGCCGATCACCACCACCACTTTTCTGGTCTGCGCCACGATCGCCTGCAGTTCGCGCACCGCCGTATCATCGACGGCAGCCATTGGCTTAAGCAGATGCGCCAGATTGTAGGCCGGCCCGCTTTTCATCATGGTGCGCTGTACATCCAACGGGATGCTGAGATGTACTGGACCGGGTGTCGGCTGGTATGCGCTCAGCAGCGCATTGGTCAATTGTCTTTCCAGTTGGTCCGGATGGGATATCAGCGCGCTGTAGCGGGTGCAGGTGCGAAACATATCAACTGTGTCTATACCGGCGCCGGATGCTTCCTGCAACGCGCCCCTGCCCAGCAAACGCAAGGGAGGCTGGCCGGTAATGACCAGCATCGGGATTTCATTGTCATAAGCGCAGGCCACACCGGTAATCAGGTTGGTCGCGCCCGGCCCCGACGTGGCACAGCACACACCGAGCTTGCCCGATTCGCGAGCGTAACCGTCGGCCATGAAAGCAGCGCCCGTTTCGTGCCTTGCGACGACCGGGCGCAGTCCGCCGCGCCGTGCGCTGCGCGCCATCGCGTTGTATAGCGGCTCGATCGCACCGCCGGGCACACCGAACACAAACTCGACACCGATTTGTTCCAGATAGGCGACCAGCAGGTCGGCAGCCTCAATGGGTTGCGGTTTTACGTCGATAAATGGTTCTTGCATAAGATTTGTCATTGGCTGTTCGCTTGTCCGGTTTCAACAGGTACTGTTCACCACCGTAAATTGTGAGGAATCCGCTAGTTAAACCTGCCAATTGATTAATTGCTGTAACTGTAGCACAGGAAGGGCGTTGCACGATATTGCGCATTGATATTTTGCTGTATCGGCTTTGCCGTGTTGCCGGGATTTAATGGCAAACGACAAGCATCGGGCTTCTTGCACCGGAAGGGCAGAAGGCCTGTTTGCGGGATTGATGCGCAGGGATAGTGCAATCCCTGCCCCCACGCCGCAGGAGCAGAAATAGCTATTCAGTACAGATTTGGGATGGTGAAATTCGCAATCGAAAAATCGAAAACGACTTGCCTGCAAACTAGTCAGCCAGCAACTGCTTGAGTTCCCCGCTCTGGTACATCTCGGTCATGATGTCGGAGCCGCCGACAAATTCACCCTTGATATACAACTGCGGTACAGTCGGCCAATTGGCGTAATCCTTGACACCCTGACGGATCTCGGGATCCTGCAACACGTCCACCGTAAATAATTCTTTCACGCCCAGCGCGTTCAGAATTTTCACCGCGTTGGCAGAAAATCCGCACTGTGGAAACTGCGGGCTGCCTTTCATATACAGCACCACCGGATGCGTGGTGACCTGCTCTTTGATACGTTGTTTGATGTCTGTGCTCATGGGGTTATACCTTAATTAAATGGTCGGGAATTTTATGTGCATTAGCCGTTCCGCGTCAAGTTCAAACTGCCGATCCTGGATTCGCGCCATGACCGTTACCGCGGCATCAGAACAAGCTGCGGTTAATCAACAGGTGCGTCGCAATACTGGCCGCGTAACCCAGCGCGATCACCGGGGTCCATTTCAGGTGGCCGAAGAAGGTGTAGGTCCCGCGCGCCTGCCCCATCAATGCCACGCCGGCCGCCGAACCGATCGACAGCAGCGACCCGCCGACCCCGGCCGTCATTGTCACCAACAGCCATTGCCCGACCGACATATCCGGCTGCATGGTCAACACTGCAAACATAACCGGTATGTTGTCGATTACCGAGGAGACCAGCCCGATGGCGATATTGGCGTAGGTCGCCCCCCACCCGCCGTAAATCGAGTGAGAGATCATCGCAAGATAGCCGATGAAGCCGAGCCCGCCCACGCACATCACCACGCCATAGAAGAAGAACAGGGTATCCCATTCTGCGCGTGCCACTTCCCGGTAGATGTCGAACGCAACCGGGCTGCCGATGTTTTCACCCGACGAATAGCCGGACTGGCTGCGTTTGTCTGCGGTTTTCAAAAAGTATGCATAGAACTTCAGCAGGCTCAACCCGGTCAGCATGCCGATGACCGGCGGCAATCCCAGCCAGCTGTGGAAAGTTACCGCCAACGCGATGGTCGACATGAACAACGCCACGATGGGAAGCGCGCCGCGTTTCATTCCCACTTTTTCGCCGCCCGTTGCCGGTTTTTCATCGGGCACGAAGAAATGCATGATTGCCGCCGGCACAAGCAAATTAACAAATGCGGGAACGAACAGATAAAAAAACGTCCAGAAACTGACCGGACCGTTGCTGGCGATGATGTTCTTCTGCCACACCATCAGCGTGGTGATATCGCCGAACGGGGAGAATGCCCCGCCGGCATTCGCCGCGATGACCAGATTGATACAGGCCAGCACCACAAACCGTTTGTTGCCGTGCCCGACCGCCATCACCACCGCCCCCATCAGCAATGCCGTGGTCAGGTTATCGGCAACCGATGAAATAAAAAACGCCAGGATGCCTGTCACCCAGAACAGCGCCCGGTAGCCGTATCCTTTGTGTATCAACCATGAACGCAGCGCCTCGAACACATTGCGCTCCTCCATCGCGTTGATGTAAGTCATCGCGACGATCAGGAACAGCATCAGTTCGGCATATTCTTCAAGGTTGCGGCGCAGCGCTGTTTCGACCACGTGCGGTATGCCATGCGCCTGGTAATACCAGGCGATCAGCGCCCAGATGATCCCGGCCGCCAGCATCACCGGCTTGGATTTGCGCAGCAGCGTGAATTCCTCGGCCATTACCGCCAGATAGGCGATGAAGAACAACACCACGGAGATGATGCCAACCCAACTATTGGTCAGGTCGGGTGTTTCTGGGCCTGTGGAGGCGAATGCCGTCAGCGGCAGGAACAGCATAAGCAGTGTCGTGATAATGCGCTTCATCCGGGATTTTTCCAAAAACGATTTTTATTGTTTATGCCTGATTTGCGCAGCCGGTGCTCAAAATAACGCATGATTGAGCGCCATGTGCGTTGCGATACTGGCCGCGTAACCCAGCGCGATCACCGGGGTCCATTTCAGGTGACCGAAGAAGGTATAGGCCCCGCGCGCCTGTCCCATCAACGCGACCCCGGCCGCCGAACCGATCGACAGCAGCGACCCGCCGACCCCGGCCGTCAGCGTCACCAGCAACCACTGCCCGACTGACATGTCGGGCTGCATGGTCAGCACCGCGAACATCACCGGGATGTTATCCACCACGGCAGAGATCACCCCGACAGCGATATTGGCATGGGTGGCACCCCAGTCCACGTAGATGATTTGTGATATCAGGCCCAGGTAGCCGATAAATCCGAGCCCGCCCACGCACATCACCACCCCGTAAAAGAAGAACAGCGTATCCCACTCCGAGCGTGCCACTTCGCGGTAGATATCAAACGCGATCGGGCTGCCGATCTCCGCGGCACGGGCCTGCGCCCGCCCGCTGGTGGTTATCCTGAGATAGAAGGCATAGAATTTCAGCACGCCCATGCCGGTCAGCATGCCGATGACCGGCGGCAAACCCAGTTTGCTGTGGAAGCTCACCGCCAGCGCGATGGTGAACAGGAACAGTGCCACGATGGGCAAAGCGCCGCGTTTCATGCTGACCATCTTGCCGCCGCCCTCGGGTTTCCCGGTCGGCACGAAGAAATGCATGACCACCGCCGGCACGATGAAATTCACCATGGCGGGGATGAACAGGTAGAAGAAGGTCCAGAAACCGACCGGCCCGTTGCCGGCGATGATGTTCTTCTGCCACACCATCAGCGTGGTGATATCGCCGAACGGGGAGAATGCACCGCCGGCATTGGCCGCGATGACCAGGTTGATACAGGCCAGCACCACAAACCGTTTGTTGCCGTGCCCGACGGCCATCACTACAGCCCCCATCAGCAATGCCGTGGTCAGGTTGTCGGCCAAACCGGAAAGGAAGAAGGCGATCCACCCCGTCACCCAGAACAGCGCGCGATAACTGAACCCCTTGCTGATCAGCCAGGATCTCAGCGCCTCGAACACATTGCGCTCCTCCATCGCGTTGATGTAAGTCATCGCGACGATCAGGAACAGCATCAGTTCGGCATATTCTTCAAGGTTGCGGCGCAGCGCTGTTTCGACCACGTGCGGTATGCCATGCGCCTGGTAATACCAGGCGATCAGCGCCCAGATGATCCCGGCCGCCAGCATCACCGGCTTGGATTTGCGCAGCAGCGTGAATTCCTCGGCCATCACCGCCAGGTAAGCGACAAAGAACAATACTACCGAGGCGATACCTACCCAGTTATTGGTCAGGTCGACACGTGTGACACTCTCTGAAGCGTACGCCATCAGCGGCATGGACAGCAGGGATATCAACAGGATCAGGCGTTTCATCAGCATGTCTCCGCGGAAAGTCATTCAGGCAAGCCACTTCGGCCCACTCAATTCATTCTAACCGCTCAAGGTGTGGTTCCGAAACCGCGATCCTCCCGATTCAAAATTTTCGTGTTCGGATTCGTTGAACACAAACACCCGCAGCCAATTAATATGACCGGACATTCATCACGGCTGTCATGACGTGCGATAGATCCACCCGCGCCGCATCAGCCATTTCTCGATTTCCACTGCCAACAACACAATACTGGCAATCGCCAGACATGCCGCCAGTTCGCCGCCATCAAGCGGTTCGGTTTTGAATATGGGGTTGAGCGCGGGCACGTAAATGGTCGCCATTTGCAGCATGAAAGTGACAATGATGGTCAGCGTCATCGGTCTATTGGAAAACAATCCGATGGAGAACAGCGATTCCTTTTCGGAACGTATCGCCATCACATGGACGAGCTGGGATATCGTCAGCACAGTGAACACCATGGTCTGCCAGTGCGCCGAGCCGCTATGCAATGCCCAAGCCTGGACCATCAGTGTGCATGCCGCCATCAGCAGGCCCACCCAGAGCATGTGCTGCCACATACCGTGCGCAAAAATGCTTTCCTGTGCCGGCCTTGGCGGGCGCCGCATGAGGCCGCGTTCGGCAGGTTCTGCAGTGAGTGCGAGAGAAGGCAGACCGTCGGTGACCAGGTTGATCCACAATATGTGTATCGGCAGCAGCGGAATCGGCAATCCCATAAACGGCGCCAGGAAGATGGTCCAGATTTCCGCCGAATTGGTGGTCACCGCGTAACGGATGAATTTGCGGATGTTGTCGTACAGGCGGCGTCCATGCCGCACCGCATGCACGATGGTGGCGAAGTTATCGTCGAGCAGCACCATGTGTGCCGCTTCTCGCGCCACGTCGGTACCGCCCTTGCCCATCGCGATGCCGATGTTGGCAGCCTTGA
>Ga0307376_10004340_pt1 | contig 13015 bp, 24 predicted proteins | sample TR2MG_FD_202536 | JGI IMG/M metagenome (GOLD analysis project Ga0307376, IMG submission 202536) | Soil microbial communities from Risofladan, Vaasa, Finland - TR-2 | ecosystem: Environmental > Terrestrial > Soil > Coastal area > Acid sulfate soil | place: Finland: Risofladan, Vaasa | collected... | reverse complement strand
TTAAATGTCATATCATCCGTCCCACTTGGCAGGGAGCAGAGCCGGATATACCGTTCCCGCCTTATCTGTTCGTCCTGTGCTTTCATACACTTGCACCGCACCGCATTGCTATAGTTAGGCCTTCCCTCTTCACCGAGAGGGTAAAGCCACCCATTATCAAGACAAGCCGGACACTTAACGGAGGGGCTTGCCAATGCTGTCTTTGAGGATCTTGGCTCTTTCTTCTCTGGTAGTAGATTGCCCAGCTTTTCCATTTTTAGGTATCCCCCTCTTAGTATCCATACGTTCCCAAGTCAGGATAGTGGCATAATGGCTTTTGTACTTATATCCCTTACTGGCTATGGCGCTTGACAGGTTTTCAATCCTATCGTTGGCGCCTTTTTTCCCGAATCTCTCGATAAGTTTTGCGTGTTCCTCGTCCGTTAATGTTACATTAGAAAATTCACCATAGCTCTTTTTGGGAGAGTCGCTTTTTACCTTCTCGGCCTCTTGTTGCCCAAAGCGGTATGGTTTCTGCCTATCATATTCACCAAATTGATAATGCTCGAAATTGACAAGATGAATTGATCCGGTGCCGTTTATGTCTATGGCTTTGTCCTCTTTCATTTTGCCAATTACCAATTCTAGCACCTCAAGGGGGCAGTGCAATTCCTGTGCTATAAAATCATGGGGTAAGCCATTGCCATTGTTGTCCTCTATCCAACCTGGCCTCCCGCCACATACCTCGCTGTAAGCTATCATTTTAATCCAAACCGCTTGTCCATCTAAGGGTAATAAATAATTTATACTGCCACGCAAAACCCCTTCGCAATCTACCTTAATCCAGAACCTTGGTTTTCTTCCTCTTGGCATTTCTTGTAACCTTTTCTTGTAACCTAGTTACATTTATTGGTTATATTTATTTTGTAACCCCTTCTATTCCCTTCTATTCTATATAAGTATTAGATTCTTTAAGGGGAGGGGAGGGAACCCCCGGCCTTGCTTTTAGTTTTAGCCTGTCACTCTTTGGCATAACGTAAGCCCTTATTGAATGAATCTTTGTCTGTCGTTGGGATTAATTTTTGAATATTCGAAATGTCTTGTTTGCCACCGATTTGAAAGCCGTTTTCAAGGGCAAACCAAAAATAATGAATATCTTTAACTTCAAAAATATTTAGTTGGTTTGTAAGGTATGGTGTGTTACGGAACTTTAATAATACCAACTCGTTTTCTTTAGCAGAGAAAGCAATGACACCTTGATTGCCCCATTGATTTGCCCCTTCACGCAAGAAACTTATACCGATTTGCTCTGGTTTTAATTCTTTACCTGTGGTAATTTTATATTGGTCCCTGAACTCAGACTCTCTTCCTGTGATAATATTTACACCAAGGTGAACAATCCGATTAGCGAGAAAACCGAGTGTCCAATATGATTGGTATCCTTCTTGGTGTTTTCTAATATAGCCCTGTTCAGTAGGCTGACGGAGATTACGGTTCTCATAAATTCTAGTTTGCATAGCGACAGACAAGGTTTGTTCCTTCCCGGTGTGATAACGAACCCTCATAACATCGCCTCGAATTCCCAATGGGATGTATTCACCGTTATTATTGCTGTACTGTTTGCCAACTTCAAATATCATAGTATGTTACTCTTGAGTTTTAGAGAGACTTCTTGTGGTAATTCTCTACCCCTTAATTGATACAGAAATTGAACAAATCGGAACTCGCTTAGGATTTCTTGTGGTGGTTGTTTTTCATTTGCGAAATAATTTAATGGGAATATACGGAAATTCCATTTGTGCTTATAAAAAACAATGAAAACGGGCAATGAGGCTCTATTACCCACATCAATAAGTGCTGCAAGATTAGTAAATCCTTTTTCGGTTTCCCTTGGTACGATACAGTTCTGTAGGTTATACCGCATTTTGTATTCTAGTAAGGCAACTGCAAGTTTATGGTCGTATTCTATAAAATCTATATCCTCACCAGGGCAATTCCAGCCCCATTCTCTATGTCGTCTAAGAAAACTTAAATCCCTATAACTTGTGCGTTCTTCTATTACTTTATATTCTGCCATCGTTTATCATTAACCTTTGTTTTGCTATGACAATGGATTCCTCATCCTTGTCAATACCAATGAACCGTCTCCCTAAATCAAGTGCAACCCGGCCAGTTGTCCCAGCCCCCATAAATGGGTCAAGTATTAAATCATCAATTTGAGAGAATCGCTTGATAATATCAGCCATACCGCTCTCAGATTGTCCCCACTGATGTGAATCCTTATCATTGGCGTTTACATCGGACTTAGTTACATCTCCTACCCAATCGCCTTCATATTTATCCTTCACGAACCATAGGAGGGGCTTCCAGAATGTGTTGACTTTTCTATCCCATAATTGTGCCGATTGTCCTCCCGGTGTTAGATATGCAACAATCCAATGATAATTCAAAGTAGTGAGTAATTTTGCCATAACTTCTGGCACGTAACTTTGCCCTACCATAACCAATAAAGAGCCTCCGCTTTTAAGTAGATATTTGGATGCCTCAGCTAAGTCGTCATAGACATAAAGGTAATCCTTTGCATAAGGGGGGTCTGTGATGATAATATCTATACTATTTGACTTAAGCCCTTTATAAGTTTGCCTTAGTTCACCTTGTATGACTTGGCATCTTTCGGTGTCCTTATATTGTGGAAGATAACCCAAAGCTTTTTGATGTTGTGCTTTACGTTTGGCACGCTTCTCAAGTTTTGGGGCATTCTTTTTTACGCCGCTAATAAATTCCATATCATTCAGTAGTTGCCGCTTTGCTTCTTCAATTGCGGGTTGATTATTTTCTTTGTATTCCTTCTGTTTGCGTTCCTTTTCTTCCTTACGGGCTTTAGTATCTGCCTGTATCTTAGTACGTTCCTCTGGAGTAATAGATTTTTTGCGTTCCTGTTTCACTTCTTTAAGTAGAGCCTTGGCAGCCCTTTCTTTATCCTCTGGAGTTTCAAGGGGTATTTCACTAGCTAATTTAACTGCTTCTGCTCTTGCCATTTCAATTACAAAAAGTTTCTCGGCTAGAAAATCATCAATAATATCGCTAGTAGCACGGTCGGGTTGATTTTTGGCTTGTGTTAAATATTCGTCAGCTTTACGCCCTAGTATTCTTTTGTCTATTATCGGTTGTGCTATTTCGAGTTGCCTTTGCTGGTCAGGGATAAGAGCTATTACCTCGGCATGGCTTTTTGTTAGCCGTTTTTCTCGGATAGCGTTGATTAAGGTAGGGGCTAAGTGTCTCGCCACGGCGAGGTTTGCGAATACTGTACTTTCATGAACGCCAATAGATTTAGCAAATTCACGGATTTGCATACTATGCTGATGGATATGTTCTGCCCATGCCTCAGCTTGCTCTAGGGCTTCTAACGGCTCCATATGGTAGTTCTCGGCAAACTGCATTTCCTTAGCAGTCTTGTCATCTACATCTTCCCTTATTATGCACTCAATTTCGGTTAGTCCTTTAAGGAGGGTAGCTCGGTAGCGTCTCTCGCCAACGATAATTAGATACTTGCCATTATAAGGGCGAACTGTGATTGGTTGGATAAGACCTAATTTTGTGAAGCTATCCCTTAGCTCTTGGAGGGCCTCATCTTTGAAGGTTTTGCGTGGCTGGTTTGGGTCTGGGGTAATTTGGTCAATCGGTATTTTCAAACTATTTCTCCTTATCTTTAATATCCTGGCCGTCCTCTTGGACAGAGATAGTGATGACATTATTGATCTCAAGTAATACAAAGGTAATGGGCCTACCGAGTTTTTTCTCGAAATAATTGAGCCAGCCATCCGGTATAGTAACGGCCCGGGAGTTCCCGATCTTTATGACTTTTCTTTCTATTGGCATAGTAACGCAATTATAACACTGTTATTTTTAATTTGTCAACCCCCAATTTTGCCCAGTGTCTTAAAGGTTATTACCCATACCCAGGGATTGACCGACCAGCCGTATCCCCGCTTGGCATTGAGGGAGTCCCAGAGCACCTTGTAGTCATTTTTAATATAAGGGTCCAGTATGCCTCTGCCATCAATGCCTTCCCGCCTACAATCTTCAGCCGTAATCTCCTGCAATCTCTCTGGTCGGAGACCGGGTAATATCTCAAATAATCCCCTTGAAGCCCACCGGTGCATAAACATAGAGGAGCGCCATTTGACATCGAGATTTGGGTTAGAAGCCTTATAATAAGCAGTTTCATAATCGCAAAGTGAATCCTTGAAGTGGCTCCAAGTCTCCTTCATCCAGAGTTTGTCCCCCACGCCTCCGTATGGGCACTTGATAATGAGGAATTTGCCATTCTTGTCCTCGAATCTCCAGAGGCTACGAGGTGCGCTATGTAGTAACTGGCGGGGATCGACAGGGCTGGCCCTAACCCATCTATCGGGGTCTTTGTTAATCTCTTTTAACCCCCAGGTGCGCCGAGTCACAGTCTTTGTCCCATTCAGGCACTTCACCGGATGATCCCCGGACATAATTATCCCAGTTTCCTTCATTTCTCATCCCTCCCTTGGGGGGCTAACTTCTCCTGTGATTGATGCGGCTCACCGAATGTTTGGCTAAAATAGAGTTCCACCATAGTAAAATGCCCCGTCTTTTTATGGTGTCTAGCAGCATTGCCCATAGCATTTTTGCCCTCTGTTTTCCAATCACAATTGCTACACCAAGCCGCAGCATCTAATAAGTGCATCTCTCCTCCTTATACCTTCACCCGCAATTAGCCTTATAAAATGCACGAGCGAATCCTGGGGGTGTTATACTTCTCAGGGTTTTAGTTCTTGCACTCCGTCCGCCGTAATTCAAATGGATTTTACTGCCCTCAGTCGGTTCTACTGGCGTTTTAACGGGGATATTAAACCAGCCCCACAGGCAAGTCTTTTTAGTATAGGGGTCGCCATAATCGCAGGGGTCAAAGGTGTAAGCATAGGGGCCGATATAATCAGGCAACCACCCTACGGGGTTTTCAAGGGCGAACACCGCAGGTTTTACTGCGAAGGCAAATCTGATACAGGCATCCACTATTGACAACCCCTCCAGGACTTCGCTCGTCGGCCGTAAAGCCCTCCACTTGGCCCCACTCCCAGCAAAGACAGTACACACAGGGGCAGCCAGAACTACATCAACCTTCATTTGAGGCTTCAAAAGCAAGCGCACATCCTGCCCGTATTTCAAATCAACCAGGACAACCGTATGCCCCGCCTCTTTATAAGGCTTCGCCCACTCACCCGAATAATCGCATAAAGAATAGACTAGCACTTCCTCACCTTTCTCCAGCCATCCTCTATCATCTTTGAGGCTTGGGCTTTCACCGCTTCTTTGACGGCTTCGTGGCGTTTCTTTTCTATCTCCTCTGTCAGTGATTTTGCCTTTACCTTTTTCGCAAACCCAGTTGTAACCGCCATATAAATCTCCTCCTCACTCAACAACTCTACTGTCTGGTCATCAGCAAAGATAAGGGAGAGGATTTGGTCTGCAACTTTAGGTAATGGATGGGCTAACGGAGACATTCCCCATTCCTTAAGTATCGCTATTATCTCTTCCCTCTTCTCCTCACTAATCATCTTTGACCTCCCTTGATGGCTTGCAGAATGGCTTTGCGTGCTTCTTCCCAGTATTGCCACTGATGGTTTGTAGCAGGGTATGGATTCCTTACCTCATCTATCTTCTTCTCAGTAAGGGAGAGGATTTGGCGAGTGAAGCATTCGGCACAATATTCGGGAGTCCTTAGCATTTCACCCAGACCCACTTCATCAGGGCAATCTCCTTGACAGTCAAATAGAGCAACATTATCTAAAATATATCTTGCTATCTCTTCCCTCTTCTCAATCATGGTTGACCTCCTGCTGTTTCCTTAAAACACTCTGGTTTTTCCATAAACTGACACACCCCCAAACCAATCTTTATTGATTTTTGTTCTACGTCCTTGGTCAATGCCCTCACACAATCATTGCCTTCAGCACAATCTTTATAAAATGAGCAGAAAGTCCTATCACGATAACAAATCATCCTTCTCCTCCCTTCACACGGCGGAAGCCAGCATTGAGAACTGGACAAGTGTTAGCCATTAACTCTTTATCATACTTCCAACCACCTTCATCAAGGTCTATCCAGCGGTAAACCTCACAATCTGGTAAGCTCTGGTCTTTACAAACTATCGCAGGATAGCCCCCCTTCTTCCACTCCTCTATTTCTTCAGGGGTGTAAAGTTTGAGGAGAGCCGCATCGGCAAAGGCATTACAAATACGCTTTGTCTCTTTGCCCACTGTTTTGAAAGCTACATCATCGGCAAATCGCCAGTGAAAGTATTGTTCTGCTATCCCCTCTTGTGCAGCTTTATAGTTCATTGAGCCTCCCCTTTGGGTATATGGGCATACTTTATTTTTGCATCCCGGAACAACCGTATAAACCGTTTATCGTCATAATCCCCTGAACTGACAAATCGCTTGATCCCGGCGTTTACTAGCATTTTAGCACATAGTATGCAAGGCGTGTGGGTGCAGTACACCGTGCAACTGGATAGGGGCACGCCATGTAGCCCCGCTTGGATAATGACATTCTGCTCGGCATGGATGGCACGGCATATCTCCTGTTGGGTCCCGGATGGGATTTGGCGCTTGTCACGCAGGCAGCCGAGTTCTAGGCAGTCCTTTAATCCCGCCGGTGCGCCATTGTAACCTGTCGATAGGATATGCTTGTCGATAACCGCAACGGCCCCGACCTTGTGACGCTTGCAGGTTGACCTCTCGGCCACTACCCCTGCTATCTTGAGGAAGTATGGGTCTATGGGGATACGTTCATTTGACACGATTATTCCAAGCCTCCTCATCCGGGTATTCAGTGACATTTATGTTATGGGTGCCTATAAAGAAATGGCATAGCCGGTGGGCAATATAGCAATATTCTTTAGCGTTGTGGCTGGATCTTGGCTTTTTAGTGTGGTGGCCGTCCAAGTAGCCCATAGGTGGGAATATATGTTCCTTGTCATCACGCTGGCCGGGTTGGTGACACCATTGGCATAGATAGTCAAGTTCTTTAGCCTTCTCATTGGTTATCTCATTCCATTCCTCGGTCAAGGCAGCCTGTTTTGGACTCACCGGGTTAAGCCTCTTATGGGCTTTGAGGGGTGTCTTACGCTGTAGGGCTGTACGTTTCAAATCCATGCTCCTCCGTAATATCCATTCCCGTTATACCACCCCCATCTGATCCGTTGGAACCGAGCCCTGAAATCCTCGAACCTTTCCTGCCGTAGTGTATACATTGTGCAGTATTCTACAACATGGGTATCCCACCAGACGACACATGGTTTAAGGTGGGGGCAACAGAGGCAATCCCCACGAAGGTAAGAGCATTCCTCTAGGAGACTTACAAGCTGGAGGAATAGGCTCCCGTTATAGGAGAAGATGGCCTTACCCAACCTGGGGGGTTTTATTATCGTTTCTGTCATTATTTCACCTTTCCCGGGTAGGGGTGGCACCGCCCACAGATCCAAACTTTCTTTCCCACGTAACTGTTATCCGGCCACCGCCAGTCAGTCCCCCCGCAGTTATAACAGGGCTTGACGGGCTTGGGGGGCTTAACCTCCAGCCTTGATTGATCTGCCGTATTTGCTACCGGCTTCAAGCGCTCTTTTTTGGACTTCGGGTTTGACAATTAAATAGTTCCTTTCGGTGAGCCACTGCCTGGCACGCCGGATAAGCTCTGGGGCTGTGGCGTGCTTTACAAACCATTCTTTCATATTTGTTTGGCTTTTAGGGTTGCGGTGATGTGCGTAGGCAACTTGGCCTAATGTCTCTGAGAAAGCATCATATTCGACCCAATAATCCCACATCAGGTTCTTGTCCAGTTCCGTCATAGTGTTGTAATCACCAATGGCATAACCTGGCCTTGAGGCCATCATCAAGATATTCTCGGCTATTACCCGGAACTCACTGGGGCAGTTCGGGATCCGTATCCCCTCAAACATATCCTGTTTTTCGTCAAAGACCCTGCTGTTTACTCTCATATTCCTGTCTCCTATACTTTCAGGGTATATACGCCTAATGGATCATCCCCACCGTTAAGCCAATGAGTGCGGTAAGCGGCATTGTCCTTATTTTGGTGGTCACTGTCAGGATGCCATTTACCGTCAGGCGAGTAGAAACCCACTGTCCATAGTCCCGGTTCTGATTGCATATAAACATACATTTTGTTGCCCCTCCAAAGCGTGCCCTAGTAGCACGTCCTCGTTATAGTGCTGGCAACAGTCCTTTTTAACTTCATCGAAACTTACGGTAGTAGCGTTGTACCGGGCTATTTCCTTGCCGTAGTGTTCGACCACAAGAAAGTGATCATCGGTTTCAAAGGCCCTAAAGCCGTAATCGGCATACTCGCCCAGTGCTTTGGTGCAGTAGCTCTCTAACATTTTAGCCATATCTATACTCCTTTTAATTAGGACTTAATTGGTGTTTCCACTTTTGGCTTATTTACAAATGCGTATCTTGCGCCTTTTTCTGTTAGGTAAGTTTCTTTTTCGGGGTAGTATTTGCCGTTCCAGGAGCAACGCATTAAAAGATTAGGGATACGTTCCCAGAGTACGTCAATACTTCGCTTGGCATCTAAAACAACACTTTCAAGATAGTAGGTTCTATTCTCATCCCAAAGATGCATATAATCACAGCCTAGCCGATAGCCTACAACTTTTCCCCGTTCGTCACGGGTTTTTTCGTAGAGCGTTATACCGCCGTGCCAATCAAGGTCGGATATAATTGGTGCCCCTCCATAATCAAAGGCAATATATTCTCGGCCATCATCACTCAATTTATAGGTTCGGCTTCGTAGATTAAATTTAGGTTGTATTTCTTTAGGTAATTGCTCCGCAGGGATAAGCAGATAATAGTTCCACCCCAAACGCCAATGCATAACCTCAAAAGCAACCCCCTTGTATTCTCCCTTCCAAGTCTCTTTATAACTTAATTCAGTCATATCTATACTCCTTAGTTATCGGGTCATAGCCCTGTTTGTCAAACCTGGCTTTCCGTTCTTGCGTGTAATCCTTTAAGCACTCCAAGCTGTCGTGTATCGTATCCGGGAACTTCAATGAGCCTAGCCCATTCCCGTAGTATATTGCAATGTAATGCAGTCCGGGGTAGATAGGGTGTCCGCAAATCTTACAGGTGCGTTCCTTCCGTGCCTTCTTAGCTTCTATCCGGCCCCCGGTCTGGTTTATATACCACTCGCACCACTCCCTATCCGTCATGTGCTTCTTAGCGTCCGGGCGGTAGTAAAGCCCCTGGTGGCAGGCTACCATGATGTCGGTGTGGTCAGTCATTATTGTTTACTCCCTATCTTGGCAGCTAAGCCCTTAATATCATCATAGCAATATCCCGTTTTTTCTTTTTCAAACCGTTGCCCTCCCGGGCAGGTTGCTATTATAGTTACCCCTGGCCGGTAGGCATCCAAGATATATTGCGGTGTGCCTTCAGGTAAGTAAGTAAAGCATCGTTGATTACAGAAATTACAATATGGCCCCATCCTATTTACCCCCTATCCTGGCGAAGAATTGATTTGCCTTTTTGATATAATCCTTACGCTTCGGGGTTAAGCCACCCTTCTCATCAGGCGCACAGTGTTCATAATCAGATAATATTTTGGCGAATAGTTTAAGCCCATCCTCCATCCCATCCGCTACTGCCTCTGGGTGTTCTGGATTGATAGATATACAGGCATTAAGTGCGCCCATAACAAAATCAGCTTCAGCCTCATCACCACACACGCAACTTAAAACTTTATCCTCGCTTTGCACCACCCATTGACCTGTTACTGGTAATTGACGCTTAATAATCTTTTTATACATTAGTCTGCCTCCTTCGGGTGGTTTAGTTCTTCTACTGCAAGCACACTCTCCTAAAAATCCCCCGCATACTTTACAAACTGTTCTAGTCATTTTGTTCTCCTTCGGAAGTAGGGGCCGGGGGTGCGGCCTGTGCAGAGCTTTTACACTTATGTATGCGTGTCTCCCGTTGCTCACCCCCAGCCCCGATGATGGCTTTAGAGGAAGCAGAGGCCGGGGAAGCGGCCTGTACGGAGCTATCACTTATATTTTTTATATGTGTCTCCCGTTGCTCTTCCCCGGCCCCTTGAGGTAATAAAGCTACTTTTACCGCCATCTTAGCCTTACCTACTGTGGTGCGGTAGACGTGGTAAAACAGGTTTAAGTCGCCGGTTGCTTTGCCAGTTTCCCACCGGCGGGCGGCTTCGTGTATGCCGTCAATGTCATCAAATAAAAACACCGCCTCTAAATCACCCGAATAGAAGCGGTGCGGTTCAGTGATAACGTCTCTTAGCGTGTAGCCTTCGGTTTGCAAGTAAGCTGCCAGCGGGGTGTTACTGGTGCGGTAGTGGTGGTTCTCTGTCATATCTCTTAATCTCCTTGTTACCCCTAATGTACCACATAATACCCCCCTTGTCAATACCTTTTTGGGGCAATTTTAGCAAATCCGAAATATTGGTGCAAAATACCCTTGTGGGGGTGGGGTTTGCTGTGGTATAATAGTGGCTAATGGAAGATACACTGAAGTTCAGGATACCGAAAGAGGACAAAGACGGCCTCTTGGAAATCGCCAAAGAGGAAAGGACAACGGCGGCAAGCCTTGTCCGGAAACTTATTGTGGATTTTCTGAGAAGCAGGAAGAAGTAGTCATACCTTGTTGGGGAGTGTCAAGACAATAAAATAAAAGGAGGATTTAGCTTATGAAAAAACTTTGGAACTGGAAATTCCGCAGTATCCCGATGGGAATTGTGTCTGCGGTTCTTATTCTTGCCTTGGTGGCAGGGAGCGCCTTCGCTGCCTATAACTTCTGGTCGGCGGAAGTCAGTATGACAGTTGTAGAAGCTCTTGAGGTTCAGGTAGATGGGACTGACAATACTTGGATACCCTGGACTGGCTACGCCCCGGTGTCTGATGAGTATACATTCACCATCCCTGATGCTCACCCCGGGGAGTCTGCATCTATTCACGTAAAAGTTGTTAATGACGGCTATGCCAATCTAACGGCGGCAATGACCTCCACCTTAACAGCCTGCCCCGCAGAGGGTTCGGGCAAAGTAACAGTTACCAGCGAATGGACAAGCGGCAAAGTCGTTGTGGCCCAAAGCAGCACTGAAGCGTGGGTAATTTGCAGCGTAGCCAATGATGCTCCACCCGGCGCCTACACAGTCCAAATAGGCTTCAACAGGTACTAGACGGGGAGACTTGACACTCCCCCAATAGGGTATGACAAAAAGGATAAATGAAAAAGTTAGCCTTAGCAATAACCCTTGCTTTATGCTTAACCCTACTGCTAACTCCCGTAGCATCAGCGGCAGGTATAAGCATTATAAGTAAAACAGGTGATGGCATCTGGTCGGGTAACAACTGGCAGGTTGATATGTACCCCGCCGAATCAAAGGCCACTACCTTCGCCCTTTATAATTCATCGAGTTCCTCACTTGACGTAGAGGTACTAATAATTACCTCTTTTATTAGCTTTGGTAATGTGACCTTTGGGGTAGATGATGATGCTTTTACTATGACAGGCAAGAGTTATGCCGATGTGATTTTAACGGCCAGTGCTTCGGGAAGTGCCGCTCCAGGTACTTACTCAGCATTCGTTGAATTAAAGTTTGAGATAGCCTCGTCCGGTGGTGGGGGCGGAGGTGGTGGTGGAGTAGGGGCGCTTGAAATCACGGATATTGAAGTAGCGAATATTACAGAGACAACCGCCGAGATAACATTTCAGACCAACCGAGCAGCCACTTCAAGGCTGACATTTTTAGAGCCTTGGATAAGCCCCGAAATTATTATCAAGGATAGCGACTACACCAAAAGCCACACAGTGATACTTGAGGATCTTGATGTCTGTACGGAATATCAATTTGAAATTTACTGCGTAGACAAGTACGGATTGAGGGATACCGAGGACGGGGAGTTCACGACAGTGTGCTTTCCGCCAGCACCTACTCCGACACCCACGCCTACTCCTACCCCACCTACAACCACACCACCGACTACGACACCACCCACTACAACGCCCCCTGGAGAGATACCTGAAGCTGAATCCTACTGGGGATGGTTGCTATGGGTGGCTATAGGTTTTGTGGTTATTGCCGCTGGAGCATTAGTGTGGTGGTTTAAGGTGCGGCGCAGGGGAAAGGCATAACACCCTTGACAAAAAGTAGGGTTATGGTTAAAATAATAGTTTAGGAGGTGTCATTATCAAACGCAAGGTATTTCTAACGGTTTTATCAGTCTTACTCATTGTCATGTTGATTGCCCCGGTAGCTTGTGTGGGCAAAAAGACTACTACGCCCGCCGCCACCGACACAAAGCTTCAGTCTGATGTAACGACCCTACAGACAAAGGTGGCCTCCCTGATAGATACTGTCTCTAACTTGGAGACCCCCCCTAACTATGAGCCGGATATTGACTTACTTCAAGAGCAGGTGGCCGACCTTGAGGCATTGAATAGCGATTTTGAGGACAGGATTGCGGAACTTGAGAGAGGGGGTACAGGGACAAATGGGGATAGCGGGGACGTTGACCTTGTAACCATTTGGAAACTTGATGTGTTTCTAGATGTCCCATTACCTGAAGGGGTTGCAATTTATAGCCTCAAATCATATCCGACCAGAATAGAGGAGGAGGACACCTATAGGCTAACAATCACTTTCATGAATGACAATCTTATTGAGGCACCATTTACTGATGTCAGTATGACCGTCATTTTCGTGCCCCGCACAAAAGATACAGTGATTGATGCCGGGAACACATTCGTTGATTCAATGAATGCCCCGTACCTTTGGTGGGATTCTACTTATACGCCAAAACCCGTGAATAACATAAGTACGGATTGTCGGCGGATAGAGTTTTATTGTGAGCCATTTGACTTTACTATACCAGCAGGGGATGGGACTACCCCCGGAACCCAAGTGTTTAGCATAGACTTTGATCTATGTTATGCAAAATAAGGAATAACAATGGCCGTAACAAGCG
>Ga0307376_10004338_pt1 | contig 13019 bp, 12 predicted proteins | sample TR2MG_FD_202536 | JGI IMG/M metagenome (GOLD analysis project Ga0307376, IMG submission 202536) | Soil microbial communities from Risofladan, Vaasa, Finland - TR-2 | ecosystem: Environmental > Terrestrial > Soil > Coastal area > Acid sulfate soil | place: Finland: Risofladan, Vaasa | collected... | reverse complement strand
TGAAAAAGAAGAGATTGTAATTAGCAATAAAGCGAACTTTATTAATTGGTTAACTAATTGCTTTGATGAATTCCTATATGTCAATGAGGATTCCAATGAGTTGAATTATATTATTGACCAGTGTTTACACTGTAAGATTGGTAATCCGGTAATAATTTTTGAAAACGGTAGATTCCCTGTTCTAACAAATATGCCATGGGAAAGGGAGAAATGTGGCTTGATGCTTGAATTTGATGGTAACACGGTATCAGGTATAACATTCTGTTTCGTTTTCTTAAAGACTGACAATCCATATCACTTTGAGAGGAAATGTAAAAGACAGTTAGATTAATTACGTATTAACCATCAGGGTATATTCTTGGGTGGGTGGTTTTTTATTTGTTTTACATTACTGTCTTTCATATCTTTATCACAATGAACCAGTAATATGTCAAGCATAATTGAAGGATACAACTACGACATCTTCATCAGCTACCGCCAGAAAGACAACAAAGGTGACAAGTGGGTTAGTGAGTTTGTTGATGCTCTTAAAGATGAACTCGAATCGACATTCAAAGAGGAGATCAGTGTATATTTTGACATCAATCCTCATGATGGGTTGTTAGAAACACACGATGTTGATGAATCTCTAAAAGAGAAACTGAAGTGCCTCGTGTTTATCCCTATCATTTCACGTACTTACTGTGATCCAAAAGCATTTGCATGGGAACATGAGTTCAAAGTATTCGTTAAACAGGCATCTGAGGATCAGTACGGATTAAAGGTAAAACTTCCTGGTGGTAATGTAGCAAACAGAGTATTACCAGTTCAAATACACGATCTGGATAATGAAGATGTCAAATTATGCGAGTCTGTTTTGGGAGGAGTGTTGCGTAGTGTAGAATTTATTTATAAAGAACCTGGTGTTAACAAACCTCTCAATCCAAACGATAATGAAACCAAAAATTTAAACAGTACCAACTACAGAATTCAGATAAACAAGACAGCAAATGCCATCAAGGAGATTATTTCGGGTTTAAAGACAGACCTTGTTGCACCAGTGCAGAAAAAAATTCAGCAGAAAGACCCATCAGAACAAGTAAGTGTAGAAGAGATAAAGTTAGGACAGGAGAGACCTGCCAGAATAATTAAAAGTAAATTACTTTCAGGAACAGCAATTATTGCAATATTAGTAATAGCGGTTATATTGGCTTATCCAAGAATATTTAAACGTAGCGGATTGGAAAAATTGAGAACAACAGGTGAGAAAATTTCTGTTGCAGTAATGCCATTTCAAAATATGACCAATGATACACTATGGAATATCTGGCAGAATGGGATTCAAGAAATTTTGACAACCTCTCTTGCAAATACAGAAGAGCTAAAAATCAGGCAAACAGAGTCTGTAAACAACCTGATTCAAGACAATGGTCAGACAAATCAAGCTTCATTTTCACCGTCTTTCGCCAGCAATGTTTCTAAGAAATTAGATGCAAACATTTTTATATATGGCCATATAAACCAGGTAGGATCCACAGTACGTATTAATGCACAATTATTTGATTCCCAAACAGAAGAAATCTTTAAATCATTTCAAATCGATGGCACAGCTGAAATTTTCCTGCAGATGATTGATTCACTTTCACTTGAAGTGAGAAATTTTCTTATAATATCTAAAATTAAAACGGAATTATCTTCAGATGAATATAAGCTTTTTGCTTACACAAAATCACCTGAAGCATTCAGATACTGGCTTTTAGGTAATAATGCCTTTTATAAATGGGATTACCCTGTTGCTTGTAAAATGTACTTACAGGCATTATCTCTCGATTCAACTTTCTATGAAGCAGCTTTAAAACTCTCAGTGGCATATTATAACCTCGCCTTATATGAAGAGGCTAAAATATGGTGTAGCAAGGTTTATGCGAAGAGAGATGGGTTATCATTACCATTGAAGATTAGTTCAAACAGGATCTATGCAATGCTTTTTGAAACACCTTATGAGGAGATTAAATATCTAAAACAGCTCCAGGAGTTTGATAATCTCATACCGGTAAATTACTACAGATTAGGTTACTGCTACTCCAAACTTTATCAATTTGACAAAGCAATTCCTGAATTTGAAAAGGCACTTGAGATATATAATAAATGGAATATAAAACCAAAATGGGTTTTTGATTACACTATGCTTGGAGAAGCATACCATAAAAACAGGCTGTATGGAAAAGAAAGGAAACTATACAAGAGAGCAGAAAAGGACTTTCCTGATAATATTTTTCTAATCTACCAGCAGTTTATTTTGTCATTAACAGAAGGGGATTCAATTGAGGCAAACAAATATTTTAGTAGATGCAATAATCTCTATAAATACTATAATACCTGGTCAGATGCAGAAATATACGGAATTTTAGCTTATGGTTATATTGAAGCAGGAAATCTAACAGAAGCAGAGAAATATTATCATGAAGCCCTCTCATTAGAACCTGAAAATCCAGTACATATAAATAATCTTGCCTATTTTTTAATAGACAAAGATCTTAACATTAATGAGGGTTTGGATCTTGCTGACAAGGCATTAGTATTGAGTCCTGATAATTATAATTATTTAGATACAAAGGGCTGGGGATTATTTAAGCAAGGTAAATTTCAGGATGCTTTGACAGTACTTCAGAAAAGCTGGGAGATAAGAAGGCAGCAAGCTGTATATGATCATGAAGCATTCCTTCATCTCGAAGAAGTTGAAAAGGCTATTGCCAGTCAAAAGAATAATTAACCAGGGAGAAGGTGTTCGGGTATGCTCTCATTATGTTGCATTGCAGAATACATAGGTATAAGGTATGCAACATAAATCGCAACCCTCACTATTGATAAGTGCTCGCCTGCGACATCCAATTTTAATCGGCACACGTGGGTTTGAATAAAGCAATATTTAATCAGGATTTTATTGATTTCTATGGTCTGATTGAACCTGCCATGGAATAGTGTAAGAAACCTGAATTCCATAACATGCAGGTTTCATGACTCAGCAAGGCCAAGCCCAATGGGTTACTTCATAAGCCTTGCTTTAGTCATTCAATAATCCCTCTTTAAATTCCGAAAAACCTGTCCGCCCGCTGGCGGATTGTCTGCACCTCGCGACGGCTCGCGCCAGATTTAATTTGATTGAGGGTATTTGGGAGGCCATTTGCAAACAAATGATATATTGTCTAATAGGTAAGGTATTGATTCTTTGGCAAATGGCTGTTTAAAGAATAATATAAAGTTGAATGTCATCACATTTAGGTTTAAATTTGGTAAAAGACTTAGAAAAAACTATAACTTTTGCAAAAACACTCAGCCCGGCAGATACATTATTAGACGATAAATAACAGGTATACAAACAATTACAGAATATATGAGATAAGAGATATATAATCAATTGTTATATACACATACGTTCTGAACCATTTATATAATAGTCCAATAATAATTGCTAAAACGAATAGACCAAAAACATGAAGTCATTATATAAGATAATCTTGCTGTTAACTTTCATTCTGATTTATAGTTATCGAGTATTTGGGCAGGAGAAAGTCAATTTATATGGAGGACTTGGTATTCCTGAGCAATTTGTTTTAGGGATACGTTTTCAATTTAATCAAGTACAATTAGGAGTAGGAATAGGAGGAGGGGATAAATACACCACCACACTTTCAAGTGATGTTTCATATCATTTTGGTGGAAGTTCTCAAAAGTCCGACAGAAGACCCTGGTACATAAAAGGAGGTTTATCAAAGTGGATCGACAGCTCTAAGGATCCAGACCGTTTCAATTATCCTTTAGGGATCTATTTTCGTATCGGAAGAGATATAAATTTTTGTAATAAAGTGGGCCTGAATATTGAATCAGGTATGATTATTGGTAAATTGGCCAATGAGTTGCAAATCTATGGTCATGCAAAAACATTTCCAAGTTTAGGGATATTCTTATTTTATAGAATATAGAAGTAATAAAATAATAAACGGTTCAGAACATGGTATATGCAACATGCTCTCGCAGGTTTACATTTCTGGGTCTGGTAATTTTCATAAGTTTATGGGAAAGGGTAAGGTTGGGACAAATAAATCGTACGTCGCATATACCTAACCGTTATGTGCAAGTTGACACCAAAGACCTAATAATCAACTATCTATGAAAATAAAAGAATCTTTACAAGTCATCCAAAAGAACTGTATCTATTATGTTCTTGATGAAAAAGGGAAAATTATAAAATATAAGCCATGGCTTGGTGACATGTTTGCTTTTCTGTATGACCGCATTATGGAGAAATCAATATTCCCTAAGAAGTTTAAAGGAAGTATCTCAAAACACTTTGAAATATTAAAGGGTGAGTATCAAGATATCCATGGTAAGAATCTACTTGAAATAGCAACAGGCAGCGGATTCTCAGCAAAATTATTTAGCAACGACAACTCCTATACAGGTATTGATATTAGTAGCGGACTTCTTTTTCAGGCAGTTCGGAAATTCAAAAATCTTGACTTTCCTGAAGCCGAGTTTTTTGTTACAATTGCCAATGATTTACCATTTATCAACGATTTTTTTGATATAGTCATTTGTGATTTATCATTAAATTTTCTTGGTGATCTCGAGATTTTTATCAAAGAAATAAAGAGAGTTATGAAGAAGGGTTCTATTTTCTATTGTAGCGTGCCTGTTCCTGAAAAGAAACATCCAAAAGTCATAATACGTGGCAACTTATATTCTGAAAATGAATTAAAAACCAATTTTGAAAAATATAATTTCATTTTTACACCTCGTCCTATTGAAAATGGGTCATTGCTATATTTCAATGCAAGACTTCAATCCAATGACAATAAATAACACCTGCACATAATACATAGGGCTTCATACGGTGCGTAGTACCCAGTAATGAAGCCCAGGTTGAACTAAATCCCTCAATATTGATTATTCTATGGGGATTCAATGGGATTTTATAATGATTGATCAAGATGTTTTAAAGGGTACCTTTCAAAAGGGAATGCCACTGAGTGGGGAAAATGAAAAAAGGTTTCTTAATGGCTGTTTTCAGGTAAGGTAAAGTTATAACATATCGGATTTATAGTTGATTTCTTAAGGTACAGTCAATACAATTCCGGTCTTGTCCGGTAATATCAGACAAATGTACCAGGTTATTAATCCTGCAAACCTAAAGGTTTTAACCAGATAAAAGTCGGAGAACGGCTTCGCGGAATGATATCAACAAGAATGAGCTTTCCTTTCCTGCAGCGGGGACAACTGGTTATATCAAGGCCAATAAGACGGTTTATGCGCTCAATGGTGGTTTCCACCTGTTGTATGACTATCTTATTTTTATCTTTCACAATGGTATTGCGGAATCGTGAGCTATAGATCCCATAGTGTCGTATCTTAACAAAACCCGACGGGAGTATGTGCATGCATAATCGTCTCAGGAACTCTTCACCGGTGAGTGTTGTTGTTTTCTGCCTGCCATGATCACTATAGTCTTTAAGTCTGAATGAGACTTCATGGTCCCCAACATCAACAATACGATGGTTGCTAATGGCTACACGGTGGGTATACTGGCCGAGATATCCCACAACATGTTCAGCTTTTCCAAGTGAAGGCTCACAGTAAACGACCCATCGATTGTTCCATGCTTTTTTAATATGATCGTGGTATTCAAACAGGAGATCCTTGCCGGCAAGATACTTTTTCACCCCGGCCATGAACCTTCCCCTGAACTTCAGACTCAGCCTGGTAACAGGGTAAAGATATTTACCTGCCCTGCCGATTTGCTTCATACTGCCCTTAACGGTATAACCAAGTGCAGGAACTATACAATGTACATGAGGATGCAGGCTTAGGTTCTGCCCCCAGGTATGCAATATGCATACGGCTCCGCTTTCCGCCGAGTAATGACTGTAACCAAATGATTGCAATGTGTCCCAAACAGTCGCAAACAGGTGGTTATAGAACCATCTGCTGTCAAGCAGGCAGATTTCATTCAAAGCTTCAGGGACAGTGAAAACCAAATGGTAATGTTTAACAGGGTATGCATTCTTAAGACGCTCCTCTACCCAGAAAGCCTGTTTTGTGATCTGGCATTTGGGACAGTGACGATTCCGGCAACTGTTATAACTGATATGTTCACGACCACAATGGTCACAACGATACTTATGACCGCCCAGAGCTGCGGTGCGGCACATGGATAAGGCTCTCAGAACGCGGAGTTGGTGCCTGTTCGGATGATGTATGCTGATAAAATTCTCACCGAACCTCCTGATAATATCCGCCACTTCATGCTCAGGGCGGCTCATAAGACATCCTTATACAGGGTATCCAGCGGACTGTGAGCCTGAATAACCTCACAACGTGCCACATGCAGATAGATCATGGTAGTAGTAACATCTGCATGGCCCAGAAGCTCTTTAACGGTAACGATATTGACCCCTTCTTCCAGCAGATGTGTCGCATAGCTGTGACGTAATGAATGCAGATTAACAGCCTTTTTGATGTCAGTACTTTTAAGTGCTTCACGCATAACCCAGCTAAGCCCATTGATACTATAACGTCCGTCGGCCTCCTTGCCATTAAAAAGATAGTTATGAGGTTTTTCAGCATTCATGTATTTTATCAATCCACGGGCCATAAGGTTTGATAGAGGAACTATCCTGTCCTTTAAATATTTGCTTTGCCTGATATGAATGGTTTTTCGTTCGAAATCGATATCTGCCATTTTAAGGTTGACAGCTTCCTGTCTGCGCAGTCCTGCAGAATAGATCAGTGTCAAAATGATGCGGTGCTTCAGAAGTTTTGGTGCCCGGAACAGTGCTTTCAGTTCAGTGCGATTGAGAATAACCGGCAAAGTAGCTTCTCTTTTTATTGATGGCAGATTTATAGCACGATTGGTCTTGCCGATATGACGGAAATAATAACGAAGCCCATAAACCATGTGTTTGAAACCGCTACGGGAAGGTGATCTTTTATTGACGGCCAGCGATGTGAGGTATTCGTTGAGCTCATCATCAGAAATCTGTTCAGGCAAACAGTTGAAGTGCAGACTTATAAGGGCAATGCTTCGAAGGTAATTATTAAGGGTACTCTGGCTTTGTCCCTTCAGGGTGACTTGCTGATAAAGAGATTTGCGTAATTTCTCAAAACCTTCAATGGAAATAATCGCTTGTTCAACGATAGTAGGTAATGTTCTTTTTTTTCATGACTGTATGATTTGATGATTAATAATTGTCCTCAAATTACTAAAAACTGTAATTTAGCCAAAAGGCCAGACCGCGAAGCGGGATTTAGTTCAACACAGACAATGCTATGAAAAGCACTACTCAGGCGTGTTCAAATTTAAATAAAAATCCCTGATAATCTTCTTTAATATAAATCCTATAAAATCAGGCTGCTATATGCGATCCACTATATTAGGTTGCCGCAATCACTTGTTATTTTTTATAGTAAGGGTACATAAGCTTAAATGTGTAATCACTCAGTTACATGCCGTGTTTTACGTTATCCCTTGAGTTTTGAGATCTTATAGATTTTTTCTTATACCACACCGGTTAAGTATGGCTTCCTGTTCTTCATTACATATCTTATTCTGTTTAATAGTTTACGAGCCACTTTGATTATTACTTTGTATCCGTTGTTATTAACCAAGTGTTTATGATAGTATTACATCATGGCGGGGTTATTTCGGACAGCCTGCCAGGAAGATTCAATAAGCAAAGTTCGAAGGAAGGAATTGCATCGAAATGTAATACCCCCGGAATGTGTAATTTCCCTGTTTTCTCTTATTCTGGGGATCAGTCCAACATAACTTCCTAACTGATCTATATTAATGAATCTGTTGATATCACCAAGTTCAGTTATTAGAGCAGAAGAAGTCAGAGGACCAATACCTGAGAGCGTTCTATGCAATGAATAAAACCTTTTTTGTAGTTTTTTTGAATTTTAACATACTAACTAAGTGTATTGACTAAATTTCAAAAAGCTATTAAAATGAAAAATTTAAAAAGTATCAACCCCAAAGCCTTTAAAGGTGCAGGTTACATAATTGGCGCGACTATTGGATTTATTGCGGCCATAACAGTATTTGTTTTTACCGAAAGAATAGCTCTTGCTATACCATTACTCGCGGGTCTAAGTATTCCCTTAGGTATAAGTTTTGAGCAAAAAATACAAGGCGAAACCAATGAAAATGAGCCCAGAATAATGAAAATAATGGTTACCCTCATTGCATTAGGTGTTTTATTCTTTGTCTCATTTGTTTTATTAGCAAAATATATTTAGAACAAATTGCATAAGGATCATAGAGATATCGAAACTGAATTTTTGGAAGAATTGGACAGACATCAGGGTATACTGCATAAAGTATGCTTTGTTTATTCCAACACTAGTCTTGAAAAGGAGGATTTATATCAGGAGATTATTCTCCAACTATGGAAATCTTATCCCTTATTTAAACATGAATCTGCTTTTTCCACATGGATGTATCGTGTTGCTTTAAATACGGCTCTTAGGTTAACCAAAAAATCACGATTGTTTGTAAAGACAGAAAATAATCCTGACAGTTGGTATGACATTGAACATTCAATGAATAAATCTGAAGACGTAAAAATTTTGTATAAAGCCATTTCTCAGTTAAATAAAGTGGAAAAGGCAATTGTTTTACTCTGGCTGGAAGATAAATCTTATGAAGAAATTGCAGATACTATTGGTATGTCTGTTAAAAATATAAGTGTCCGTTTGGTCAGAATTAAGGCAAAGCTTATCGAATTGATTAAGAAATATCAATAAAAATGAAAGAAATTGATTTAGGAAAATATAAGTCAGCATGGAAGACTGAACAAAGTCTTGTTGAAGAGAAACTTTCCAGGATCCAAATTCAGGAATTCATGCAATCGGCATCAAAAAACATCAGCGAGCTTTTTAAAAAAGGCTTAATCATTGATATTATTATAAAAGTTTTGCTGACTTTGTCATTTTGCGTGCTTTTAGTTTTGTATTCAAATCAATACCGCATTCAATTAATTGATGCAGTGTTCATTTTGCTTGCCATCATGTGTACTGTTTTTCAAATAAAAGTATATAAAAAGATACCAGATATAAAAAATGCTGACCAAAACATTAAATCTTTACTTTATTCATATATTGATTTTTATAACAGTAAATTTGTTATTTCACTTATATTAACTTCTTTAACGAGTTCACTATTTTTTATCAGTGGAGCACTCTATTATTTCTATTACAAATACGGAACGATTCGTCCTTTTCAATTCGATGACTACTTGGTTTTCGGAATTATCATTGCTTTAGGTTTTGTTTTTAGCGCATTTGTTCAAAGAAAAAATTTCAATTTCCATATCCATCAATTAGAGAAAAGTTTAGCTGAAATTGAACAAGACTCAATAGATGATAGTAAATTAAAACATTACAAAAAGCTTAATACTAGAAATTTAATCCTTTATAGTATTATTCTTTTTATCGGCTTATTACTATTAATTTATATTATTTTTATTTGCATCTAACAATTATCATGATAATCTATTGATAAAATAAGCTACACACAACAATGTATAAAAATAATAGCTGAACTAGTAGTAAATTAAAGGGTTGTAACCCGCTTCAACTTTTCTGTAACTTGACATGAAAGTGCAACGCAATCGGCTACTATTCTTATACGAACCGTTATAGTGCATTCGAAATCAACTACATACCCTAATTAGTCAATGACGAACGCACAACACTACAATAAAGGTAAGTTCTCCAGCCTACGTCAAGGCTACGGCTGGCGCTGTTGTAATGCTTTTTGCATGACTCTGAGCCACTTAACGAAATCAGTACCTAGATCGGCACCCAGATACCCGACTTCGCAATGCTTCGTCGGGCAAAGCGCGCAGCTGCCCTCAATAAAAATTTTACAACATGATAATTTTCTGCCTCCGATCAAACTTGTACTGCTAAACAGCGCCAGTACCTTTTTACGAATTCATGTACCAGGATAAATACTCGGCCACTTAGAAACTTTTTACCGCGATCGCACCTGCACCCAATAAAATTTTTAACATGTCCTCCGTTGCAAACGCTACGGCGGGCAAAGACGACAAAAATTGCTCCATGCTTCGTTCCTTTAGACTGTGTACCAGGGCTCTACCCCGATTTGGAAATTCTGCTCACAGCTTTCCTTGTTCAGCAACACCTACTAATTTTATTGCCAGGCTGTTAGCATTAAGCAGGAACTTCCAACACATTAGAGAGTTTTAAAGTTTGAACACAGACCCAACTTCATTGTTTAATAGAATAACATAAGATTCCTTTTTTTCTTAATATAAAAACTATGTCAAACGTTGAAACAAAAAAGAAGTTGTCACCAGAACAACGTGAAGCACTATTCAGAGCATTGAAAGACCGTTTTAATAAAAACATGAACCGCCACAAAGGTCTTGAATGGGCTAAAGTACAAGCAAAGCTGGATACTAATAATGAAAAACAGTGGTCACTCAATGAAATGGAAAGAACTGGCGGTGAACCGGATGTCGTTGGGCATGATACAAAGACGGGCGAATACATTTTTTATGATTGTTCAGCGGAAAGTCCTAAAGGCCGCAGAAATGTTTGTTATGACCGTGAAGCACTGGAGTCAAGGAAAGAATTTAAACCAAAAGATACTGCTATGGATATGGCAGCTGACATGGGTATCGAGATTTTAACGGAAGAACAATATCTAGATTTGCAGAAACTTGGAAATTACGATACTAAAACGTCGAGTTGGTTGAAAACACCTTCTGAAATTAGAAAACTCGGCGGCGCCATCTTTGCCGATCGTCGCTACAACCATGTCTTCGTGTATCACAACGGTGCCCCCTCTTACTATGCCGTCAGAGGCTTCCGTTGCTCACTAAGGGTCTAAATTTTGACTTTGAATTTTATCATTTCGTTGCTTTTTGTTTTTGCTTTTTTTCGAGAGACAGATCTCAAGGGATGTGATAAGAAACAGTGACACAAGAAAACGACTAAACAAGAAGATAGATTTAAACATACCTAATGCTAACATGCTGCATAATTAATACCTTAATCCTGGTCAAATAATAACCAATATAAACTAACTTAGTATAACGATGCCCAAAACTATAATCCTCCGTTCATCGGTACTTATAATACCGCTAAACGTTATATTTAAAACGTAAAAACACTGCACATATATGAACCTCCTTGACCTTGGATTTAAAAACGAGCTTACTGCCTACATGAGAGACAACCAACTTTCTGACTTTTCAATTGGCAGAGTGACTCAAGAACATCGAGAACGATATGTCGTCTCAGACGGTGAAAATGAGTATGAAGCTGAAATTACCGGTAACCTAAGATTCTCTGCAAATTCAAGAACTGACTTTCCTGCAGTCGGGGACTGGGTAGCCCTGACAATCTATGACTTTGGTCAAGCAATCATTCATAAAATACTTCCCAGGAAATCCGTACTTGAAAGACAGGCTGTTGGCAAATTTGGTGAGATTCAGATCATATCCACAAATATTGATGTTGCATTTATTATACAAGCGATAAACAATAATTTCAGTATAAACCGACTTGAAAGATACCTGACAATCTGTTATTCCGCTAACATTGAACCAGTTCTGGTAATTAGCAAGATAGATTTGTCTAACGATAAAGATATTCAGCATACAATCAGCGACCTTGAAAAAAGAGAGAAAAAAGTAAAGCTTATCCTGCTTAGCAATATAACTCTAACAGGACTTGACCAGATACTGGATTTTATACAAAGAGGTAAGACATATTGTGTAGTAGGATCCTCAGGAGTTGGTAAATCAACCTTGATCAATAACCTGTTAAAAAAGAATATACTAAAAACCGGACAAATTAGTCAAAGCACAAATAAAGGGAGACATATTACTGACCATCGTGAATTATTTGTTCTTGAAAATGGCGGTATAATAATTGACACTCCCGGTATGAGAGAGCTTGGAATGATTGATAATGCAGAAGGAATTAAAACAACATTTCAAGAGATTTATAACCTTTCGTTAAAGTGCATATTCCCTGACTGTAAACATAATAATGAAAATGGATGTGCAGTAATTGAGGCTCTCAATAATGGGACCATCGACAAAGATTCTTATGACAACTACCAAAAAATTCAAAAAGAGCAGGAAAGGTTCCAGACGACTGTTGCCGAAAAACGCAAAAAGGACAAGGTCTTCGGAAAGATGATAAAGAACTATTACAAAGACAAGAAAAAAAATGAATACTAAGCATAACAAAGATATTAAAGGTAATTTGCCCAGCCTACGCCTCCTCCTTCGTTTGAGGTCCGGAGGTCAAAGAAGGCTATGGCCTTCGGTAGTTGAAGTCGACCTACGTCCGACGAAACCGGTAGGCGCAGTTGTCACCTTCGCCCGAACCAACGACTGACCTGTCCAATTGGACTTCCTGCCCGAATAAAGTCATTCAGTCGGGCACGGTTTTTCCTCCACGCTTATGCTAGGCAGGCTGTCACTAAAATTATCTGCAGGCAATTTCTTAAATGTCGGACCTCTTTATTGCCTGGCTGTTAGCATTTATGTAAAAACTCTTTAATAAGATAAATCAAATCTATGGGAACAACTTAAACCATTATGCCTATAATTATATTATTTTTATACATAAGTATCTTTTCTTAAATGGAGAGCATATGGTAAATAATAATTATATTTTGTTATCTGATTTAACCCCAGTCTGTAGAATGGAATTATATAAAACTACAGCTTCATGTTAAAATCCGTGACAAAATTAATTATAACTCTGACGGCTGTCTTTTTACTCTTCAGATGTATTGATCCTTATGAACTAAAATTGAATGGATATGAGTCATTTATGGTTGTTGAGGGACTGATAACCGACGAAAATGCATCATATTATATCAGGCTTTCACATACTTTTCAGGATAATAACGAAATTCCAGAGATGGTATCTGACGCAGTTGTATTTATATCCGATGATGCGGGGAACCGCCATTATCTGTATAAAATGGGGGA
>Ga0307376_10004336_pt1 | contig 13020 bp, 12 predicted proteins | sample TR2MG_FD_202536 | JGI IMG/M metagenome (GOLD analysis project Ga0307376, IMG submission 202536) | Soil microbial communities from Risofladan, Vaasa, Finland - TR-2 | ecosystem: Environmental > Terrestrial > Soil > Coastal area > Acid sulfate soil | place: Finland: Risofladan, Vaasa | collected... | reverse complement strand
ATATCCGGCTCGCTCGGCTACGACAGCGCCGGCCGGCTGACGGGCTTCACCCTCGCCGACGGGGCGACGAAGAGCATCTCCTACGACTCCCAGGACCGCCTCGCAGGCCTCTCGTACGCCCAAGGAGAAGCCGCCCTCACGGGCTACAGCTTCAGCTACGACCAGGCCTCGAACATCGTAACGAAGAACAACAACACCTACAGCTACGACGCCGTCAACCAGCTCGTCGGGGCGAGCGAGTCAGGATGGTTCCAGCAAAAGCCTTCGGACATACATCCTGAGTACACGACCGCCCCGCGCGACTACCAGGGGAAAGTCGTCTTGAGCTTCGCCTCGCCGGTGACCACCACGATAGGCCTGGACACCGCGAGCCAAAGCGTCGGCATCGATCTCGGCCCGAAGGCCCCCTATGGCGTGAACAGGATCGAGCTGCACCCCCAGACGCCCAGCCCACGCGTCGGACTGCACGGGGACCTGTCGGTGTACAGCAGCAGCGACAACGTCACCTACACCAAGCTGAGCGGCTGGCAGCTGGCGCTGAATGGCGACGGCTCGATCACCCTGAACTTCCCGAAGATCTTCACCGCGCGGTACATAAAGATCAACACGATCTGGGACGACCGGGACATCGCTGACGCCTCGATCGACGAGTCGACCTTCAAGAACACGCCGAGCGAACTGGTGAAAGTCTGGACCCTCGTCACGAGCCGGAGCGAGGCCTACGGCTACGACGACATGGGCAACCGCAGCTCGGTGACCACCGACGGCGTGGCGCAGGGCTACAGCTACTACCAGAACCCCCAGGGCGGGAACTTGAGCTGGCTGCGGTACGACGGCAGCTGGTACTACGAGTACGACCAGGACGGGAACCGGATACTCAAGGCCAAGGCCCTCCTCGCGGGGAGCTACGGCAGCGAGGCGCCCGACCCGAGTCAGGAGTACTGGAGCTACACCTGGGACCTGCACAACAGGCTCATTGCGGTGGCGAAGGACGCTCAGCAGCTGGTCGCCTATACCTACGACGCGGAGAACTTCCGGGTAGAGCGGGTGGGAAAGGACGGCACGACGGTCTACGCCTACGACCGGGATGCGGCCCTGGCCTACGAGAAGAACCTGACAAGTGGGCTCACGCGGACTATCGTGCACCTGGGCGGAGAGATCACAGGGTGGACGGACACGAGTGGAGGCACGAGCAATCGGTACTATGCCGTGACCGATCAGCTGGGGTCGGTGACCCAGGTCCTGGATTCGAGCGGGAAGAGCGTCTGGCAGAGCGAGTACACGCCCTTCGGGAGGGTGGCAGGCGCGCAGGAGAGCTACAGCTTCACCGGCATGTTTGCCGGGGAGGACATCGATCCCGACACGGGACTGACCTACCAGTGGAACAGGTGGCGGAGTGAGGATGGATCGTCTTGGCTCTCCGAAGATCCGGCACAGAACGGGACCAGGCGCTTCAATCCACTGCGCAGCCCCGAGACGGTGCTCACGGCATCTCAGGTCGGCGGGGCCAGGGCACTGGCGCTGGGACCGCAGGACTACAATGGCGTTTCATTTGGAAACGGTAATCTGAATTCCCCAGGGTCTGGCAAACAGAATTCCCCACCTGGGGCCGAATCGGTAGGCTGTAAAGCAGGCGGTTCGGAAGGTGATTACCATGAAGCAATACCAGCAATTACAGGTGGCACGACGGCAGGGCCGATCGGTGTCGGACATCTCGAAGATTCTTTGCCGGGATCGAAAGACCGTGAGGAAGTATCTGGCAATGGACAAAGATGAATTCTCTCGGCATCTAGAGTGTTTGGCGGAGCGAGGGAAGGTCTTCGCCGTATATCGGGACGAGATTCTGTCAATCTTCTCGGCCAAGGATGGCCGACTGGTCTACTCGTCGGCGGTCTATGACTACCTGGGCGAGCGGCACGGTGAGCTTCCCGGCAGCGAACGGACGCTCCGAAATTATCTGCGTTACCTGAAGATCTGCGGGGCCATCGCGCACAGCAAAGGGCGGGAATACCGCCCTGTCGATCAGCTGCCCTATGGCAAACAAGCCCAGATCGACTTTGGCGTGGAGCCCGCCGATATTGGTCGGGTGTACTTCGTCGTCATCGTGCTCTCTCGAAGCCGCTATCGCTACGTCGCCGCGCAGGAGACACCCTTCATTGCCCTCGGCGTGATCGGGCACCTCCTCGACGCCTTCGGCTATTTTGGAGGTGTCATCGAGGAACTCGTACTCGACCAGGATCGGACGATGATGGTCGCGGAGAACCTCGGGGACCTCACGCTTACGAAGTCCTTCGCTGAATTCGTGGCGGAGCAGGGCATCAGGCTCCATGCCTGTCGAGCTGCCGATCCGGAGTCCAAGGGGAAGGTCGAGAACGCGGTCAAGTTCGTGAAGACCAACTTCTTCTCAAGCAGGACCTTCGGAGGTTTCGAGCAACTTCAAACCGAACTCGGCGCCTGGCTCGTACGGGCCAACGCTCGTCTATCCCAGGCGACGCGGCGAGTTCCCCTGTCCGATTTCGAAGCGAACGAGAAGCCCGCACTGCGGCCGCTCCGCGCGTCCATTTTCAGGAACGAGGCCATGGGGGGACTTCGGGAGACCCGCAAGGTCGACAAGCAGAGCCTCGTCTCGGTCGGCGGATCGAAGTACTCCGTCCCGTCGGTCTACCGTCTTGACGAGGTTGAGATCGAGCAGGCCGGCGGGCGGATCCGAATCTACGACCGGAAGACCAATGTCTTGATCGCGAATCACGCTCAATCCACGGAGCCTGGCGCGATCATGACGGTGCCGGGGCACTACACGGATCGAATCGCCGCCACCGAAGCCATCAGGGACGGTATCCTCGCTCGATACTCCGAGGACCCTCGCTGGAGCGCTTTTGTCCAGCTGATCTGGACGACCCACCGCCGCTATTTCCGGGAGCATGCCAGGCGGCTTGAGCGACTCTTCGCTGTCACTCCCGATCGTGATGCCCTGAGCCAGGCCCTCGCGTTTTGCCTCAACCATGGGCTCGCCCATGCCCAGGACCTGCTCGACGCATATAAAATCCGCGGTGGGTCCTTCGAGGAGAAGACGACAAGCCCGGCCACAGCGCCCGAGATGGCCAAGAGTCTGCCCGCCGTGGTAACTAGGTCGATCGACGACTACCAGAAGCGGCTCGCTGAACTCTGCGCCGACAACGGAGCTGAAGCATGAGCGTCACCTCCGAGTCCACCCGCAAGCTCGATGCCCTCAGGCTTCGAGGCGCCGCCGCGCAGCTGGACGGACTTCTCGAACGGGCCCAGTCCGAGAGCATGACCTACCAGGCCTTCCTCGACGCCGTCACGGATGCGGAACTTCGTGACCGCGGTGATCGGAAGCTTAAGCGCAACCTTGCTATGGCCCATTTTCCCGTGCAGAAGCGCCTCGAGGATTTCACTTTCGGAAGGATCAAAGGCCTTACCAAGCGCGCCATCGATGAACTGGCCGATTGCTCTTGGGTCGACCACCACGAGAATCTCCTCCTCTTCGGACCGCCGGGGCTCGGCAAGACCCATCTTGCCATCGCGCTTGGCCACGCCGCCGTCAGGAAGGGATTCAAGGTCTGCTACGAACGCATGACCGGACTCGTGAAGGTCCTTTCCCGCGCCGACGCGTCCCGTGCCGCCCAATTCCGTCTATCCCGCCTATCGAAGTCCGACCTCGTCATTATCGACGAGATCGGCTATACCCCAATTGAACGCGCCGAGGCAAACCTTTTCTTCACCTTCGTCTCCGATCTGTACGAGCGCACGTCGATCGTCATCACGAGCAACAAGGGCTTTGACTCCTGGGCCGAACTCCTGGGCGACCCCGTGATGACCAGCGCCTTGCTCGACCGACTCATGCACCACGCGAAGATATTCTCCCTGTCCGGGGAGTCCTATCGAATCTCGTCACGAAAGGAGAAATAACCTCAAATTGGTGGGGAATCCTATTTGCCGAAAGATGGGGAATTCTACTTGCCATTTCCATTCATTCGGCGGATATGATTCGGGCATCGGGGGCGCTTACAACTACAACCGTCTGAACTGGTACGAGTACTGCGACAACAATCCTCTACGCTTCCTCGACCCAAGCGGTTTGATTGTCCAACTCGACGATTCGCCAGGGCACAATGTCACCTATAACCCGCATACCGGCGTAACGAAGGAGAACGGACACGTTGTTAGGCACGGGGATAATGAGAGTCTAAAAACGTCCCAGTCAGTTTCATCTACTCAAAACATGCTGCAAGAATTGGAGCAAGGTGTAACAAATACGGCGCTTCTCCTTTTCGTGGGGAATGATAATATAACTATTAGGTCTTCTTGGGCTTCGTCGGGTGTCTTGAAGCACCAAAGAACTCATCGAGATCAACTTTCAAAGGCGGAGCGTCGGGGAGCATGCAGGTCAGTATCTTGAGATCCATGTGCTCTATGTCCGTGTAGCCGTAGCCACGGGCCTGGATCTTGCGTATCCGGCTGTTCAGTCCTTCGACGAATCCGAGCGGTACCCGGTTCTCGGCTTTGCACCAGGACACGATTCCTTCCCAGTGGCTTTCCACCATTCGGACGACCTTCTGAAACGGCTCGAGCCGCTTCCATTTGAGCCCTTCTTTCCACGAAGCCCAGAACTTGCGCATCCATGCCTCGGATTTGTATGACCACAGGCGATCAAAGTCCTCCTTGAGCAGATAGGCCGTGTAGAGCCTGCGATTCGCCTTGAAGGTCTGGGCCAGCTCTTCCCGTCCGCTTCGCGACAGGCTCCCGCGGTTGGCGAGCAGGTTGAAGCGCTGTCCCTTGATGAACTTCCGCTGTTCGCCGTTAAGACGCGCGTACTCGCTTCTCCTGACCGCGTCCATCGCCTCGGACATCTTGGCGACGACGTGGAACTTGTCGAAGACGACGTCGGCCGTCGGGCAGAACTTCCTGAGCGCGGCTCGATACGGCCGCCACATATCCATGACGCAGAGCGTGATGAGCTTGTACTTGTCTTCGCCGAGCCATAGGAAGAAGGCCTCGAAGCTCTCTTGGCTGCGATCCTTGCCGCCTATCCAGATCGGCCTGCCTGCGTCCAGATCGCTCACCACGACCCGCCAACCCATCTTGCCAAGCCTGATCTCGTCCACGCCGATCCGGGTCGGATTCACCGCGGGGGCGTACTTCTGCTTGCGGGCCAAGTAGGCCTTCTCGAAGGCGAGCGCCGTCTTGTAGTCCACGTTGTAGCGCCGGGAAGCCTCAAGGACGCTCGTGCGGTCCGCGTAGCCCCCGACGTCGTCCGCGAGGGCCTCCGTGAAGCGCCGGGTCAGCAGGAGGCCCGGTATGGATTCCTTGGTGGCCTTGCCGGTCGTCGGGCACTTCACGCGCCATTCCTCATACTCGAGCCAGACTTCCAGGCCTTGGCAGGCCATCGCCCGCACGAGAACCAGTTTGCTGTCATGCCGCCGCCGTGAGATCCTGCTGCAGCACGAGCATACCCCGGATTTTTTTTAGCCGCCTCAAGCGCAGGACTACTGCACCAGGGCGGCTCGGATGAGGGGTGATGCCGGCCAGTGTCTGGAAACCCGGCAGGCGATAGAGGTCGGTCAGCCGACGACGGACTTCCGGCTTGGCAATTTCGGTGCGAATACACATCGCCGCCGATCATGCCGCCTAAAGCTGTCGGCTGTCAAACCAAGAGGCGCCTAACGGCGATTTCTGGTTGGAAATTGCATCTCAAGCGCTCAGCCATTACTGCGGCGATCAATCGCCTTTACTGGCAGCCTGAAATGGCATATCCCAATAGAAAAACGTCACTCAAAAGGGCAAAGCGCCACAAATACATTTAGTTTGGATTATGGTTCGGAGGAATTTCTTCAAGCTGGTATAGATTTTCAAGAGGGATCAATTGAACCGAATTGGCGAATGCTCGAGAAGTATGGAGAGGGAGTCGTCAATGCAGTAAGCGGGGGAATGAAATATGGGATTGATACCACACTTACCCCTGCAATCAAGCTAGTCGATTCTGTAAAAGAGGCGTATGCTCTTCTTGGTGCCAAAGTCACGACAGATCCTGCTTTGAACACTGCTGCCAATGTAGTTGTGAGGGCCGTTCAAAGCGAACTTCCACCGGGCCAGCCTAGTGTGCAAACTGGCTTACCTTCAACACCTATCAGCGACACAGTTCAGAAAGTGTTTGATGCTTCGGATATTGCTTCTGCGCTTCTGCAATTCCTCGGAAGAATAGTAGGTAAGTAGAAAAGGAGTAGATATGGTTAAATTCACTATCAATAAAGATTTGTTCATTGAGAACTATATTCAGATGTTCAAACCACGCACGCGAAGCAAAGGCACGCTTCTAGCCGTGATCCTTTTTGTTGCCGGTTTATTGATAGGTTGTATAGTCCTTAAACAATATCTTGCAGCTGCGCTTGTGCTATTTCAAGCCTGGAAGTACATCGATGAACAATGGATTAGGAATCGCAATAAGGCAAGGAAGCTTTATGACAAAGTCGAGATATTGCACTCTGAAACTACAGTCGCGGTGGCCGAAGAGGCTTTAATACTAGGTTATCCTTGGGCAGAGACAAGTCTAAACTGGGGATACTTCAGCAAGTGCTATGAGTCCAGGGACCTTTTGTACTTGGAGCATGGCCAGGGTTATCGGTTCTATTTATTAAAGAATGCCCTTTCAGACTCAGAGATGAAGCTATTGAGGGAACGTCTGCCTTCGCCGACTGTCGGCGTTCACGATAATTCCCAGGCAGGGGCAAGATAATTTCCCCAGAGATATGATCGATTCTTGTGGACGGAATAGAAAACGGACGTTTCTTCACGGTAAGGTTTTGTCGCCAAACGAGACCGCCGGGAAGGAGAACGTCCGTGAGCAAGACTACCATCGAGACGCGAATCGAGGCAACGCCCGAGACCATGGGGGCGCTTGAAGCCATCGTGCGTGAAGGAGCGAGGAAGATGCTGCAAGCCGCATTGGAAGCGGAAATCGAGGAGCATCTTCTAAGGTTCAAACAGCTCGTCGACGAGGGCGGGAAACGCCTTGTCGTGCGAAACGGCAGCAAGCCCGAACGCAGCATCCTCACCGGGGCGGGGCCGATCCCCATCACGCGGCCGCGCGTGGACGATCGGGCATTGGCATCCATGGGGAAGGAACGTAAGCGGTTTATAAAGCCATGTTGCAAGAACCCTCCACGCGCGCGACATTCAGCGCCGGAGGGAACTGATGGAACACGAGAACAAACGCGAACTTTGGGAATGCATTATTCGCGAGTGGTCTGAAAGCGGTTTGAGTCAGAGAGGATACTGCCTTCGCCAGAGCCTAACCTACTCGGCGTTTCGGTACTGGTATCGACGTCTTGGATCCGGAAATGCACAAACGGAATCGGACGGGCGAGTTCGCGTCTTCGAAGTTTCACAGAAAGCGATAAAGCCTCAGACGGCTACGATGAATCCAGTGGCTAATGGAGAAGTCGAGACAGATAGAATCGTGATCGAGATACCGGGAACGGAAGCCACGGTCACGATATCCGGGCGAATGAGCCTAGCGTCCTTAAGTCGGATCATGAGCGCTTTTAACGAGATCGGCAGCCATGCTGAGGCTTGAGGTACAGGCGCGTGTCTGGCTCGTTCTTGGGAAGACCGACATGCGGAAGTCGATCAACGGACTGTCGGACGTGGTTGCGAACGAGCTCAAGCTTGATGCGATGAGCGGGCAATATTTCGTGTTCTGCGGAAGGAAGCGGAATACGATGAAGATTCTCTACTGGGACAAAAATGGATATTGTCTGTGGTACAAAAAACTCGAACTCGATCGGTTCAGGTGGCCTCGGACTACGAACGAAGCGCAGGCGATCACAGGCGAGCAGCTCGGGTGGCTTTTGTCGGGGCTTGATATCGGACAAGCGCATCAGCGACGATTATTTTCGGCATAAAAGCGGCTAACGTCTTGTTACAAGAATTCGCGTGTGGCATACTGCTTTCGATGGAAGACGGCACGGCCATCGAGCTCATAAACTCGCTTCGAACCACGGCATTCGCATCGAACGGTCGTAAGGATCTTCTCGACGGCCTCGACCTCATCGAGTCCATGCTGCACGAGCAGGAACGCCAAAGGATCGCCTATCACGCTCAGTTGGCCGAGCGGGACCAGAAGATAACAGAGCGAGACAAGAAGATAGAGGAGCTGCACGCCCGGACACGGATAGCCGAGGAAAAGCTCTCGCTCATCGAGGAACAGATACGGCTCGACAACGCTCGAAGGTTCGGCCGCTCGAGCGAACGATGGACGCCCGACGAAACTATGCAGGCTCAGCTTTTCGACGAACTCGAGGTGGCAGCCGCTTGCGACGCTGTGGCCCCGAGCGAAGAAGCTGGCATGCCGGAAGCACGGCGTCAGAAAAAGAATCGGAGGGAGCGAACGGAGCGGGTCGGTGGAGGAAGAAAGCCGCTTCCTGCGGATCTTCCTAGGCGAGAGATTGTCCTCGATCTTCCCGACAGCGAGAAGATCTGCCGCTCATGCGGTAAGACGCTCGTTCGTATGGAACTCCGCGAGGGACAGTCACCGATTGAATCAAGCCCGAGAACCGGAGGCGTATAGGAGTCATGAGACGTCCCCGGAGGCTTGTAGAAGGCGCGTGGTACCATGTTACCGCGCGCGTCAATCGGCGCGAGATGCTCCTCGATCGCGGGGATGTTCGCGACCTGTTCCTCATTTTCCTGTCTCGCGCCAAGAAGCGCTACCGTTTCCAGGTGGCGAACTTCTGCGTGATGGGGAACCACATCCATCTGCAGCTGCGGCCCGCGCGAGGCGAGAGCCTCTCGGCGATCATGCGATGAATCCTCGGATATTTCGCGCGGGCCTACAATAAAAAGCGTGGCTTGTCGGGGCATTTCTGGGGCGAACGCTTCCACTCGCGGGCGCTCGAAAGCCTCCGCCAGTTCGCCATCGCCTTCGGCTACATCGACGAGAATCCCGTGAAGGCGGGGCTTTCGGCTCAAGCCTGCGACTGGCGTCATGGAGGGGCCTGGCATTCTCGGATGCGGGATAGATCGATTCTCGACGGGGAGACGCTCTGGCTGTCTCTTCTGGGAAGCCTTCGCCCCCTTCCCGTGGCGATCCCCGAGGCGACCTGAGCGAGCGACGAATTCGCCCTTCGATAGCTGCGCGAGGGATAGTCACCGCAAGGGACAGTGATATCGCCCAGGGGCTGTGGAACTTCCGTGAGGGACATTACTCTGTGGAGCTAGTTGCGGCCGTGCCGAGCGCACGACCCCCGACAAGTGTGGTATACTGCTGCCAGATCATTTACATGCCAGAGAAGGGAAGCCTGAGACAACCGAATGGGGGTAGCGGAACCCACCGCAGGCGCGAGATTGGGCAGAGGCAGCGATGCTGGCATGAGGGAAGTTCGCGCCGAGGAGGGTGAAGCGAGGGGGAACCGCGAAGGATGGCATGAGCTCTCGCGATGAGCACTTCATACGTGGAGCATGGGTCGCCCGACGGACAGGGGGTGCGCCGCGACGCTCGCCTTGCTCGCTAACGAGCAAGGAAACGAATTGAATGTCGCGGCTGGCGCCGCGTGTTCATCCGCAGCGAGCGCGAAGGCGCGTGCGAGGACTGGCGCGTCCCCCTGTCCGTCGAAGGCGGGCCCCCATGCTCCCCGCCCGAGGTGAGGCTCATCGCGAGAACTCACGAGTTAGGCGATGTGTTCCCCCTTTGACCTACGACCAGGCATCGAACATTGTCGCCAAGAACAGCAACACCTACAGCTACGATGCCGTCAACCAGCTCGTCGGGGCGAGCGAGTCAGGGTGGTTCCAGCAAAAGCCATCGGGCATAAACCCGGAGTACACGGCCGCCCCGCGGGACTACCAGGGGACCGCCGTATTGAGCTTCGCCTCGCCGGTGGCCACGACGATAGGACTCGACACCGCGAGCCAGAGTGTCGGCATCGATCTCGGCCCCCACGCCCCCTATGGCGTGAACAGGATCGAGCTGCACCCTCAGATGCCCAGCCCCGCGTCGGATTGCACGACGACCTGTCGGTGTACATAAGCAGCGACAACGCCACGTACACCAAGCTGAGCGGCTGGCAGCTGGCACTGAATGGCGACGGCTCGATCACCCTGAACTTCCCGAAGATCTTCACCGCCCGGTACATCAAGATCAACACGATCTGGGATGATAGGGACATAAGCGACAATTCGATCGACGAGTCGACCTTCAAGAACACGCCGAGCGAGCTGGTGAAGGTCTGGACCCTCGTCACGAGCCGGAGCGAGGCCTACGCCTACGACGCCATGGGCAACCGGAGCTCCGTGACCACCGACGGCATGGCGCGAAGCTACACCTACTACCAGAACCCCCAGGGCGGGAACTTAAGCTGGGTGCGGTACGACGGCGCGTGGTACTACGAGTACGACCAGGACGGGAACCGGATACTCAAGGCCAAGGCCCTCCTTGCGGGGACCTACGGCAGCGAGAGCCCGGACACGAGCCAGGAGTACTGGAACTACACCTGGGACCTCCACAACAGGCTCGTGAGCGTGGCGAAGGACGCTCAGCAGCTGGTCGCCTACACCTACGACGCGGAGAACTTCCGGGTGGAGCGGACAGGCCCCGAGGGGACCACGGTCTACGCCTATGACCGGGACGCTGCCCTGGCCTACGAGAAGAACCTCTCAAGCGGGGCAAGCCGGACGATCGTGCACCTGGGCGGGCAGATCATAGGGTGGACGGAAACGGTGGGAGGCGCGAGCACACGGTACTACGTGGTGACGGACCAGCTGGGAAGCGTCACCGAGGTGCTCGACGCGAACGCCAAGGTCGTGTGGCAGAGCGAGTACACGCCCTTCGGGACTGTGGCGGGGGCGCAGGGGAGCATAAGCTTCTCGGGCATGTTCTCGGGCGAGGACATAGACCCCGACACTCACCTGACCTACCAGTGGAACAGGTGGCGGAGCGAGGATGGATCGTCTTGGCTCTCCGAAGATCCGGCACAGAACGGGACCAGGCGCTTCAATCCCCTGCGCAGCCCCGAGACGGTCCTCATTGCCGCTCAGGTCGGCGGGGCCGGGGCACTAGCGTTGGGGCCGCAGGACTACAATGGCGTTTCATTCGGCGGATATGATTCGGGCATCGGGGGCGCTTACAACTACAACCGTCTGAACTGGTACGAGTACTGCGACAACAATCCTCTACGATTCCTCGACCCGAGCGGTTTGATTGCCCAGCTCGACGATTCGCCAGGGCACAATGTCACCTATAACCCGCACACCGGCGTAACGAAGGTTAATGGTCATGTTACGGAGTACGATCATCCCGGGAGTTCAAGCGCATCCAATAACCTTACTCCCGAGCAAGCTGCGCTTAACTGGGCGATGACAGACCCCATGGCTCGTCTGATGCCGGATAACCCCAATTTTATGTTGGGATATGGGCAGTTCGTTACCGACCTAAGTAGGCTGAAGTATTGCTATGGGCAAGATCTATCGAAATATGGACAAATTGATTTAGATAAAATGTATATGAATGCTTATAACAATACACTAGCCAGCGGCGCCGGCATAGCATTCCCTTCCACACAGTCTGTAATCAAAATAGTCAAATCGATTCCGGCTGTTCAAAAAGCTATAGCCGACCCTGTCGGAACCACAATTAGTGCCGGAGGTGGATATAGTGATGTTATGGCGGGATCACAAAACTCAAGTACGGGGACGGAGGGTGGGGACCTGGGATACAATATCGGACAAGCCATCGGGTGGATACATCAAGTGATAAACGCTATTCTGGGCGGAAATTGAGGAGGCGAAGCATGCAATTAAATATAAACTTTACAGAACATCTTTTATACTCTCGAGAAAAATCTGATCGGAGAAAACCGCCGTTGCTTAAATCTCTTATTGCACTTGTTCTTGTTATGCTATTTGCAGGTTCCCTTTTATGGGTGAGACAATGGGCAGGGACATTGCTCATTTTAGCTCTTCTTCTTGGGTACATCGTTGTTACCAAGCTTGATCCTAGGCTTAGAGCCCAGACGAATTTGAAAAGAGGCAACTACATAGGCGAAATGTCGATAGTAATTGAGAATAGTAAAATGATTTTGAGGCATAGGGAAAGTGAATTTAGCATGGATATCAGGGATCTCCAAAATGGATTGGATTTCCCCCATTATTTTCATTTCGAGCATGTTCTCGGCTTTGTATTTTTCATCCCTAAGGCCCAATTAAGCATGGAAGACCTTAATCTGATTAGAGGCGTTATGGCGGAATATTTCTCTGATGAGGTGAAGAGATAGCGTTATGGAACTCCGCGAGGGACAGTCATCGATTGAATCAAGCCCGAGAACCGGAGGCGCATGGGAGTCATGAGACGTCCCCGAAGGCTTGTAGAAGGTGCATGGTACCACATCACCGCGCGCGTCAATCGGCGCGAGACCGTGCCGGGCCTACGACCCCCGACACGTGTGTTATACTGCTGCCAGATCATTTACATGCCAGAGAAGGAAAGCCTTATATAGCCGAGAGGGGGTAGCGGAGCCCACCGGAGCCGATGAAGAGAAGAAGGCATTGCTGGGCTACTTGCATATCATGCATCGGCGAGGAGGGCGTAACGAGGGGGAGCCGCGATAACCGCAGAACCCCTTGGGAAAAGGGAGCAGGACTCCTGTCCTCGGTGAGGACAAGCGGCGTGGGAGGCCTTGGGGCCGGAAGACTTCGAGGGACTGACGCGGAGCGGCGGGTGTCAGGAGAAACGGCGGGCCCCTCGGAGCGTAAGCGGAGAGGGACCCGCCGTTTCTCCTGACAGGCCCCGCCCGAGAGAGTTCATAACGAAGCTCTTCCGCCGCGACATGGGAGGATGCGAGGAGTCCTGAGCGAGGGAAGAACTCGTGCTCCCCCACATGACGACGAGGCGGGCCGGCTCATCAAAGAGGGCAACCAGGTCGAAGGCTTTACCACGGCGACCTACGACGGCGACGGCAACAAACTCACCCTGACCGACGGCAACGGCCACACGACCACCTACACCTA
>Ga0307376_10004335_pt1 | contig 13024 bp, 18 predicted proteins | sample TR2MG_FD_202536 | JGI IMG/M metagenome (GOLD analysis project Ga0307376, IMG submission 202536) | Soil microbial communities from Risofladan, Vaasa, Finland - TR-2 | ecosystem: Environmental > Terrestrial > Soil > Coastal area > Acid sulfate soil | place: Finland: Risofladan, Vaasa | collected... | reverse complement strand
CTAGGCTAGGTCTGTCTAACTCCGCAACCGACGTGCTTAGATTGGAGGCCAAGGACTCTGCGTCCAAGGGGGATGCCTTCTCTCCAACATACATTACTTCAGCTGCACATTTAATTCCATCAACCTCTACTGGGATAGTTGCAGTCCTAATTCCATCAGGTGTGTTTCTGGATACGCTAAAAGCGATGACGTGCTTCTTGTCTTCCGTTTCCATTCCAGCTGCATACTTAAGAGGTACGTTTTTACCAACCTTGCTTTCCACGTATTTTCTAGCTGTTTCAATAGCCGCAATCATTTTCTTTTTGTCATACGCCGTGGAGGCAAGTGCGCCCATATCTTCACCAACAGACACGCCATATCCAAAGCTGACTTCCATTTCTGGTTGAATGCTTTCTGACAAATTCTGCCTCTCCGTAATGATGGAGGTTCCGCCGAGTGTCTCGACTCCGCTTCCGATTGTTGCCTTCTTAATGCCGCCAACGTAGGATTGAGCAAATCTCTTAATGCTGTCTCCGTCAAAGCGAATTGCCTTTCCAGCCGATGCATAAAAAACAGATGGAGACTCAACGACGCCGTCGATTACAGGAGCTGGCACACTAATTTGAGCCTCACCCTTGCCTGTATTAAATCCAACAGTCCAACTGGCGAAGCCACTATTTTTTCCGTACCCTGCCACTTCGACAAACTCATTAAAATGATATTGTGGATTGTCAATGACGCCATCAATCACTTCGCTGATAGCTTTGAATGATGCTTGTTTTATTTTGTCTGCATCTGAATGAGTTACTTCCAAGGGCGTTGGTCTAAAGTCCTCATCAAACCCAGCCAAGCGTGTCGCAGCTCCAAGGCTCTCATGTGGAGTCTTGCTTGGCGTCTCACCGGGGGTGTTATTTTCGAAAACATCAGAAAAATGAAATCTGAAATCCGATTGCTTGTTCAGATTTGCCACCTTGCTAAATGTTCCAGCAAACTCTGCCGAAGTGATTAGGTCATGCGGATTTTTGTTTGCAAAAATATCACGCATCGTCCCTGCAACCGCATCATATCTATTAGCCGTTGCTACGGTCTCTAACCTCTCGTTTAATTCTGCAATCGTGAAAACCTTTGGGCTGTTCATTGATTATCTCCTCTTTGGATTCTTAAAATTGTAACAGTCCTATATTAGGAGTCTGCTCTCTTGACAATAAATTCTTCTCCTGTAGCTTCGTTCTTCTGTAGAATCCAAACGCCAGCCTTGGGATTGCTCTCGTGCTGCCAGACATCAAAAAAAGCATGTCTCAGACCAAATTTTTCCGCACTGGCCTTTTTCACCATAGCAGGAACTGCGCCATTCTCTTTATAGAGGGCGTGTTCAAATTCTTCCGGATTCATATCCTCATAGGAGGCCAGTTTGAGGTCCTCGCTGAGCTCTTCAAAATCGATTGCTCCGTAATTTTGTTCGATGTTACCTATTTTCGTAGACATATTTGTCCCCCGTATTATTGAATTATATTAAAAGAACTGAAAAGACTTTTGGCTATAATACTATTTTTTTATAAGAATTTTATGAAAATTTTACAAACTAATTAATCATTTAAATTAGACGTAAAAAACTCCACCGAGGATGGTGGAGTTTGTTAATCGAATTTGGGGTTCGACTTCTTGCTGGAGTTAGTTAATTAGACGATACTTTTGATTTCTCGAAGTATCTGTTGAATGCTCTTATCTTTGTTACAGATTGCTCTCAGCCTTTTTAGAGCTATCTTCAATCTGGACTGTACGGCTTCTTGGGATATTCCCAAAACCTCAGCCGCATCCTCCTGCTTCTTGCCGCTTAAAAACAAGTTCAGGGCATCTCTTTGCCTTTTTGTGAGCGCATAATTTATCTTAGTCTTAACGGAAAGTAGAAGCTTCTCGATGAGAACCGCTCTTTTTTCTTTATTTTCTTCAGCCAATTCACTGTCTTCGCTGAGTGTGGTGTCAAAAAGACCCTGAAGGTCAACTGGGTCTCTTAAATCGTGGCGGTAATAAAACTGCTGGTCGGCGTACTCCGTAAATGACATCTCTCTTTTTGGTGGCATACACAATACCTCCTACGTGTTTTTTAGTTTCTCTTGCATCTCATCATCAGCAATACAATCATTGACGTATTTATCAAACTCTTCTGGTCCTTTTTTCTGAAGAAACTCGTCTACATCCTTTTCTTCCTTCAGGAAGCATCTATATATCTTCGTATCTTTTTTCGTCTCATCGAGCTTTTTTTCATTAAATCTCTTTAAGGCCTCCATACCAGCCTTGTCGTTGTCAAAAAACAAGACAATTTCCTCAGCGTATCGAGACAGCAGGATATAGTGGTCCTCCGTAAGCGCAGTGCCCATGCAACATGTGGTGTTCTTTATGCCGTGCTGGAACGAGCTAATCACATCGGCAAAGCCCTCATATACCAGAGCTCTACGCTTTTCGACAATATGCTTCTTTGTTAGGTTTAATCCAAATAAGAATTTTCCCTTAGCGAATGCCGTATTGAAGTATTTTGGCTTAGAGTCATCTAACACCCTTCCGGATATGGCGACTATCCTGCCATGGGGGTCATAGATTGGGAAAATTATTCTTCCAAAAAGAAAGGATTTGTATTTAAATCCTATTTTTTTACAGATGTATTTTTTTTCCAAATCAAAAGCATCCAGCTTATTGTCTTTAATCATGGCAATAAGTGAAAGGATGCCAGACTCAGGGAAAATCCCCAAGCCCCATTCATTTATGGTAGAATCGCTCCAGCCTCTACCGTCCATGTAGGCTTTAAAAACATCATTTCTATTTTTTATGGAGTAATCTACAACTATGTCGAGTAACGACTTCATTTAAAAAGATGAAAATGTTAGACACTTAGCTGGAAGGTGAAACGCAAAGAACGAATCATCTTTGCGGTAGAACTTTACATTTTCCCTTCTAGCTTTGCTTGTGTTAACTGAAACCAAAATCACATTGTTCGCCGGGGTGGAAGGCAAGCGTTCAACCAGCTGGCCTCCGGGCTTCATAGTGAGTCCACTGCCAAACACCGATGTCATTTCATTCCTATATATGTGAACGAATAACGTGCTTGGAACTTTATCTGCCTCAACAAAACCCAACAATACGGTGTGGCCACTCTTGGCTTTTATCGTCTTCCCGTCTTCGCTAATAGTGAAAGAATTTTTTGACTTAATCCTAACTAGGGTCACCAATTCCTCCGCTGTTATTTTGATTTTTTTAAACTTAGCCAAGGCAGACACTAGAAGACTTACTTCCGCCCATCCGCCTTCATTAAGTTTTATTTTTGCTTCATGAGGCCTATGTCTTAAAATGAAAGCCAAGTACCGTATTGTCTCATCGGCTTGGACTGTGCTCTTTTTAGACTGAGCTGAATTTATTTCCTGACTCACAAGACCTCCGTTATGAAAGAATCTCGGTATTATGGAATAGATAACGAGTCCAAGACTCATGAATTCCTTGCTTTCTGTTTAACTTTATATACATAAGCATGACCGGGTTTGGTGTTACGGGCTTCTTAAACAGCTTCATTCCAGCCTCTTCGGGAGTCTTGTCTGCCTTCTTGCTGTTGCATTCTCGGCAAGCCGCAACGCAGTTCTCAAAAGACGTTGCCCCACCACGGCTCTGAGGATGCACGTGCTCGACTTCCAGCCCCTTGGTTGCGCTTTCAAACTTAGTGCCGCAATACTGACAAGTGAAGTCGTCTCTATAAAACAGGTTTATTCTATTAAAACGAAGTCTTTTGCGCTTCGGCAAAACCTTATTATCAAGCAGTCTAATGATAACTGGGAGTTTATAAACATAGCTTCTGTCTCCATTAGAAACACTCTTATCATACTCAAGCATTCTATAAGTTTCATCGCTTTTGTCCCACTCAACAACGGTTTCCGCTGCCTCTTTATACAAGAGGATGACGGCTTCCTTCCAGCTAATTATATTAATCGGCTGATGATATTTGTTTAATACGAGTGTTCTGAAATTCATATCCTACTGCTTTCATTATATCAAAAGTTATTCGTTAATCTGCATCGTTATTGATGCCTGCTCTTCTTGGGGAATTTCAGGGAGCTCCCCAATCTCGCTCATTGCTTCGTGTGCCATTATTTCTTCTAGCATCTTTTCAGCCAACTCATGCTGAGCGTTCTCAAACTCATGCGAGGTGAAGAAGTTGGATACATATCTGCTCATTTGTTCGCCAAACTTCTGTTTTGCCCTTTCCTTATCCTTGGCCCTACTCAGCTCCATCTCAACCAGTGTTGAGTTCAACCACTCAAACATGCTCTCAGGCACGCTATAGCACTGCTTAAGGGACTCTACTCTTGAATTATCCTCAAATCCCTTGCATGTAACAACAAGTCTGTGATGAAGGGCCAGCAGCTTATCTCCATGTTCATTTTCATAGTCCTCAGCTGTCTGTTCTGATGGAGTGCTACCAGTCGTCATAGGGAAATTTGGCAGTAGGTTGGTGATATAGTTCGAGTCAATTCTCACTGCTCTCCATAGCTTTTTGGGGGAGAAGTCAAAGGAGTCGGGGGCTATTTCTTTAGAAAAATAGACCGACGTAGGAACTAAGACCCATTTGCCTAGAAGTTTATCATAATTTTCTGGATAACCTATCGCTTCACATCTTTGAGCAAACTCCTTAACAGACCAAGGGTGTCCACAAATTTCGCAGCCATAGGTTGTTGATGTGTTCTCTATCATAAATACTCCTAATCCTGTTTAGCTAAATGTTTTTTAATCTTGGCTATCGCCGAAACCTCAAGCTGACGAACTCTTTCTCTAGTTATGTGACCGCCATCATCTTTTACAATCAAAGACGCCACGTCGTCCAATTTAAGAAAGTCTTCCCCCATATAGCGATATTTTATTACAAAATATTCTTTTTCATTCAAATGTTGAGTCATAATGGTCTTGATTTTATCCATTAGATTTTCAGCGGAAAGATGTTCCAATATGTTTTGAGAGGACGTGTCGGCTATTACCTCCTCTAGAGAAGAAAAGCCATCCTCATCTTCGTGTCCGCTGTCTATGCTTACCACGTTGTTTCCTATGACACGGCTGTAGGGATTGAGATGCCTTCTCTTAAATCTATCCCAATCTGGGTTCTTTGAACGAACATTCTTTTCAACAAAATCATCCAGTCCTTCGTGTCCATTGGTTTTAAGGTATTCCCCAATTAGGCGATTGTACTTCCGATACTCCCTTATTACGTTTTTGGGAATATACAAAACCGAACTCGCATAAAAATAGTCCAATACATATTTGTCAATCCACCAAGTGATATATGTCGAAAACTTAGTATTGTGAGAGAAGTCAAAACGTTCTAACCCATCACAAAGACCGACAGCTCCCCACTGGAATGCATCCTCGAAAACCAGACCGGGAAGTCCGTAGCAACGCCTAGAGGCAATTTTATATATCAGCCTAACGTTGTTTTCAAAAATAATATTTTTAAGAGATTCTCTCTTTTCTTCAGTATCCGCTGCCTTGTAATCCCTAATAACATCAAGCAAATCCGAAGACTTCATATGCTTCCTGCTTAATAGCTTACGGATTTCTTTGTTGTTTATTTCAATCATGTGGGTCCCTCTGAGGTTGGTATTCATATGAATTTACCATGAATAGGAAGTGTTGTCAAGCACTTTAGCATTCTTTCCATATCCCAAAACTAGTCCCACCAATCTTGCAACTTATTGGCAATAAGATTCCCCAGTCTTTTCCAGTCGGCTTTTTGTAGCGTTGCTATTCTGTCTTGAATGGCCCTGAATTCACGCCCCTCAGGCTTATCGTGCGTAGACTCCCCAACAAGGCCTGCCCCAGAGTACTTCTCGTAATGTGCAGTCATTTCGTCTACTAGCCAGTTCTCTTCTAAAATCCTATCAATAATAGTCTCCGCCTCAGACATATCCGCAACGCAAGCCTCATACCCTTCGAACAATTTATGAGAAGCTATGTGCATCCTAGTACGCCCAATTTTGTACTTAAGCATTTTTAGGATATATGCCCCGTCGTAGTCTTCGTCTCTCCAAATCAGTGGGGCGTAGTCTATGAATCTTTTAATCCGAATCACTGGTCGGTAAAAAGCTCTCTTTAACCATTTTTTTAGCCACGTGTCTTTCATGGTGCTACGCTCCTATAGGTTTGCCATCTTCAAAAAAACGAAATACCTATCAATCTGCTCTCTAGGAAGATGTCTTTTCTTGCCCTGCTCATCTGCCATTAATCCCATGCAGGCCACGCCATCGGTGGTTTCGCTTAGAGCACCGCCCTCCTTTAGGGAGATTCTGACATTACCCTCGTGATTGTATTCGTCAAAAACTTCTATGATGGTATTTGAAGCAAATCTGGCCTTATAAAGCCCGGGAGGCGTTGGTTTAACTAAGGCTCTCCGTTGAGCTTCGTGCTCTTTGTTGCTTTCATGGCGTTCCCAAACACTAACCATCACAGCTATAAACAAAAACCAGTAGCTAGCATTCATACGAACTCCATTAAGAGAAAAAAATAAAGGCGAACTTTGGATTCACCTTTTATTTTGATTTTTGAGCCTCCGCTCCATTTCTTTCTGTATTTTTGCTTTAAATTCTGCGGCGTCCTTATGCTCCCTTTTTGATATATTATCAGGATTGACTCTAGTCCCTCCGGGAATCGGCTCCACCTTGCGTATTTCGTCAGACATATGCATCTCCTTTTTTTTACTAAACTATGAGCTCCCAGAGGGAATCGAACCCCCGCCTTGGTGATACGAACACCGTGTCATGCCATTAGACTATAGGAGCACTTTTAACAAACTTGCCTGACTCACTTCTAGAAGGAGTTTGTTTCGCAGACTTATCAATTACCTTAATCGTTCCACCACGAGCGAGAAATTCATCCACAGTTTCTCCTGTAAACCCCTTGCTGGGTCGGTCCATGGAGCTATAGTAATACTTAGCTTCAGCCCTCATAGACTGTTCTCTTCTTGATATATTTTTTGACATCATACTTTTCCTTTTTTCTTTTTATGAGCCGACTGTCGGAATCGAACCGACGCTGTCTTTCGACGACGGCTTACAAAGCCGTTGCAATTCCATTATGCGAAGTCGGCGTTATCGCCTACAATACTCACAGAGCTTGTAGGTTCTATGAGGCTCTTCATATTTAATTATTCTCACCCCATCGGCATTATAGGTTGCGCATCCACCCAAGGAGGCAAATATAGATATGGAGATTATAATATGTGTAATAGTTTTCATTTGGAGCCCCGTGACGGATTCGAACCGCCGACCTACTCATTACAAGTGAGTTGCTCTACCAGCTGAGCTAACGGGGCGCATGTTGCTTTGAGCGGGTACGGGGAATCGAACCCCGATGAGCAGTTTGGAAAACTGCCGTTCTGCCATTGAACTATACCCGCATTCGTTCCTGAGCGACTAGTGGGTTTCGAACCCACGACCTATTCGTTGGCAACGAATTGCTCTACCCCTGAGCTACAGTCGCATTATCGTCCATGTGCCTTAACATTTTCTTCCCTAAACTGCCCATGCTTTCTTTCAAATTCCTCAACCGTCCACTTCTTTATGGTTTTCCAATGGTAACTAGGTTCTTCTGAAAAAAAACTCTTAACCATCTTCTCGTCATAAACTTGCTCGACTATAATATCTTCCCAGAGAATCACGAAGCCTCTACAAAAAGTCAACCATGCGAATTTCTTAATAAGCCTTCGTTCACCTATTCTACACTCTTTTGTATGATGACCCATTGTTGTCTCTTTAAAATTACCCCGGCGTAGTCCTTATAGACCAGCTTTGGGTGTCTCCACCTTGGACATTCGCCTTAGATAAGGAGAACCGAGAGTCAAATCTTATGAGCGAAATACGGGAATCGAACCCGTGTCTAATGCTTGGGAAGCACCCATTCTGCCACTGAACTAATCTCGCAAAAAAATCTGGAGCGGAATGGGGGAATCGAACCCCCAACATCAGTTTGGAAAACTGAGGTTTTACCATTAAACTAATCCCGCATGGAGCCACCTGAGGGAATTGGACCCCCATCTCAGTCTTACCAAGACCGTGTACTGACCCATTATACTAAGGTGGCAAACCTGCGAAGCTACGGGGATTAGAACTTTTTTACAATAAAAAATGGCCCCGCTAAGGAGAATCGAACTCCTTCCTTTACCGTGACAGGGTAATGTGCTAAACCGTTACACCATAGCGAGATATTTTGTAGCTCTAACGGGAATCGAACCCGTATCTTTGAATTGAGAATCCGCCGCACTACCACTGTGCTATAGCTCCATAACTTACTGTGAGACTAAAGAGACTCGAACTCCCATCTTCTTCCTTCGGAGGGAAGCGCTCTTCCGATTAAGCTATAGTCTCATGCTTTATTTCTATAGTAGGACTGGGGAGACTCGAACTCACCAACCTCTCGGTTCGTAGCCGAGTGCTCTTCCAATTGAGCTACAATCCCATACTTCCATCGTCTTCCCGACAGGAATCTAACCTATGCCTACCCCTTAGGAGGGGGTCGTCTTATACACTCGACTACGGGAAGATATTTTACGTGCTCTCGGAGGGATTCGGACCCCCATTTACAGCTTCCAGTTACGATTACCAAGGTAGAAACTCGGCTCGGCTACGAGAGCAAAAAGTCAACAGTTGCGTTCTTCCCATGGGCTGTGTCATCATATCAAACACATGGGTCTGCGATTTAATCCACGCACAGATTTTATAATCCAGTTGAAATGACACTTCCTTTCTGGCTTTTCGTGGAACACTTCTGTTGGTGACTCCGAGGTGACTCGAACACCTAACCCTCGGTTTAGAAAACCGATGCTCTATCCAGTTGAGCTACGGGGTCATATATAATCTAGGGCCATGCGCTACTATGGCTCGGTCACGAAACACGTACGGCTCTGGGATTTAACCGTATGTAAGCCTACCCTAAAGGCGTGTTCACGTGGTGTGTCTCCAAGGCGAAGCCGTCTGTCGATAGCTCAACCTAGCTTTCCACACCGCCTAGACTAATATTTTTATCGCAAACTAAGGAGACCTTATCTTGCTACTACGTTTGAAGCCTGAGGGCCCTTCTGACCTTCTGTGATTTCAAACTCAACTTCCTGACCTTCTGCTAAGGTTTTGAAGCCGCTTCCTGCGATTGCTGAAAAGTGAACAAAAACATCAGCTCCGCCGTCGTGCTCGAGAAAACCAAAACCCTTCTTCTCGTTGAACCATTTTACTTTACCATTCGTTAGTGCCATTCTACTACTCCTTGTTTGCGACAACATATGTTGCCTTTTTTTTAGCAACGCCATTCCTAAGAAATATAGGGTGACTTGCTAAGCTTTAACGTGGCCCCATGCCGTTGGGATTGCTCCGATTACCATGCATCAAATGTGGCCGGGAACTCCCCGCCAACTTCGGACCACCAATTTTCTTCTGTGGAATGGGTGGGGTTCGGACCCACGACCCACCGATTAAGAGTCGGTTGCTCTACCAACTGAGCTACCATTCCATATAAAACTTTTTGTAGCCCCAGAGGGTACTGAACCCTCTTCCTCGGATTAAAAGTCCGATGCATCACCTTAATGCTTTGGAGCCATATAGGTGGGTGCGGTAGGAGTCGAACCTACGTTGAGGACAAACCTCTCTGATTAAAAGTCAGGGACATAACCGTTCTGCCACACACCCATTTAATGGAGTGTGCGGCTAATTTATTAACCTGCAAACTCCGATGTCGATTTAGTTTTTCGTTTACTTGCAAACATCGTATTGCTCCTTTTTTTGAACTTAAAGTGGTCGCATAGGGAGTCGAACCCTAACTAGGCTGTTATCTACAGCGAGAGGTGTATAAGGCCTCCTGTGCTACCGTACACCATACGACCATATAATACTTCTTTTTTCACTCATAGTCAAGAGAAATATTCTTCCCAACAACTATCTCGGCGGCCTTCCAAGTCTTGGCTTTTCTATCATAGTAATGAAACTTTTTTCTAATAGCCAAAGGGCTAGTACTTCTGAGCCCCATGATAAGCTGGTGCCGATAGGCTTTCCACCGTTTCCCCGTGGATTTATCCAGCTGGCTTTGGCCTGTATTTCCCGTCACTGGATGGCTATGATATTGTCCAACAAAGAAACCAGAAGCAACCTTTTTATTTAACCTGTCGCATTCCTTTAAAACCTTGTTGGTATCACGCTTACTTACGGATGACAATATTGAACTATCTTTAGCCATATTCCTGCATGGTCTAATGTCAGATATTTTTATTGAACCGTCGAACCCTCCTGCATATCCTATAAAGAAACCCACGCATTCATTCGGGAAACTAATTAATGCTTCTCTTCTCAGAACTTCCCACGCAGATTTTTCAATCATTACCTTCATCGTAGCTCCAAGGGGAATCGAACCCCTGCCTTAACATTGAGAATGTCACGTCCTACCATTAGACTATGAAGCCATATACATATCTTTCAACTTACTTCTGAGTAGCATTCTTCCTCTTCCAACCCTAGACCTCACGGAATTTGTGGGTATGCCAAGTTTCTTCCCAGCCTCTACATAGGACAGCCCGTCATTTATCACCAACATGACGCACTCTATATTTCTTTTACCCAAACCCTCGGCCTTGGAATAAATAACTCGAAGTCTTTCGTCTAGCTCGTCCTTAGCGAGGCTGTCTATTTGAACCGGAGGAGTGGATTTACCCAGAAAATCCTCAAACTGAACTTTTACACAATCTCTCTTTTTAGCCATAGAATACCTTATATGATTCAGACACCTATTCTTACTAATTGTGTATAGCCATGTTTCCAATGAAGACCTAGATTCAAATTTATCCAGATTGACGAAACAGTTTATAAATATCTCTTGAACTATTTCTTCTCTCTCGTGGGCGTCGTAAATATACCTACCGCAAAACCCAAGAACCTTTTTCCTCATCTTTACGTATAGCTCCTCTATAATTCTCTGTTTCTCTTCAAGCACCATGGTGTTTTTTAAAAACCCTTCTTAGTTCATTGTGTGCCTTCTGGAGAGGCCTAACGTCTACTCCCCAAGTTTTTTCCAACCATTCCAAGCCACATAGCATATAGGCATGGCACTCATCTTGATATACTGACTTATTGTAGTCGGCTCTTTTTTTGAAAGCATCCCTCAGCCCGCTTGTGTCTGTTTTTGAGAGAATTGCTTTTACCTTTTCTCTATAGTCCCTGTCAAGATAAAACATTGCGTGGGCAATCTCATGTTTGAGGGTGTCGTGCGCCAACTTCTTCCTTCTCTCATCATAAGTCCCTATCACGTAAAATCTTCCTCTTAAATCCCTAAACTGGTCGAGAAGCCATTTTTCTTTTGAGCTTAGTGGGTCGAAGTCACCAGCATAGAATTTTTTTAAAACCCTAGATGGGATATTAAATCCGCTATAGTCTTCGTAGTATGTAAACTTATTCTCATTTTCTCCACTATACCACTTCTTGAATTCCTTCAAACTGAAAATATTGTTTCTAAATTTGGGAGATTCGAAAAATTCCTGAAATCTTACGAATGTGCTTGCCAAGTCTTGCTGTTTTGAAAACTTTAAATGATAGATATTTTCGCCTATCCTATTCACGCTTACCTTCATAGATGTCTTCTCCAAGTTTGTTCACAACTATACCACTGGCGGTGCTAACGGGAATCGGACCCGTGTTTCCAGATTGAAAGTCTAGCGACTTAACCACTAGTCGATAGCACCATGCTATTTTTGCAGAGGAGGAGGGAATCGAACCCTCTCTGACGGTTTTGGAGACCGTCCGACTACCGGAGTCTTTCACCTCTATGCACTCGTTGTTGTGGAGCATATCGGATTCGAACCGATTACCTCTTCGCTGCCAGCGAAGCGCTCTCCCAATTGAGCTAATGCCCCATTCCCTAATTCAGTGGACCAGACAGGACTTGAACCCGCCACCCCCGCAGTGCAAATGCGGTGCTCTCCCAGATGAGCTACTGGCCCAATCGCTTTTATCGTCTTTAGAAGGTTGCCCCGCAAAGACGAAGGGATAGCTGATGAGAACCCACGATGTTTTTCATTGTCACCTCACGGGATGATAATGACGGACTTTAGCTTGACCGACCCTTGTTTTTGTTGTGAGGCGGCAAAAAGGGTGAAAAATTGCCTCGTGGAGCCTGAGGGATTCGAACCCTCCTGAAGTCTTCCTTGCAAAGGAAGCGGCCACTCCAAGCAGCCCCAAGCCCCTACTTCCTATAATAAACTATCTATCTCAGCTTTAATCGTGGCTTCCGAAGCTGCTCCAATAATTCTCTTAACCTCGCCATTTTTGTTGAAAAACAACATGGTAGGTAGGGCTAGAACTCCGTGCTCATTAACCTTCTCATCATCGTCGTCTGCATTGATTTTTACTATATTCACCCTGTCTCCGTATTCCAATTTTAGTTTTTCAATTATTGGAGCCATCATCTTACAGGGGCCACACCAAGGTGCCCAAAAATCCATTATCACTGGTACAAACTCAGGACTGTTCATTCTTTCTCCTTTTCCTTCTTTGATTTATCTATACTTATTTTAGAGTATATGGGCAAATGCATCCCCTGTCAAGCTCTGCTTTATATTATATCAAAAAAAAGAAAAACCCCCGATTTTAGGTCGGGGGTTGCTGTGTTCCTGATTAAGACTGCTTGTCTTAGAGAGACCCCCGTTTATGTTTTATTCTATCAGCTCCAGCTATTCTTGCTCCAAAAGCAGTTTTAGCCGACCAGCCCTTGGCTGCCCTGCGTTCTTCTGTTGTTTTGGTTTTGCTGATTAATAAATTCATTGGGTCCTCTTATTTAACGCTTCTTCATGTACGTATATTCTAGTATAAAGTTATAAAAAAATCAAGCTTTTTTGACACTTTTTTTAGCTTTATTTTTGCTCTTTTTTCTTTTAGCATAAACCCTGTTCGTCCTGCCATCAGGCGTTCTTTTGGCTATTACGGATAGGTATATATCTGTAACTTGGTTCTCGGTAAAATCTGGTATCTTTGTTTTCTTCGATAGG
>Ga0307376_10004334_pt1 | contig 13024 bp, 18 predicted proteins | sample TR2MG_FD_202536 | JGI IMG/M metagenome (GOLD analysis project Ga0307376, IMG submission 202536) | Soil microbial communities from Risofladan, Vaasa, Finland - TR-2 | ecosystem: Environmental > Terrestrial > Soil > Coastal area > Acid sulfate soil | place: Finland: Risofladan, Vaasa | collected... | reverse complement strand
TAGTATAAGTAAGAGTTTAAGTTATTGGTTTACAAAACAAAACAACCCGAAGAACGCAGATAAAGTTTTTGATAAGAGAAATAAAGATTTATTAATACCACAGAAAAAGAACGAGGTTATAGTACCTTTAAATATGGTTGAAGTACCGGATAGTGAAATAAAAATTATAAGAGCATTAGAAGATAAAGAAAAAAAGAAAGTTTTAGATAAATATTATTATACAGCTAAACCAAATGAGTTTAGAAAAATAAAGAAAGGTTTTAATTTTAATGAGATAAAAGGTATTTTATTAACAGCATTAAAACCAAGAAATACTATTATGTGTGAAAAATTTAATAATAAAGATTATTGGTTTGAAGTTACAAGCCATAAGAGTAATAAACATAATGCAGTATTAAGGATTAATGTAGTTGTTGGAAAACCATACAGATTAAAACTTTATTTATGGATTAACCCAACGCCGTTTTTTAATGTTGAATTATGGAAAGCAAGTTATACAGATTTAATGTTAAGTAGTGAAAGTATGAAAAATGTTATAGAGAAAGTTTTTAATTTAGCTTTTAATAATGAAACTACAAAAAGTTATAATTCTATTTTAAGTGGATTTAGTAGAGGTAGCAGTTTAAGTATAGAGGATATAAAGAAAAACCCTAGATATTTTTTAGATATTTGTTATACTATGGCGTGTAGTTTTATTATTATGAATACAGTTAAACATATGAGTTTAAAAGTTGGTAGATTAGATTTAAGTAATAATATTAAAATGAAAGTAAATAAAAATATGGAAGATTATGTTACCGCTTTTTTACAAACATATTTTAAAAAAGAAGTTGATAAATTTATAGAAAGTAAATGTAAGAACGATTATGTTAAGCAAATGAAATTAGGAGAAAATATTTATACAGCTAGTAGCGGACATTATAGCGGATTAGTAAATAAGAATTGTAAGATAAGCCAAATAATTTATAATAAAAATAAACAGTTGGATTATAAATTAATTAAGAGTAGTAGAAAAAAAGGTTATGACGCTTTTATGTTAAAACAATTAAGAGAATATCAAACAGAAAATAAAGGTATGTGGAGATTGGAAGTACAAGCATATGGATATAGAGCCATAGAAAAAGCAGTTAATAGTTATGATAAATTAATGGATAAATTAACTTATTGTTTAAAGTTAAGTGTGAAAATGGTTAATAGTATTAATATAAAACAATTTGAGATTAGTATGGAATTTGTAGATAAAATAGCAGTGTTTACAAATTGGTTTAATGATAAGACACCGGCGAGAGTTAAACCGCCGGATTTGATTATAGCGAGATAAAAAATTGATTTCTTAGTTTGTTTTTGTTAGTTTGGAGTTTTAGTACTAATTAGTACCTTTTATTACTAATTAGTACCTTTTATTACTAATTAGTACCTTTTAGTAATAATTAGTACTAAAACTGTGGTATTTTTTGGAGTGGATATTGTGCAGTACGAAACACGCGCCTTTATTATTACTATAAGTAAACTATTCTCCGTTGATAGAAAAATATATATAGGAGTGATTGCACTAGTTTATATGGAAAATAAATCAAGCGTTTTCGTTGAAGGTTGTAATGTGTGGGCTTGTATGAAAAAACCTAAAAGAGCCAAACTTCGATACGGTGATTTTTTAGGTGAGTACAAGAACGAAGTTTTAAACCCACAGATTTCAGATGTAGATAGTTATGGAAATATACTGTTATAAAAAATAATAACTTTATATTGTTATTATATTTATTCTAATTAGATTTATAAATAGTTAATATTCATAAGCATTATAATTAAACTACCACGCAGGGCGACGGCGTTATAATTAGATTACGCTATACCGAAATACTTAAATAGTATATATTTCTAATGTGAGTTATGAAAGAAAAAACAGAATTTAGTAATTGTGTAAAGTGTGATATAGAAATAACAGATAATAATCTTGGTAATCTCTATGAAATAGAAGAAAAGATTTATTGTGATAATTGTGCAAAAGATTATGAAATAGAACTAATTAAAGAACTTGAAAAATTTAGAAATAGTGAAAAATTTAAAGATATCCTTGCATTAAGAAAAATGATTTTAAGAATTTCAGAAAATCTTGGAAATATATTTGATAATGCAACCGGCACAATACAACAAAGCGTAAGTGATTATAATAATTATACTATGTTTGAATTACAAATATTTTTAATTGATATTGAATTTGATATAATTAACAGCTTACTTAAAGACGATTTAGGAATACCAAATATTAATAACCCTAAATTAAATAAATTAAAACAAACAATTCTTAAAGAACGTCTAAAAATTCTTTCAAGAATATAATAAATGAATAACACATTAACATTAACTAATACTAGTAATGCAGATAAGCTATATGATTATAGTGGTATTGTTTTAAGAGGTTTAGAAGCCCTAGACAAAGATAAAACCATTAGTGTGGAGAATAAAGAGCATATTAAAGGATTACTAATACACTGCAATAGCTTAGGTATGAGTAAGGCAAGACTAACTATTTATTTAGATAAGAGTAAGAACATAGCTAGATTAGTTAGAAAAGATTTTAAGAAATATACCCGGACAGATATAAAAAATGTTATGAAAAAGATAACAGAAAAATATACTAATTCAAATAGTAGAGCGTTGTTTGTTGTAACTTTAAAAAAAATATTTGGAGAGTATTTTAAAAAACCTAAATTAATAGATTGGATTAAAACAAACACATATAGTAAACAAGGAAAAAAAGAAAGTAAATTAAAAAGAATTGAAAATATTTTAACACCGCAAGAAGTAGAGCAGTTAATTAACAAAGCAGACAACCCAAGAGATAAGGCATTAATTGGATTAATTTATTACAGCGCCACAAGAATAGGAGAAATAATTAATATTCAAATGAAGCATATTAAGTTTAAAGAATATATTACAGAATTAACTGTTTATGGAAAAACCGGTTTAAGAGTTATACCTATTGTGGAGTGTACTAAATTATTACATAATTGGTTAGACGCACACGGAGATAAGGAAAATAAAGAAGCGTATGTATGGATTAATATAGGTACAACGAAAAACATAGCTAATTTAAGAAATGTTAAGAAAGAACATATTAAAGTAAAAAAGAATTATGGTGAACATATAGGAGTTAGAACAGTAGAAAAATTATTAAAAAAAGTTGGTGAGCGTGTAGGTATAACTAAAAAATTAAACCCACATAATTTTAGACATAGCAGATTAACTTATTTAGCAACACGATTAACAGAAGCAGAATTAAAGAATTATGCAGGTTGGACGCAGAGCAGTAAAGAAGCAGGCACGTATGTACATTTGAGTAATAAAGATAATATTACTAGTATGAATAAATTATACCAATTAAAAAAAGAAGATAAACAAAGTGAGTTAAGTAAATGTTTTAGGTGTGGTTGGTTAAATAGAAAAACATTAAGTGTTTGTGAAAATTGCGCTATGGCGCTTACTAGTATTAAAGGCGCAGATATAGATAAGAAAACAATTAAGCAAGAAAAGATTACTAAAATAATGAGAACAATTTTAGAGGACGATATGTTTAAGAAAGTATTAGCAAGATATTTTATAGACAAAGGTATGGCAGATTATGTAAAAGATTTGGCAGAAGACGAAAAATGAAAAATAATGATTTAAAAGAATTAGTTAAAAGTATAAAAACAGATAATACAAAACAAAAACTATTTGATTATAGATTAAAATATAATTATTGTGTTAAGTGTGGTAAGACAGCAACGCATAAAATTAATATTTTTTCTTTATGTGAAAAATGTTATAATAAAATTAAAGTAAATACTAAAAAAATTTTAAAGGAAAATGAGATTTAGAGATATATTAAAACAAGCAAAGAAACAAATTAAAGAAGCAGAAAAAGAAGAAAAAGAATTAACAGACGAAGAAGCAGAAATAATTAATAGAGATTTTGATAAGTTAAGATTTTATAAAGATAAGCGTGGAAAGAAAAAATATTATGTTAAGAAGTAATATTTATATACTATATAAAGTTTAATACTATATAATGAAAAAAGAAAAAAGGACGCGAGGAATACCTTATTTAGATAGTATTGATTTAGAAATATTAGAATTTTTAGATAAACAAAATTATAAAAAAAATATAACCGGTTGGACTGTATTAGATTTAGTTAATAATATGAATATATCCCATATTTCATTAAAACCACATCTTGATAAATTATTAAGATTACAATTAATTTTACTAATTAACTTAAACTATAAATGTGAGAAAAAAGAACGTTTAGGTTTTGCTACAATAAGAGATTATAATAAAACGAGGTTGAAATTTAAAGCATACAAAGATATAGAAGAAAAAGAAAAAATAGAACAAGATATTAAAAATTTTAATTGTATATTAGATTGTTTAAAAGATATACGACAATTTGAATATTCAAATACAAACGGAGAATTAATAAATATTGATTTAAGAAGTACAGATACACAAGATAAATATTTAATTAAGCGTGTAGTTAAAAAAAATATTTCTAGAAAAAAATAAATAATATAAGATTAGCTTTAAATAAATATGATACTTTATTATAGAAAGGTTTATAAAGTATTCAATATTCTAATATAGTATAAGGTTTACTTAAACTTTATATTATAAAATGAAGCACGTTACAATTACAAGAACTAGCACAGAAGAAATAGAAAAGCGATTAGAAGATACTACACAATTTATTAATAGTAGTAGAATAACCGGCGCGATTAATAAAAGTAAAATTATGAGATTGGCGCTTTTAGATTGGTTGGATAAACAAGATAAGATTAAAAAAATATTAGAAAAAGATAAGGAGATTAATAAAAGTGCAGAAGAAATTTTGAAAGAAAATGAAATGTTATAAATAAAAAAAGTGAGGCACGCGGTTAATACCGCGCCCGCTTTATATTCAAAAAATATAAAATGGAAGAAGTGATAAAACAAAAAGAAGTTGAATTAACAGACGCTAGTTTATGGAAACCTATTTATGCAGAAATTAAACACATACAAGAACAGAGAGCCATAATAAAAAATACTGCGCTAGCGGTAGGAGTTAATTAATATTTAAAATGGATAGGCAACAGGATACAGGACATAAACAAAAAGAAGTTTTTATTAGTTATTTAAATGACGACGGAACAATTTTAAATGCTTATGTTGAAATTCTAGAGATTAATGGATTTGTAAAGTTTAGAACAAATAAAAATATTATTTCTATACCAAGAGAACGAGTTTTAAAAATAAAGGAAAGTGATATAAATGGAAGTTAATAATTTACAAACAACCCAAAAAGATATAATTAAAAATATTAGATTATTATTAAATTCTAAATTTGAAAGTAGAAGTAATTTAATTGTAAATAATGGAAATTTTAAATTAAATTTAATAAGAGAATACCTTTTACCTATTTTTAATAATAAGATTAATAAAAAAGAAATAAGAGAGTATGTTAAAAATAATTCTAATAATGATTTGATTATTATTGATTGTGATAAAGGAATTTTTATTACTAGTGAAATGAGGATAAACAGCGATTGAAATGGAGGGAGCTACCCTATCTTGATGGGGCAGCTCTTAATATGATAATCTTAAGCACTACAAATAGTAAAATACAAATGAAAAGTAAAGAAAACAATATAGAAGAACAAGAAGAAATTTATAATAAAGGTAAAGTAAATTCAGATATTGATTTAGATTTTGTTGTTAAATTTAAAGATTTGAGTGGTGTTATTTATGAGATACGAGAAAAAGATATTAATGCAAATGAAGAAGATTTACAAATATTTTTTTCTAATTTACAAAAAACTATTAAAATGTTAGAAACAACAACAGATAAATTTTAGATTAATTAAAAATGAGTACACAAGATTTTATTACTAAAAAAGATAAATTAGAATTTAGAGAAATTGTGTTAGGACACATAAAAAGAATTTTAGAAATTAGTAGCCACGATTTAAGAGATACTACCACACGAACAATACATAGTAACTTTACAGAAATTATAGAACACGAAGATACACGACATAGTTATATTCAAGCCATAGAAAGTTTAGCACACATTTTATTAGGTTATTTTGATAAGCGAGTACAAACAGTTTACGACGATTGTATAGAGGTACTTACATCTTATGATTATCAAATAAAAGAAATGTATAAAGAAGATATTGATAAAATAAAAAAGGATTTAGATTTAACAGAAGTACCGGAAAAAGTTTGTATGGATATTAAATTACAACACATAAAAAAATTATTTTGTGAATTAATGTTATTGTTAAAACGTGTTGAATATTTGAAAGCTAGTATTTATGGAGAAAGTGAGGAAGGCGAAATTATAGAGGTTGATAAAAAATAAAATGGAAACACAAGAATTTATTACTAGTAATGAAAAAATAGAATTTAGACAAATTGTTTTAGGACATTTAAAAAAGATATTAGATATAAGTTTTAAAAAAGATTTGGATAGTGAGGAAAGAATAACTATGTATGTACATAGTATAAAAACATTTTCAGATATTTTATTACCTTTTTTTGATATTAAAATGGATACCTATTACAAACAATATATTAAAGAATATAAGGATTTACGTAAAGAAACGTGTGATAATGGTTGTGTAAAAAATGATAGTAAGTATTACCCGCGTGTAAAAAGTATCCATAGAAATTTATTCAAAGAATTAAATTTATTAATGAAACGAGTTGATTATTTGAAAGGTACTGTTTATGGTGAAAATATTAATAGTGAACTTATAGAAGTTGATAAAGATTAAAATGAAAAATTTGATAATGCATAAACAAGGTGAGCAAAGTTTTATTTTATGGATTAAAAAACGAATTGAGAATAATTTAAATTTATTATTATTAACACAAGGTAGTACCGGAATAGGTAAGAGTTGGGTAGAATTGCGTATGGCTTATGATATTGATAATACATTTGAGATACGACAAGTAGCATTTACTTTTAGAGAAGTTATGGAAATTTTAAATAGTGATTGGTTTTATAAAAAGAAATGGAAAATTATTTTATTTGACGAAGCACAAACAGATATAAGTAATAGGCAGTGGCAAAGTTTGAGTAATAAATTAATGAATTATTTGTTAAGTACTTTTAGACATAGAAATATTATATTATTATTTACAAGCCCGTATAGTGATTTTTTAGATAGCCAAAGTATGAAACTAATGCACGTTATTTTAGATTGTAAAGGTTGGAATAAGAAAACTAAAAAAAGTTTAGTGCGCCCTAAACTATTACAATATAATTCAAAACTAAAAAAGTTTTATGAACATAGTTTATTTGTTATTAAAGACGGAAAAACTAATAAGTTAATTAATTGGTGGATTAATAAACCGCCCGAACATTTGATTAAACCTTATGAAGAAAAGAAGTTAGAATTTACTACAAAACTTAATAAAATGATATTAGCAGAACTTACAAGTTTAGAAACCGGAGAAGTAGATACAGAAAAGAAAGGAGAGTTAAACCCCGATAGTATGCAACCTATCTTATGGACAATTGCACAGAAAGGATATACAACCCAACCAGAATTAGCAGTTACATTAGGTAAAGAATTAGGTAGAGTTGTTAAGATAGCACAGTTAAGTAAAAATATTATGAGTATGAGGCGTAAAGGTTATGATATACGTAAATACAAGCATATTAACACAGATTAACGCTATTTAATGGTTAAATAGCCAATAGGCGCGTATTTAATTTAAATTATAAAGCCCACATATCAAACACACAACACATATACTAACAAACATTAATACCCGGCATTACTAGGCGTTGAGATAGTGTGTATAACCGCGTTGTATACTAGACATTAGGCACTTAAATATTATAAATAAAAAATGGATATAGAAAATAACACACCACAAGAACGACTAGAAGAAAGTATTAAACATAATTGGTTAATTGTATTGATTAAAAAAATAATAATGTGGATTAAAAATAAACAAAAACCAATATCAGATATAGAATAAAAATGGATACAGAAGATAAACCAGAAAAAATTTTAAATTATATTGAAGTTGGTGGAATTATTGTACAATCTAATACAGAAAGTTTAGACGCGGTTAAAAAAATTATATGTGAATTGATTGATAAGTATGAGGATTTTTTATTAGCTAGAAAGAAATTTAACATAACTACCGGAACAAAACGCTAATAATTTGTTATTTAGGTTGAAAGAAATTTGTATTACCTTTTAGTACTAATTAGTACCTTTTATTAGATAGGTGTTTATAAACAAAAAAAACGTTATGAATTAAATAAAAAAACCGGTATAGAAAACAAGTTTACTATAACCGGTACATACCCGACTAAAAGTATGATACTAGAAATAATACAATTAAGATATATAAATTTGTTGTTTGTAGCTATTGCGTTAAGGATTTCTAAATATAATAAAAAACATACTGCTAGTAGCAATTATAATTATGGTGTTAGGTGTAAGGATTGTTATGCAGAATTAGATATAGAAGATATTTTATTTGGTTGTGGTTGTGGTTATTGCGGTAATGTAATTGTTTGTAATGAGGTGGTGTTTTGAAAATGCAAGAGTTATTTAATTGTTTAGATAAACCCTATGTTGAAACAAAAAGAGAAAAAGCATTAAGAGAATTAAAAAAAGAGTTGGATTGGATTAATGTAAATAAAGCTAGAATTGAATTTTTAATTAAACATATTGATTGGTGTTTTGAAAAATGAATTATGAAGATATAGATTTATTTAAACCAAAGTTTATTAGAGTAGCGCGAGGTAACGGAGTTGAAATTATGTTTGATTATGTTAATGGAGAATATACAGCGCGAGATAAAAATAAGTATGGAGATTTAAAATTTATTGATTATATTAATGAGAAAGATATTATTTTTGAGTACCATATCTCTAAAATAAGTGTAGAGGATAATAAGGCGCTTTTAGTTTTTGAAAGTGATACAGATAAGGAAATTATAATTAAGCTAGCTAAATTATGTAATGAGAAAGGATTAAAAACAATTTTAAAAGATAGTGGTAATAGAAGTTTACATTTAGTAGTACCTATTAAATGTAATGATAGTAAATTATATGAGAAATTATTTGATAGTATATTTTATTTATTAAGTGAAAAGGATAGAGAAAAAATAGATATTCAATTAAGAACATATGATAAACAGATTAGAGGATTTTTTAGTACACATTTGAAAACCAATAAAAGAAGTAGAATATTAAGCGGTACTATTGATAATTTAAAAGTTAATTGTTGTGAGGATAATACAAAGAAGTTTAATGCTTTTTCTAAATTATTCATTTCTAGTGAGAGTACTAGTACTAAAACAAAACCGGTTTATAATAGTACTAGTACTTTTAATTTAATTGAAGTGTTAGAGCCAATAAGACGAGAAAGATTAATAGAATATGCACGAGGTTTAAAGGTTGGAGAGCGAGGAGTTACTATTAGTTATATTGCAAGTAAGTTAAAAGACAATAAAGATAATAGAAATTTTTTAGATAAGTTTGTTAGAGCAGTAAGAGATAAGAAAGAATATGATACAGAAGCAGAATTAAGCAAAGCGGTTAAATGTTTAGGAAAAAATTATAATAAAAAATTGGTTGAAAATACTAGCGGATATACAAAATTAGTTTATACTTTATGGAATAAACAATACTTTTCTAAATTACATAAAGGTATATGGGTAAAATGGAAAGAGCATTTAGAAATATTAAAAAATAATTATGAAAGCGCAACATATGAAGAAAAACAAAAAGAAGAAAGAAAATTAAATGATTGTAGAAAAGCTAAACAATTTTTAGAAGAAAGAGAGTTAATAGATTTTATACCGGACGTTTATAATGGAATAGAAATTTATAAGAGTTTAAAATTAATGGAAGATACCGGCGGTATTAGAATTGATAAGAATAATTATAATGTTATTGGTACAGGAGAAAAGCAAGATATGATTAAAGGAAAAGAAAGTAATAAAGGATTAGCAGATTTAGAAGATTATTTTAAAGGTATTGATAATAAAAAAGATTTTGATTTATTAGCAAAAATACCTAAAAGTTGTAGTAAAGATTATGGAAAATTTGGATTAACAAATAGAGGAAATAAACAATTTACAAATATATATTATGATATTGAAACAGATAGTAAGCAAGAGCCGGTTTTAATTGGTGTATTGAATAAGGATTTAAAGAGGATTGTTTTAGCAACCATTAAGAAAGAAATAAGTGTACCTAAATTTGAAAAGAGTTATAAAAATGGTTATGAAATAATTAGGTGTACAGTTGTTAACGGTTATGAGCCGATATTTTTAGCAGATAGTGAAACATATTTAGCAAGTTGTATTAATAGTTTAATGAGGCAAGGTGATAATACACCAATAGTATTAAAAGATTTGATTAATAAAGTTGATATTAATTTTGATTATGTTAAGGAAATTTTAAATAATAAGAGGCGTAGTTTTTGGATAGCGCATAATTCTAATTTTGATATTAATAAACTAAATTTAACATCAAGAGAAAGGCGAGTACATATTGGAGATAGTGAAACTAAAAGCATAAGTTTGAATATTAATAGTTTTGGAAATACTAAAAAATATTTATGTTATAATTGGAGATTAGGAAATAGAAGCGCAGGAGTTTATTTTAAAGCTAGTACTAGAAAATATGGATTATGGAATAAACCGGAGATTGAATTAAAGCCGGCGCAAAAGGAAAGTGATAATTATATTTATGCGTTGGATAGTTTATTATTAGCCAAAGCATTACAAAAAAAGAAAGCGAGTTTAAAAGATTTAGGAGAAGAATATAATTTAGAAGTTAAAAAAAGTACAAGTGAGTATAGGTTTAATGGCGCGGAAATATGGAGTTGTACAAAAAAGAACATAAAAGAAGTAGAATATTTGTTAAAAGATTTGTTTGTTACGGATTATGTTTTTAATAATTTATGTAGAGAGTTAGACGTTATACCGAACTTATTAGCAAGTGTAGGTATTGATACTAAAAGAATAAAAAAACACAGTACAGAAGCACCATATTTGTATAGAGTTTATAGTACAGCTAGTTTAACAAAATTGTTTTATGTTATGAAGTATAGCGAAGATTACGAAGATTGGAGAATTAAGAATAGTAATATAAAATTTTATGATAATATTAATGGATTGTTTAAAGAAGTTTACGCCGGTGGTAGAGTTGAGATTTTTAAACACGGAATAACCAAAGGTAAGAAAATGATTTATGCAGATTTTAGTAGTTTATATCCACATACTAGTTATTTATGTAATGTTGAGCCATTAATGAAAGATATATTAAACAAGAAATTAGAATTTACAAGTGATAGAGAATTAATAGAATTAAAGTTTTTTGAAATGGTTAGTAAGATTAGTGAAAAGATTAAAAGTAATACACCATTAGAAAAAAATGATTTTGTTAATAGCGCGGTTTTAAATGTTAGTAGTGATATTGGTTTAAGGTTGAGTAGAAAAGCAAGCATACATAGACAAAAAGTTAAAACAGATACTAAAAAAAGAAGTAGGTGCGATTTGGTTTTACAAAATTCTAAATTCAATACTAGTATTTATGATTTATGTTATGCTGTTTTAGAAAAACATTTAATAGATAAGATTAGTTTAGAAGATTTGAAAAAAGGTATTAGGATAAATAAAGGTTTAATGGTTGTACCAAGCGAACAAACAGATAAAACAAACGATTTCCATACTAAACTTTATTCTAAACGAGCGGATATAATAAAACAAATTGATAATTATAAAGATAATAAGAATAAAGAAAGTGAAATAAAACATTTAGAAAACCAAAGCCAATTTATTAAAATTATTTTGAATAGTGGATATGGAATTACTGCGGAATTTACAAACGATAGAGCAGGACAGTTTTATAATCCTATTCTAGCAAGCAGTATAACCGCTATGGCAAGATTGTTAGCTAACTTAACAGAAATAGGCGCTAAGTATTATGGTTATAATGCTTATTACCAAGATACCGATAGTTGTTTTATGGACGCGGGCGGTTATAAAAAAGTAAGCGGATTATTTAAAAATATTTGTGAATTAAAAAACGAGTTACCGGATAATGTTTTTGTTAATAATATGATTGTTATAGGCGCGAAAGAGTACGGATATTTTACAAATGATAAAAAAGAATATGCAGTAAAGACGCACGGAGTAGGATTTAGAGCAAGAGCATATAAGCCGGTACTAGAAAGTTTATTTAGAAATTTAATTAAAGGAGTTAGTGAAAAGAAAGCTATTAAAAAAGCGATTAAAGAAGTACCATTATTAAGAAATTTTAATTTTAGCCATATTTACGCGCCAAAAGGAAATAACACAGTGTATACTAACTTAGCTAGTTTAGTTAATAAAAAAAATGAGGTTTTAGGAGAGTATGAAAACTTTAAACTTTATAGATATGGAAAAAATGATTTATTTATTACAGATTGTGAAAAGATTACAAAAGGTACGTTTGGATTAATGTTTAGATTAGCCGAGCCAAAGATTTATTTTTTTAGTGTGTTGTATGGATTTAATGAAGATAAGTTAAAAAAAGTATTAGAGAACATAGACGGAATACCGGACGAGAAAAGAAAATTAATTTTAGCGCGGTTGAAAAGTAAATATAGCGAGCAGTTATTTTTAGAGAGATATTTAAGTAAAAATGAAGATAATGTTAAGCGACAGATTTTAGAAAATGGATATACTAAACCTTATAACTGTGTTGTTAATGAGGATATAATTATTAATTTTAATGAGAAAGAATTAAATTTAGACGGTGTAGAATATTGCGGTATGGTTGAATTACCGGATTTTGATTTTAGTAGTAAAATGGAAAGTGATTTAACTGCATATTATAGTAAGGCAATTAGCAGTATGAGTAAGAGTTTAAGTTATTGGTTTACAAAACAAAACAACCCGAAGAACGCAGATAAAGTTTTTGATAAGAGAAATAAAGATTTATTAATACCACAGAAAAAGAACGAGGTTATAGTACCTTTAAAT
>Ga0307376_10004332_pt1 | contig 13026 bp, 19 predicted proteins | sample TR2MG_FD_202536 | JGI IMG/M metagenome (GOLD analysis project Ga0307376, IMG submission 202536) | Soil microbial communities from Risofladan, Vaasa, Finland - TR-2 | ecosystem: Environmental > Terrestrial > Soil > Coastal area > Acid sulfate soil | place: Finland: Risofladan, Vaasa | collected... | reverse complement strand
TTGTGGATCAGTAGTTGGTGATAACTTAGTAAAAACCTTTTTTTCTAAATCTGATTTAATAAATTTTTTTAAAACAAAAAGGTTTAAAAACTCTGTTATTGCAGCAACTAATCTTCAATTTGATTTTAACGCAACATTTTTTAATGAGCCAGAAGCAAAACATTTTAAGCCTTTATGGCGTGGGTCAGATATTCTTTCGATGACTACTTATAGTCAAAATAAGGATTTTTGCATAAGAAAAACTAAGGGTAAAAAGAGTGAGCGAATAGATTTTATTGACACAATGAATTATGCTAGGTTAAGTGTTGATAATTTGGGAAAGATTTTGTCTTTGCCAAAACTTATTAAGCCAGATTTTTTGGGTAATAAGCCGAGTAATGAGGTACAGGTTGCTGAACTTGTTAATTATAACGTTAGGGATGCAGAAATAAGCAAAAAAATTATTGATTTTCTTTATAAAACCTTTCATAATTTGGGTGCAACTCCTAAATTGACTATTGCGTCAACTGCTATGAGCCTTTATAAGAACAGATTTATTAAGGATTCTGTTTATTATACTAATAGAGAAGAGTGTTTATTAGAACAATTTAAGGCTTATTATGGGGGAAGATGTGAAGCTTTTACACGTGGTCGCATCGAAAACTTTAATTATTATGACATAAATAGTTTATACCCTTCCGTTATGGTTAACTGTTTCCCTGACCCTAACAGCGTAAGGGTTAGGCGTTCTGCATCTCTTGAATACATTTATGAGTATGAAGGAATCTCTAATATAGACATTTATTGTCCTGAAATGGAGTACCCACTTTTGCCTTACAGGAACGAAAATAAGGTCTATTTTCCTACAGGAATATTTAGTGGGTGGTACACCCATATAGAACTAAGAAAAGCCCTTGAATTAGGGTATAAAGTCCTTAAAATTCGCCGTACATATTGGTATAAAAAAAGTTGTTCACCTTTTAAAGATTATGTTGAGTCATTATATGAGTTAAGAAACAAGTTTAAATCCGAAAATAACAAAATGGAGCTAGTTGTAAAACTATTATTAAATAGTCTTTATGGAAAATTTGGACAAAAATTTGTTAATAAAGACGCCTGGATTCATTCAAGCGCTACAAAAGCCGAGTTAAGTAAATATGACAAAATAGAGAGATACGGAGACTATTTCAGAACGGTTATAAACAAAACAAAGCCGTCAGCGTTCTGCATCCCTATATGGGCATGTTATGTTACGTCTATGGCTAGGCTAAAGCTTTATGAATATATTACTAGATGCGACCCGGTTTACTGTGATACCGATAGCATAATAACAAAAAAAGAGTTAATTACGAGTAATAAGCTCGGTGGTATGAAACTAGAAATGAAGATAAAACATGGATTAATAGTAAAACCAAAATTTTATTCTATATCATCAAGCAAGGAATCGTTTGTGAAAATAAAGGGTTTAGGGAGACGGCTAAAAAGGGAAGAATTTTTAAGTTTAATGAATAACCCTTCAGTTACTTATAAAAAATTTATGAAGTTTAAGGAAAGTGTTAAGAGAGGGTTTATCCCTAACCAAATAGTTAATATAACAAAAAATTTTAATCTTGAAGATGACAAAAGAACTTGGAAAGAACCATTTAATTTTAATGATATTCAGGTATCTAAGCCTTCGATATTAGACCAAAAAGATTTTATTTCTATGTGGGATAATTACAAAAGGGAATCTATCCATAGAATACTAGATAATAGGAAATGTATAATTAAATAAACAAATATTTATATATAAATACTTATTTATAACCTCACAATGAAACTATTTAATTTTTGGATAACTGAATCACTGCACAAAAAATTTAAGTTAAAATCTGTTAACAAAAAAATGTCTATGTCAAAAATTGTCAGAAAACTTATAGAGGACTGGGTTAAATGACATACTCCCAAAATAAATCACCCTAAAGGGTGGGGTATCTAAAAAGAAGATGGAAAAAACAAAGAATTTGAAAGGTCAACTAAAGATGGGTGATTTCTCATGTTAAACAAGTTTCATAATGAAGATTGTTTTAAAACAATGTTAAGTATGCAAAATCAGAATATTAAAGCAAATGCAGTAATTACTTCTCCACCGTATAATACTGGAAGATTAACACAAACACAGAGAAGTATAGACAATTACGAAAATAGGTATGATATTCATTTAGATAATAAAACAGATGAAGAATATTTAGATTGGTCTGTCAATTTATTTAATGAATATAATAAGATACTTATTGAAAATGGTGTTGTGTTGTATAATGTTTCTTACGGTGCAGAAAATAATCCAAATATTATGTGGCTCTTAATATCTGAATTGATAAAAAAGACAGAATTTATGGTAGCTGATTGTATAGTGTGGAAAAAAGGTTGTGCATTACCAAATAATGTAAGTCCAAACAAACTTACAAGAATAACCGAATTTGTTTTTGTGTTTTGTAGAAAGTCTGAATATAAAACATACCATGCGAATAAGAAAGTTAAAAGTCAAAGTAAGACAGGACAGAAATATTATGAGAATGTTTTTAATTTTATTGAAACAAGGAATAATGACGGTTCTTGTAAATTTAATAAAGCTACATTTTCATCTGAGTTTGTCGAAAGACTTATAGATATTTATTTGAAAGATGGGGATGTTGTTTATGATAGTTTTATGGGAACAGGCACAACAGCAGTTGCCTGTAAAAGAAGGAATTTGAATTTTATAGGAAGTGAATTATCCCAAAACCAAGTTCAGTATTCAAAAGAAAGATTAAAGGAGGTCGCAGGATGTAAAGCCGAAGGCGACTACGGCATTCCTCCCAATAATAAATTATTGGGTATCCTGCCTAACGAATTATGAAAACGGCTAATCAAAAAATGGTTAATCAAGTATTAAAACTAATAATTATATCAGCTAATTCAGCGCTAACAGGAATAGGCATGATAGCTTTTATGGTTATACTGGGATATAACGTATTGTTAGCTATATATTCCGGTTTAATAATTTCTTCGTTGACTGCCATAGTGCTATATGAATATTATATGTTATTAGAGCAAAAGAGGTGTAATTATGATAAAAAAGGAAAGATTTGAGATACTAAAACTTAATAGGTATGTTATTTATGATAATAAACTCGGATGGAAAGTATCAACTGTACACACAAATCAGGCAGCTATCAAAACTAAGAGGTTATGCATAAAGGAATGCGGAAAATATTTTAAGCCAAAAAAATAATACTTAAAAAAATGGTTTATTTTGATTCAGCATTCAACAAATATCAAACAAATCTTGTTTTAGATTTTAATATCAAAAATCCTATTACAAAAAAACTTTATACAGGAGGGAATAAAATGGATGAAAAACAAAACGAAGAAAAAACAATGCCCGAGCACAAAATCCGGTTTGGGTGCATAAAGGCAACAATTTGGAAGAACATTATAAAGTCAGGCAAACAGGAGATAGAGGTGTTAAATACATCTATAGAGAAATCCTATAAGGATTCAGATGATAATTGGAAAACAACAAACAGTTATAACGTGAATGACCTACCTAAATTAATAGCTGCAGCAACAGAAGCTTACATAAAAATAACAAAGAAATCTGAGGAAGATAAATAAAATTTTTTTATTTTGGATAGGGAATTTTTTTCGTGAAATATCAACAAGTCCCCAATATAAATCTTTTCCTATCCAAAATATTTTTATTTTTATAAATAAAAAATGGTGTCTGATAAAATCTTTGTTGAAACCATAATAATTGAGGGAATAAAAACAGTTATTAAAAACCCTGACTTAGATGGTGACGGCTTTGTAAATGGTTACGAATCAGTTACTGCAAAGATTGGTGACCCAAGCATTACCCAAATAATGCAGCCAACAGAAATTGGTGACTCATTAAAAGAATTAAATAATGATAATATCGATGTTTCGTCGAGGATGTCAGGGATTGATATGAGGTCAAGGCTGCACCATTTAGAAATAAGCTCGGTTTTAGCTCTTGATGCGTTGGTAAGTTTAAGGGTACTGCCTACTAGAGTACTTGCGTTTACGAGACAAAAAAAACGTTTAGCAATTTCTTTAAATGGAAAAGGAAGAGAGGACATAGTTAATATTGTTGCTGGAAAGCGTGACCTTGAAGCAAACACGTTTACAGGTGTTAAGGATAGAATAGGAAATTTTTTCGGACAAAAAAAGGAATAAAAAATGTTTAAACAAAAAAATAATTTAGTTAAGGATAAAAAGGGTTGTTTTACAAAAGATAAAAAAGATGTTGTAGACGTAAATATGTTGTACCACAATAAAAAAAGGTGGAATATTAGCCGCATAGTCATTTGGTTTAAAGAAAAATATTTCCCTACAAGAACCGTAATCGCAAATATTGAGTTATTTAACGGTATGCATCATACACTATTAGTAATTGAGTCATCCGGAGGTTTTACGTTTAGAAGCGGTAAATATTTATTTGATAATGAGAGTAAATATTATAATATTCAATCTTGTACTTATTGTTACGATTTTCATGAAGGTTTCTGTTTGCCTATAAAAAGAATTATTCCGATTAACAAAATAAAAAAGGTGATTGAGTCTGCTGGACTTACTGAGGTTGAGTATGCTACTAATCCGTTAACTCTTGAAAGATTTATAATTGCCAAAATTGCTGAAGGCGTTATGAAAGGTCAAGCTATCGACGAAGCAATTAAAAGAATTACTTTGATGATGATTATAATATTAATCGCTGTTATTGGTCACTTATTATTATTTATGTTTAAAACCGGGATGTTATCAAACGTTAATATTCCCGGATTTTGACGAATCTGACACGGCTTCCCATATGGGAAAGGTTATCCTCTTTCACCTCTACCCGTGTTGGCGTTAAAAAATGGCTAAAGAATATTATTGTGATGGAATATCGAAAAGGCACCGATTTATTCCAACAACTTATGAAACAGTGTATCTTAGATATGCAGATAAAGTTTATGATGTATGTTTAAGATGCGGTAAACCTAAGAAATCGTTAAGAGAACCTTATAAAACCATTTTACAAAAAGAAGGTGAATAAATAAATGGACATTATAAAACAATTATTAGGTTTTGGTGACGGCTTAATAAAGTCTAGCACTACTTATTACGAAAATAAGTATATGTTGCTGTTTGCAGTCATAATATTTATATTTATTATATACTTTTTATTTTTTGTGTAAACAAGGGATTAACAATGATTAATGAAGAGCTTAACAACGAATTAAGTCGGCTTAAACAAATAGAAAAAGATGATTTGCAAACTATCAAAATAAAAAAAGAGATACAAAAAATAAAAAGCGACAGATACTCAAGGTCAATTTTGGGTAAACTAATAAAAATAATAGAAAAACTATTTAATAAATTCTAAATTGCTTAAATTTTTCCTACATCGAGTCCACTAACAACAAAATAACCAATTAAAAAAACGCTTATACCAATTATTAGTCCGGCAAAAACGGCGGCACAACCAGCGATGTACCAACTCGTAACTAGAAGCATTAAGCTACCGAAAAAACCCATAAATGCAGCCTTATAAATAAAGGACACCGATAAAAAAAATAGGCATATAATTATCATAAAACCAAAAATTATTGATTCAGCAGTTGAATCTATCGGGCAGCTCCCAACACTAAATGTTTCTCCTAAAACCTCAACGATATAAACGTTAAAATTTTCTGTTGATGGCGTAGATGCACCGAAACAGCTAACAGACCAACCATATGAGCCATTAAGCAATGTCCACTCAACACTGTTCACACCTACACCTGCAGAAACATTTATTATTGAGCTCGAATTAAGAATTATGCTGCAATTAGATGAGTTAGTAACAGAAAATACGAAATCAAAAGGCATTGAGGACAAATTATAACCACCTACAGGGCTTATTAGTGTCGTATTAAGGTAATAGTCTAGTACAGTAAAATTAATTGATGTGTTAGCCGTAAAACCAGTTAAATCAGTTGCAACAACAAACAAAGTATATGTTGCTGGGTCATAATTATTCCAATTAACTATTTGCGAAACTGTTTCGGCATCCGTTACGTTAATAGACACATTTAATGACCCATTAAAATTATACAGTAAAACCGAATAATTAACTATATCATCGTTTACATCAAAAAAAGAGCTCCATAAAATTGTGTCCTCCCCAAAAACTTCCTCATCATTAGACGGACTAATTATGTATCCCGAAATAGGTGCGGCACTCGGAATAATAACCGAATCAATTCCGACACCACTTAAACCCATCATGCTTGAAGAATTAATTTTTATTGCTCCACCAACACCGACATTTACAGATAAATTATAGTTATGCAGACCTGACTCATTAAATATGTGGTTAGCAAAAATGTTTGCAAAACCGAAATCGGTAACAGTCCTAAATTTTGTTGTAACACTATGCCCATCCTCTAAAATTAGCTGCACGTCATGGTCTGACCCTAATAAGTCCTCAACTAATATACTAGAAAAAACTATAAATGACTCATTATTATTTGCGGATTTAGACAACAATAAATGTTTTCCCTCACCTAAAACGCCTGCGTTTGTCGAATCATAAAAATAGTTTATTAAGTGTCCGGCACTGTCCTTTAGATCAAAAGATACAAAGCCGCCGTCAATAATTGTTTCAGAACTTGAAGAGCCGTAAACAGACAAATTTTTTTGAGTAACGCCTAACTGTTCACCAAATATTCCTGCAACACTAACAGTTCTGTATCCGTCCATAGTTGCACCGGCAAACCCGGAATCACTATATGAGTCATTTAAATAAAAAAAGGCATCTGTGCCTGGAGTACCCGAATAAATACTCCAAACACCATAAAAGCCGTAAGGACTCTCAACTTCTGAATCTATCCCAAAGCCGCCAACCTTAACAAAGGAGTCACTATTAAAAGTATTTGTAACCGAAACATTACTCACGTTTAACAAGTCGCCGTCACTAGCTGACAAAAAATTTATAAAAACGAGGTCGAACTCACTAATTTTTATGACTCCATTACCAGTTCTCGACATAAAAATAGTTATGTTATGCAGTCCTCGAGACAACTTAAAAATGTTTGGAGGAGTCCCGGAGCTGCCAACACTATCAACAGAGACACCTCTCACAAGCTTATTAACAACATTTATTCCGTCAACGTCAATATATACCGTTAAATCACTGTTTAACGCACCCAAAACCTTTTTTGTGTTAAAAGTTGCTGCAATCATTAAAGTATCTTCGTCATAAGACGTATTAAATTCTAAATAGATCAGCTCTGTTTTAGTGGTTTTTGATACAGAGAAGTTATGTATAGATAAATCAAATCCTTTAATAGTTGTGTTAATATTTTTTCTACTAATTTTTAAGCACCCACTACTAGAAGTTTTTTGTTCATTACCAACAGAATCAATAAAGGAACAGTAAAGGCACGAATCACCTACGGCTAAGTCATCGTAAACAGTTATTGCGTGAGAAGTGGTTTCCGTAGTTGCTGCCTTATATAAAGGGTTTTCTGCTGTCATAGAAGAATAATTTTGGTCAAACCCTATTCTACAGCTCATATTTGATGTTTCGTCAGTTGTAACAGTTAACGATAATAAGTTGCTACTAATATTTATTGTCCCCCCTCCGTTCCATGCAGCGGAATCTTCACCAAAAAAAATACTGTTTCCCGTAGCATTCCAAGAGCTATTAATAGGTGGTAACAAATCAATACCTGGGGGACAGACCAATCCCGGAAAAGTCATTATTTTATCAATCCAATAACTGCCGTCAGGGCCGCCGTTAGCGTAAAAAGTAGTTGCAGAAACATATGGCCGGCTAAAAGTATATATGTCATCAACGTATATATCCATATTTTCTCCGTTTCTAACAACTTTAAACATTTGCCAATCACCACTCATTGGAACACCGGTATCACCAAAACCTCCTCCGTCATAATAGACCCAGTTAACCTCAGAAGTCCCGAAAAGGTTTCCGATATATAAAATTGGTGTCGAACCGTCTCGGAGCTGCATAAAAGCTCCGTCAGTTGAGGTTGCGTTGCCAATTTTTACATACCACTGAATACTATTATTATTCCCTAATGTGTGGTCACTTCTAATATTAGCAAAACCGGATGACCCACTAAAACCTGCCCAAGACTTCTCAAAAACTGCTTGTTGTTGGTCTATAAGGCTACCCGTTACATTAAAATAATTGCCAATAACTCCACTTTCAAAGTCCGCATACCCAGCATAATTTAACGGGTTACTGCTGCAGTTGTTAGGTGAGTCAGCGGCGTAAACACTACTCACCGAAACAACAACAAATATTAAAAATAGTAAAAATAGTTTTTTCATGGAAAAACCTCTATAACAACACCTTTTTTTAGCTCATAATCCTGTATAGGAAACTCTTCCCAGTTACGGTTTCCAACTGGGACAAGCCATTTATAGACGTGACCCTCATATATGCTATAAGTACCGTAATCGATTTTTGTTATTGAAGTCAATTTTGACTTGTAAGAAATACCTATTAAATTACTCGTATTTTTATAACTGTAACCTGAGACGTAAGGAATATAATCGTATTGGTTATCGTAACAACTAAGGTTTTTTTCGTCACAATATGCGGCTTTAAAAAGGTGTTCAGAAGAGCTATAAATAGGTACAACTATTTTATTATATAAAAGTTTTGTATCAAATTTTTCGAATAAGCCGACCTCAACACTATTAACAAATAGTATTAAAAATAGTGCGGTAACTATATACAAAAATATTTTTTTCATCCCCCACCACCCGGAAAAATCATTCTAAAACCAGTAAACAAAATCATAATTGTTACCAAAGTAAAAAATATGTCTAACCAAAAAGGCAGCTTCAAAGTATTACCGACGTCCCAAATAGATAATTTAATGACGTTAAGAAGAATTACGCCGCCAGACAAAATATTTATGTTTTCGGTTTCTTGCAAAGCATTATCCTTAATATTATCAACGTTATAACTCTCGCCACTGGTACCATATTCTGCGTTTATATAAGTTATTAATACTGCACTAATAACTTGTATAGTAATAAGTATTGCAAGAATGGTTAAGGTGTTCGTAGAGCCTTTTTTTGATTTAAATATTTTAAACATTTTGTTTGTAACATCTTTTTTTAAATTGCTTTATGACCTGTTAATATTTTCCCAACCCAAATGGCTATAATTATTCCGCACAAAAGAATTATTGTGATAAGTATTCCGACACTAATAAAGCCAAGCTTTACGCCAAGTATAAGCATTAATAATTCCATAAGTCCAATTACGCCGAAACTTGCTGCGTGACCAGCAGAGCTTGTCTGTATCCACGCAAAATAAGCGATAGCAATCATTAATATTAGCCAAAGCAGATCAGTGCCTAATCCCCAACCAATAAGTATGTCTGTTTCTAAAAAAGATTTTATTACGTTTTCGTCAACGTTTGCAGCACCTTCAAGGGTTGTTGTAGTTGTACCGGAGACTCCACCTGTTGAGTCATCAATTATTAGTGACGCATATATTTCGCACGTCGAGTCACCAAATTCTAGCCCGTTCTCCCTAACATTAAAATAGTTAGTCACGGAATCAACTTCTAAAGGCATACCGGAGTCCCTAGCATTAACCACTAATTTAGCATTTTCTTTTGTTTCGTTAGCAACAAATAGAAAAGAAAAACTTAAGCCAGAGTTTTGATAAGGCAGCCAATCCCTATAATCGGCACTTGATGCGTCACCATCATAAAAACTTGCGTTTGCCTGTACCGTATCTCCGTCATTATCTCCAACTGTAACAAATACTTGTACAGAAGTATTTATTTTTATTGGCTCAAAACCAAGGCATGGATTAGTGGTTATAGACGTAATTGTTGCACCCGAATTAATAAATCCGTCATTATAATAATATAAGTTATCCTTATCTAAAACGATTAAGTCACTGTTACCTGTATCCTCTAAGTCAAGCATAACAACGGCTGAGTCCTGTTTAGGATTAATATATTGCAGTTCCAAATCGCTTTGGCTAATAGCAGTAAAAAGTGTTCTTCCACTAAAATCCGCGTCCATTAAGCCGAAACTACTTACTAAGTCCACTCTGCCGTCGCTAAATCCTTGTGGTGATGCATGAATCATATTGTTATATCTTGGTGAGTCACTAGAAATATTTTTCATTGAGCGAGTCATCTCTAATATAAATTCGTCGCTATTAATCGTAAATCCCCATAAACTAAATAGTGGGTTAAAAGTTCCACATAAAAGGTCTAAAGTATCTGTATATGGTTCTGCTGTGTCTGAATCCATGCCTAAAACACAAAAATCTTTATAGTTTTCGTTATCGTCTTCAAAGACGTTTGCCAAAACTATGTTACTAACTATCTGTCCGTCAGCCACTTGTGATGTTGGATAGTTTGAGATAAGGTTAAACTCGTTATCGTATGACTTCATTCTAAATGTGCCTGTCCCTGTACTCATAGCGATAACTACTTCTTTTGAGCCACCAACATTATTTAGTTCAGCAACTATTGGTTCAGAAAAAAGTTCGTTTATAGTGCTTCTATAGACAACGTCAGAACAACCAACTGCTGTGTCCATGCTTCCTGCGTCATACGGGATAGATTTATAATCCAATAAATACGGCTGATTACTGCTATTTGTGTCAACAGACAATATTTTTAGTAATATATCGAAAACTCCGGTTGTTTGCGTAATTGAGAAAACGTATTCGTTAGACGAATCCCCGTTTAAGTCTGAATTAGATATAAAAGGTATTGACGGGTGACAAAACTGTTTTATCCCGTCATCAATAAGTGTTGATACATTACTTATATGTGTAGAAAAAATTTTTGTACCGAGTAGTTTACTTGTAGAAGTAGCTCTTTGATTAGTTATTGCGACACAATCGTTTACACCTCTGCAACCCAAAATTGTTTGTCCATTAATAATTGTTGGAGTGGTTTCTATAGAAAAATTGTTGTGCCTATACATATGTGTCCCATTATACTTAATTATCTCTATTTGTGCTTTGTCAGCCGCAATAATTTCCGGTAATGAGTCCCCGTCGATGTCATAAAGAATAAAGTATGCTAACGATGACGAAATAATTGGGCTTGTATAACTGTTTACTCCAACCAAAGTTTTGCCTGTAAATAATTTAAAGGTTGCTCCGTCAAGTACAACCAACTCGTTTACGGTATCGTTATCTAAATCCGCCATTAAAGGCATAAGTTTTGGACTATTTATCCCTGCCAAACCTGTTAGGCTTGAAGAAATACCTGCCCTAAAAATGCCTTTGTCAAGAATAAATGACCCGTTTATTCCACCAGCTTGCAAATAATTATTACTGTAAGTACTTCCTTGTACCGAGATTATAAACATAAAAAGAATTATCGACATTATAAAAAAGGTTTTATTTGTCATTATTTTATCATTAAAATAGCTCTTTTATATAAAATTTGTTGTTTTAAACGGTTTAATACACAAAAAAAAGAAAAAAATATTTTTTTTGGTCACTACTTTTTACCCTTAGTCATGAAGTGATTAAACACAACTAAGAATAGTCCAAGCATAATTATAGTAAATATTATGCCGCCGCCAGCTATTAGGCTACCTAAAGGTACGCCTGTAGCATTTAATGTATCCCCTGCATCTTGAGCATCAGGTATCATGACAGCCGCAACCTGAAACAGTATGCTAACCATAACAAGCCCAAGAATCACGTTTTTTAAGCTTGAAACGCCTAAGCTTCCTTTTTTGTTTTTTCTAAATAACATTTTTTTACCTCCAAAATTTTTTATTTTTTTTTGTATCTATTTTCCCAATGACTTTTTTGATATTACACTCAAAACCACTAATAAAAATATTCCAAGCATAATTATTGTTACTAAAATGCCTCCGCTACTAAAAAATCCTGCTAGAGGTACAGCCTTAATGTCAACTGTACAACCAGTAATTGTGCCGTTTGAATACTGTTGACAAGTACTTGTTGAGCCGTTATAATAACAACCAGCGTTTAAGCATTGATTAGTTATATTAAATTGTTCGCCCTGTTCCTGTACGTCAGGTATAAACTCGCCCAAAAATGTATACAAAACAGATATCACAACTAAAGTAATAATAACTGATGTAAGCATTCCTCTATGTAATTTTGCTTTTTTATTTTTAATCATTTTTATATATCCCCCCTGATGTTTTTAAGAAATCTTTTCATTATAGCATATAAAAACAAAAAATTTATAAATATATCTTAAAATTAGGTTAAATAAAGGTTTAAAAATATGGGTAATCATAGCTGTCATTTAACTTGTGATAACGAAACAAAAGAACTTATAATGGTTCAATGTATAGAAGAATTTAGAAATCAAAACCCAAGTTTTTATAAAATTAAATTAAGCTCAAAATTTATTTTAAATCGGATAGCAAAATATTATTTGGGAGAAATACAAAATGAATATTGACCCAGTCACCGGATTAATAGTGTTAAACAAAACAATCAATAATTCTTTAATAGGCTCTGAGTGTATAGGGTGGTGTCAAGAATCAGTAAATTTAATCCATCAAAACATAAACAACGAATACATTACCCTAATAGCAATATCATATTTACTGATAATTATAAGTGACATCCTAAATGACCACAAAGAAAAAATAAAATACAAAAAAATAATAAAATATACAAAAATAATAGAATCAATAAAGCTGTTAGGATTCGTTATAGGAATCTTGACCATAATTGAATTAATATTATTTTAAGATTAAGAAAGAATGACATGCTCTACCCACTAAAATAGGTAGTTTCCAAAAACAAAAGGAAAATGGTAAAAACAAAAAAGACGGTTATGCAGAATTTCTCAGAAGTCATAAAAATTATTGAAGCAGGACTTGAAGGGAATAGAACAAAAGCAATAGCTTATGCTAATTTACTCACTAATAAAGTAAACGAAAGACAATCACAGATGATTATAGACAGAATAACTGGTGAATACAAAAAGAAAAAAGTGGTGAAGTTTTAAAATGTCTAAACTTACATTTGAA
>Ga0307376_10004331_pt1 | contig 13028 bp, 23 predicted proteins | sample TR2MG_FD_202536 | JGI IMG/M metagenome (GOLD analysis project Ga0307376, IMG submission 202536) | Soil microbial communities from Risofladan, Vaasa, Finland - TR-2 | ecosystem: Environmental > Terrestrial > Soil > Coastal area > Acid sulfate soil | place: Finland: Risofladan, Vaasa | collected... | reverse complement strand
CATTTGGATTTAGACAAGCCCAAATTAACTGTCCTGGCATTTCATTCTCCTTTATTCCACTGGATTTGCTGGCTCATTCTGAGTAATGATACCATCGTCCAAATAGATTGTGCTCGTATGAGCAGCGTTATTCGTTATACGTATATACATAGAGAGCAACGGGGGAACAACACTAGCGGCATATTGATAGCTTCCGCTTGATAAGTCATAGGCAATGTTATTAAATATAAGCCTTGTGTATTTCCGGCTTTCATAATCTGCCACTAGCTTTATAGTATTAAATGGATATTGATGCCATGCTGGGAAACTCGGGGTAAGCTGAATGATTGGAGATAAATCCCTCCATTGCCCATTAGAATCACGGTATTGGCAAAGATGAGAAGCGGAAAACCATCTGACACAAGGCCCGTGTTCATAAGTGCCGTTATATAATAACCCGAAGAGCTCTATGCTATAAAGGTATTCATCAAAACAAAAACTAAATTCAAAACCTAGTTTACCAAGTATGGGAAATGACCTCCATATTCCTACAGCTGCTTGGTCGTTTAGCCCAGCAGCCGTTGTCAGCTCAGCAGAATAACCCCCATGATTAGCAGTGATGTTGCTCCAAACAAGAGTAGAGCCCACGTAGGCTGGGTCTCTCCACCATTTATTGATACCATCTCCAAAGCCATCAACTACAATAACATTGCCACGCCGATCAAAAGTATCAGGCGAGCCCTGCCTGGCAGCTAATTCGGCTATATCAGTTGAGGTATAGACTGGGCCAACAGGCACTGAGCCAACAGGCTTAGCTTGGGCATAGTCGGGAAGGCCTATCCCCCTGGTCTTTACCGCATATATCTCTGCCATCTTTATACACTCGCTGGTTCGTTGTATGTAATGATAACATCGTCAATATGAGCTACCCCAATAGCCCCATTGTTGTATGTATAGATTCCTAGATAGAGGAAGGGACCCCAAGCATCTGCTAGACGGCGATATCTCAGCCCAGACAAATCATAAGTAATGTCATTCACAATAAGCCTAACATATTCACCGCCTATATAGTCAGCTACAAATTTTATGCTGTGAACTATATCGCTACCAAGATTGACTGTCGGTTTAAGCCCATGGGGCACCATTGCTTCGTCATGATAAAACCACTGATTTATATTAGTCCAGTACATCAAATAAGGGGTATGCCAGTAAGTCCCATCATATAAAGCTCCGTAGAATTCTATCCCTCCTATGTTGTTATCAAAGGAACAGCTGAACTCAAACCCTATATTACTGAGGACTGGGAAAGGGCGCAATACCATCATGCCCAACATCGCCCATGGTGCTGGGTCGGTAGTCAGTTTCGCAGCAAATCCGCCACTTCTTGAGGGGATATGCTCCCAAGTAAGGCTACCGCCGTCAATAAGATCTGCCAGCCATTTACCAATACCATCCTCAAACCCATCTATAAAGACAACGTTACCGTGTCGGTCAAAAGTATCAGGCGAGTCCTGCCTGGCAGCTAATTCGGCTATATCAGTTGAGGTATAGACTGGGCCAACAGGCACTGAGCCAACAGGCTTAGCTTGGGCATAGTCGGGAAGGCCTATCCCCCTGGTCTTTACCGCATATATCTCTGCCATCTTTACTAGCTCCCTGCCATAGTAGCAATGCAGGCGATTGTATGAGGAAAACCGCCATCATGGTTGTCCATTATGCACCAGATTGTCTCATTCCGTTTGCATGTCTCATGGGTAGGGAATACTGGGCAGGCATCATTAAGGGCTATAAAGCCAGAGATAGGACATATTTGCTTATAGCCATGGCCGAACGCCACATCCACCAAACCGTTACAGTTGAGCGGAAAGTGCATTGTAACTGATGTTATAACCCCATCCAGTGGCACTTGATCCATAAGCCTTATTCCTTGGTTTGCTAATAATGTTTGCTGAAAAACTATTTGCTGTGTCATTAACGGCATAACAAATCCCGCCTCCTTTAGCTCGTGAATTAAGCTATTTAGTGTCTCAATCGTGGGGCGAATGGCAAGCAATTCTTTGACGGCATAGTCCAGCCGCTCATCAGAACCGCTTAAAGAATCACCTAGCCGCTCAAGTGTCGAAACATTTTTCTGGAGGTATTCTAAATACTCCTCATAAGTAGGCATTAGAGATTACCTCCTACTAGCCGATTTCCTCCACTTCTATCTGGACTGACATTGGTGTTGCTGGACCAGCAGCCGTTGATCTAGCATATATGTCGGTTTCATACGCAAAGGCAGGAAGGTCCAATTCCCCTATCTGAAGGCTTCCGGGGGTAACGCAATAAATTCCGGGCTGTCTCTGTGTCCAGACACCAAGAATAAGCTCACCAAAAGTAACCACGACAGCAGCTCCTGTGAGATTATGCAAATGAACCTTCCTGATTGGCCCTGTTCTACCTTGGCTAAGTGTATGAATTAGAGTATTGGTTGCCGCAGCAATTATATCCACGTAGGGAGAAACTTTCCTAACATGGGTTACGTCTTCCATAATTACCGCCTTAGCCTATCTCCTCCACTTCAATTTGCACATCCTCTGTTGTTCCAACGCCAGCAGTAGCAGATCTAGCATAGATGTCGCTCTGGAACCCAAATGCAGGAATCTGCCATTCGTGTAACTGCTCGTCAAAGGGAGTAAGCACATAGACAGCAGGCATCCGTGGAGTCCACACGCCAAGCACAAGCTCCCCAAAAATAACCGTGTCATTCACTCCGGTGTTATTCATGAGCATGATCTTCTTGATCTTAGCTGTCCTGCCCTGGCTGAGAGTGTAAATCAGAGTATTGGCCGCGGCAGCCGCTATTGAAACAAGAGGAGAGGTCTTCCTAGTTCTTGTTGGTTCTTCCATCTAATCATTACCTCCCTTAAAAGCCTCCGCTTGATGCTAGAGTGATTGGACCCAATGCTTTCCTTGCTTCTGCCCCAGTTCTGAATGTCTTGTGCGTCTCACTGTCCAAGGCATAGCGATAGCCAGAGAAAGACACTCTGCTTTGCGCCAAGTTGTATCCAGTGGGGTTAAAGATGTTTATGAATGGGTTACTGTTAGTCAGGATCACAACCTCAGTGCTGTGAAGGTCTGGGTCAACCTGCATGGTAAATATGTCCGCTTGAGCTGTCTGGACAGCGGTCATAAACCTAGTATCGGCATTACCAATGTAGAACAGAACCTCAACATCATCCAGGGGATAAAACCTGATTTGCATAGCCTCGGGCGGTGTTAGACGTTGCTGTAACACGGCAGCAGTGGAAGTATTACCAGTCCACGCACCAGCTACTACAGCACCAAAGTCAAAGATGAACTGTCGGGAACGGGGGATAGGTTCGTAGTGGAGCACTTTGTAGCACTGCCACTGGGTCATGAGCCAGATGCCGAGCCACTCATCGACCAATGCGAGCGGTGCAATCGGCCCCGGTTTTGCGTAATAACGCTCTTCGTTAGCCATATAACCTCCTTCTACTCTCCTCTGCGGAGATTATTTTGTTTGGGTGAGTATTCTAAATGCCCTCACCCACGGCGTTTGTGTTTACTTAGGTGCGCTTGTAGCCTTCTTTACAGGAGCTTTTGCAGGAGCAACAGGTGCAGGCATTACAGGCTCAACCAGAGGGGCATCAAGAAGCATGTCTCTGCCACAATTAGGGCATTTAGCCTGCGGTTGAGTTCCATACCTGTAACTTGATGCCGCTGCTTTTAGTCCTGCTAAGGCAGTTCCACAATAGCATTTTTTAACCTTGAAGTTGTATTCATCTGCCATTATTCAAGCCTCCTTATCATACTGGTACCTCGTTGGGTAATACCATCTGGTCTTGTGCCTGGTTGGATACCCAGTGGTTTTCATCTCCAGCCTGGGTATCTGAGTATGGTGCAGCAGTCATTAAAGCAGCACTGCCATGAGCAGCCTCGTTGCCCTGGACAAGACAACCGTTAGATTGTGCCTCAAGTATAATCGCATTGCCAAGAGCATCAGCACCACAACCAATGCAGTTATGGTCAATAACACCCTCGTGAGCAGCACCAGGGTTACCAAGAATTATGGCGCAGGTAGGAATCCCAAGAAAGTAGTTATTGCGTATCGTAAATCCACCCCAAGACTGCACACCATTAGAGATGCCGTAACGTGACAGTTTCCCGCATGGGCCGCTACTTCCATAAAACCAGCAATTTTCCACCACTAAGTTCCATACAGCGCCACCAAGTGAATTACTGATACCGTCTTGGCCCACACCAGCCCAGTAATGCCCGAAGGTGCAGTGATGAATCCAAGGCATGTTTGCCCCGGACAAAAGCTCAATTGCCCCATGTGTCGCACCACCAGCTAAACTGAAACCAGCGATCTCAACATTCTCGGCACCAACTATGAAAACTGCGGTGTCCCCCACCGACGCATCCATCAAGTTAAGGGAGTTAGGCTCTGATATTCCAATGATATGGACGCTATCCATGGTATTTCCACCTGTTATAGCAATGGGGAACGCATCTTGGTTATAGACATTCCAGCAGAAAATGTAATCATTGGCTCCATTGGTACACTCACCAAGAGCGTGCAAAATGGTCAGAAAGGCTGTGGCCGGCGTGAGTCCATCATCGGTATCAAGCCCTGCCGTGACGCCATCAGTACCTCCATTAACGTAAAAGACGCTTCCCATCGCCTGCTGGGCACCCATTTTCGCTCCCTCTAGTTTTAGATACAAATAGTTGTAGAGGGCGACAACATCTGGGTTAGTAGTTCCTTGTAAAAGTTGCCAGATCGCTTTTACTGTACTTCCAAGTCCCATAGTTTTACCTCCTTTTCCGCCTTTCTATGGGCGGTTATTTTATTTTTAGATAGCCCAAACTGTTGCTCCAGGGTCTACAGCAACATAGTGCAGTGTCCATTGGATTGTGCCTGTCTGTGTTGCCGCTGCAACGGTCAGATTTATTGTCCCTGGTGGCACTATTAGCATAGTAGCCATAGAATCCGCTAGACATTCATGGTTAGGGTCATTCTCGTTCATGGCAGCACCAACAGCGCCAGTGAGAGAGAATATTGTGCCTACTATAAAGCTAGTAATAGCACCACCAGCAATACTCATATTTTGGGCGACGGCGCCTATCGTCGGGACATTCTGAATCTGAAGAGTAGCAGCATTGACTCCATCCATAACAGTGACTATCTCACCTACAAAAGATGTGAGACGGATATGGCCACCTCCTACTCTGAATATAGGATGGGTTCCAGGTGCTCCTGGAACTGCCGCAGCCCTGAATACTCTAGCGCCCCAAGCACGGGTAGCCACTAAAGCTTTAACATCGTTACCTAATCCCATAGTTTTTTAACCTCCTTCAGATTTTATTAACTCCCAAGCCTCCCGATATTTTCGATATTTCGATGGCACTTTGGCATATTTCGATGGTTCCTCGGAGGTAGCATACACTCCAACTCCCGTAATATCTCTTAATTCTATAGCAGGGATGATATAGAACACATCATCTTCAACACACCAGCCAATAATAAAATCAACTTTTAATGGGTCTACACCACGTTTGCCTGCCCGACCATCATTAAGAGAGAATCTGTACTTATATGTGTGTCTAGTATCGTTTTGGACATGCCCAATGCGATGACTTCCTTTTACCTCAATCCTAGTTCCATTTTCTAAAAGTAAGTCACAGCCATCTTGCACAACCAAACGACTAGGATTATGACCTAGCAACAAAAGTTCAGACATTACTCTAAGCTCTGCAGCTAGCCCTAATCTCTGTTTATCCTGCCAACTACTTGCTACTTTTCCTCCTACCACCTTTGTAGCTCCTTCCGCCGTTCTATGGGCGGTTATTTAATTTTTTGGGAGGGGCCTCATAAGCCCCTCCCGATTAGCATTAGCTTACTACTTGACCGCGAGGCTCAATCACATAACCCATGAAGACTATGTATTCTAGGTGACCAGCCTCAGCTTCTATGTCCACATAGATGTTCTGCTGCGGGTCATACACCACCGGCTCGCTCAACATGCCAGCGCAGTATGTGAAGCCCCGACACCATTGCAGGTCAACCAGCATCTTGGTAGTTCCGCCTACTGGAGCAGTCCTGAAGTAAACCAGAGTTGCCACAGGGGCGGTATCGTGGTCATCTATTCCAAAGAAGACCACTATCTGGTTGGCTGGGCGGGCAACAACAGTAATGGCGCCTGCGTTGAGACCAGCTACCAAGGTGAATTGCCACTCGTCCTCGTTGATAGTGCCAACGCCGAAATCAGCGAAGGCTCTGATTGGCCTCACTTGGAGGTCATCTGGAGTGGTAACGATATTCAGCCCAGGTGGAGGCCCCAGCCTAGCGACACCAGCATTGATTGCCCTCTCCTTGAAGGACCTTTGATCTGTGAGCGTCATCCCTTCCCAAGGGACTAACCAACTTGTTCCGTACATTTTTTACCTCCTAAAAATTATAATTTATTTAGGTTGCTTAGAGATGCCTTAGACCGCCCTAGGCCAAAGACTTTCTCTGTCCTTTGGCTGTGCAGGGTAACTCCCTACCCTGTGGCTTGCTAGTCGTGCTACTGGCTGCCCTCTACTAACTCTACCGCCTACTCCCCCAGCCTCTTTGATATATTCAACTATCGACGTAGCTCCCCAGTCAAATGAGGCAATGCCCATGTTCTTAACGAACGGGCCACCTATTCCAAGCCAGCCACCAAGAATATAGCCCAGAGCAGCTAACCCGATGCCTACTGGTCTATTCCATTTGATCGCATCTGCGGCTGATGTTTTATCAAGCTCGCTCGTTCCGTAATCAGCACCAAAGACCAGCGCTGGCGCTACTACGTCCTCTACTATCCTTATCATTAAGCACCTCCTAGTATTTAGGGCTGCACTTCTCAGAGATAAAAGGGAAGGGGGTCGCCCCAACCTTCCATCCCTGGAAAGTGCGACCCCCTTTTTAATAAATGCCGTTTCGACTTACGGCTTGTTAATTTATAATAACCTTAAATCATCTGTTATTTCTTGTCAAGTCCTGACCTCGCAGAAGCCTATCACGAAGGCGTGCAGCTCATCCATGCTTGGCTTCATAATACTATCCTTCCTAATCTGCCTGGACTAAATTGACTACCATAAATGTCCGATATTCATGTCCATAAACATCCACTGTATTCACTCCTGCTTTGTGGTAGCAATATAATTCTATCTCATCATTTGCTGCCAGGTGTATGATGTCGGACACAGTAACTAGGATGTAATCAACAATGCTAGAATGATTGCTATATACTGTTTTCGTAGCTGCATTCACCCAGATTTCAATTTGGTAGAATCTATCGGCCACAACTGAGGTATTTACCCACAGCAGCGAGCCTAGTATAAAATAATAACCATCAACAGGAACGATATATTTGCTGTTTGCGGCGTCAAAGTTGCCTCCAGGGTCATATGTCTCGGCATTAAGGAGAACCTTTGTATGCGTTGAATCGACAATATCGTTCTGGTTTGCACTAAGATAAGCTCTAGCCATGTAATCATTATGGAATAGAGCTTCCTTCTGGCTGCCCTTGGTATAAGCAAGATAATTCGCCCCAACGCCATGCACACCTGTGGTCAGGGCAGCATGATCACTGACTGCAGTAGCTACCTCAGCATCCCTAGCAATAGTAGCGGGTATGTCAGCTTCCACTAGAGTGCATTGAATACCAGCAGGATGGGTATATATAGCATGCTCTCTTTCATGGACATGGTCAGCACGTGCCAAACTATGCGAGGTACCCTCTGCGTTGGCAGCACCCACTTTTACAGGGACAGCAGTATCCAACGGGTCAGCACCATCTTCTGGGTCGTGTGTGTCCTTATGGGCTAAAGGAGTTTGTCCATCTGCTAACAAACCACTCAATCCTAACACACTAACCTCATCACCACCGCCATTCTCATGACTTGCTGCGTGGGCTTGGTCATGATGCTGGTCTGCAGTAACTCCAGTTAAACTACCATGTGCCCTTTCAGCAAGCTGGGCGAGCCTAGTAACTGTCTCGCCACGTGTGGTTTCTACCCAGGCAGCCCCAGTATCATAATATAAAATATGTGTATCAGTAGTCCAGTAGAAACGTCCCGCTATTCCTACGACAGGTATATTTGCGGCTAACCCTGTCCTGAATAATCCATAGACTTCATCATCTCCTGTCTTGGCATGGTGGGCCGCAGGTATAGCTGTATGAACCGCTATTAGAGCAGGAGCATCCTGGTGAACTGTAGGTAAGGCAGCATGAGCAGCTATATCGGCAGCAACTTCAGCATCCCTAGCTATGGTGGCAGGTATATCAGCATCAATTAGTATCCTACATTGCCATCTGCCAGCAGCAACATCCCAATAAAGGAAAAATTGGTCACCAGGTGCAGGGACGTTAACATCGCCAATATCATTGAGGTGGTCAACGGCGATAATTACTGCTTGACACTGCCACCTTCCAGCAGCGGCATCCCAGTAAACAAAAAAACCGTCAACTGGTGCGGGAACGTTGACATCACCAATATCGTTAAGGTGGGCAATATGAGGTGGGACTGTTCCTGTAATGCCAGCCATTAGTATTGTCCTTCCGCTCTCACATAAGCAGTTTGTCCTGGGTCACACCTGTAATAGATAGTTTCTATTTTTTCATCAGAATTGGAGTAATCAAGTGCCCTTGTTTCATTCAGGGGCAGTCTTATCCAGCCAGACGCTTGGTTTATAGCGATATACACTGTGTCCGGGCCATCATTCACCAGGAAAATGCTTATCCAGGGAACCTGGGGCCACTCACCGAGTGGAGAGAAATTTTGCGTTACATCGGTGGCAGCGAGTATCCGCACATCCAGTTTACCCTTAAAGCTCACCTTCTCAGTATATTCAGCTACCCTGCCAGTTAGTTCATCAAGCAAGATAACTTGCAGCACCTCTGGAGTAACTTTAGCTAAATGAGGGTTTCGCTCAATTATAGCTGAGTCAATTTCCGATGCACCGTTATGCTCCTGTCTCGCCCTTTCCAATCTTTCCAGTCCCATGTCTCCTCATTAATGTATTGTCTTGCCACTCTATCCTGGCTAACTGATCCTGCTAATCTAGCTTGCCTAACTGGTCCTACTAATACTATTGGCTGGCTCGATATTGACTGAGCCGATACAGTTGGCCTGCTGATAAAATAGATAAACGCAAACATACCCCCTACGGCTAGAAGTGCCAAGGCTAGTTTATTTCCATCGGTCATTTTTTAACACCTCTGTCAACCCTTTTCTTTGGCAAAAGTATTAAAGCGCCTAAACTAAGACCGCCAATAACCCAAAGCCATGGAAAGGCCTTCTCTGCACATTGAGAAGCATTTCTTTCCTCTAATACCCACTGTCCAGCTCCACTGCACTTATATAAATCAGGGCCGATACATTTAGTTTGACCGGATGTGCATGGTAATACTTCCTCAGCAACGGTAGCAATTACCTTTGTGCCACTCCATTCGTCTACTCTATTATAAGCCATTTAATAAACATCCGCATATAAAATAAGTTCCACTATTGTATACTCACCCTCTTCATCCCCAGCGGGAAAGTTATACACACCGAAGAAATCTGTGCCAAATTCAAAGATTCGAGTTTCTCCAGCGTTCAATGCATGGTAAAGTTCAGGAGTAACGCCAGATATGCGTCCAGGCCTACACACTTCCACCCTTAATTTCATATGTTGCTTGACATCGCCAGGATTCTCGACCGGAACTCTAAACCCAATATCTGACCCTACTGGCAATAGTGGCGGAGAACTAACCCATGTTTCATTAACGCTATTCCAAAATTCTATGTCCTCTAAATGAATTATGCCACCTAATCCAACTCCAGCCTCTATGCGTGCTATCACTTCTGTCCCCGTCCACTCATCAACTCTACTGTAAGCAGGAGATGCAATTCTACCTCTCATGTTTCACCTCTCTTCGGCTTAATAATACCAAGCCTATAATTCCAAGTCCACCCAATGCTATCCAGCCCCAAAAAACAGCTGGTGGGGGCGGTGGAGGTGGAGGCGGTGCACCGCTAACCTTGACAGCGTTCCAAGTACCTTCATCCAAAATAGTTATCCCGTTGGATACAATTTTAACCACAGCATGAATTTTCCAAATACCATTCTCATCTAAGATAACATTGTGAGAGGTTCCAAAGCCTTCGCTTCCAGGATCTAGTTCAGCATAAAAAGTATTATAGCATGTTCCTCTTGCTTGACCATCAGGGTCAATTAACTCTATATCAAGTGCCAGTGTTTCTCTGTATGCAGTGCTATTTATAAAACTAACCCAGCCACAGACTACTTTGCCAGCATCAAACGAAACAGGTAATTCCTCCTGATACCAATAATGATACCGGTCATAAACCGCAACATTGGTTATAGCAGTGGCTTGGCATATCCTGCCTCTCATTTTACTGCCCTCCTCGGCTCGCCTAAAAGCTGACTGGCAAGCTTTATTCCTAACATGCCTATTGCTCCTATCGCACCCCATTTTACTATAGTCGCCAGATCCCAGGGACCCGGCACACCAGTCTTTGCCCAAAGCCTTAACTCGTGGATAATATATGCTATCCCACCAATGCCCAGGACCGCAAGCACAACCAGAACAATAGTAGTCACTGCCACTGGTGAACTAACATAGCCTTCGGCAACTACTCTATTGTTACCAACACTATAGGCATTTGTGATAGTAACATCCGCTGCTATGAATTGTTGAATCACCCACTCGGCACCCCATATATTAGCTAGGTAAGCTAACCCCGGTAGTGTGTCCACCTCGAGTTTAATTTGCGTGCCATGAGGTAAATCGTCAATGGCTCCAGTAGGCTGGAAAGTATCAGGTGTGCCTTGTGCTACAAGTTCCCAAGCCATAATTTACTCCAAATAAAAATCGCACGATTTTGTGGCCAAATAGTCCTCAAGCCATCTTATACAATAGCAAGCAGACAGCGGTTCTCTCAACCCTGCACCCGGTATATGCCAAACTCCAGAGTCGTTAAAAAACATTACGCTCTCGTAAATATCTGCGCTCCTTGCATCTAAAAAAGGAGTTTTAATGCTCGGGCTTGTAGTTTCAAGCAGATAATCCTTATCCAGTTTAGCATAGATCCAAGCATGCCCATCCTGGTGGTCATAATTCAGGTTGCCGAAACAGATATAGATTTGCTGTGGTGAGAGTTCCTGGCGTAACAAGGAAGCGAGTAAAAAAGAGCGATTAGCACAATTCGCTGCTGGGGCATGCATCACTTGCGCAGGATTTAACCAAGCATCTTCCTGCACATAAGTCTGCCCATCTAGCCTAACTTTTGTCTGAATAAACTGCCTATACCGCAGACTTTTAACATAGTTCCAGCAGGCAGTAATTTTATCTCTTTGTGTTGATAAGCCTTTGGTTAGCTCGTTATACTTGCTTTGGATTTCAAGATTATCAGGAGTTACCCACGAAGTAAGATAACAACTTTCCCCTAGAAGCGTAGCAGCATTGATGGGCTGATCGTTACAGGCAATAGCGCTGGAAATAACTTCCACAGCTACTCCTCCTTACTTAATTCGTCCTGGATATTCTTAATGGCCCGAGTTATGCTGGCTGCAAGTCTTGTGGATTCCTTAGCAATATTGAAGTGCTTTTTAGACAGTTCAACAGGAAAAGAAATGCCACCACTCCCGTCTTCAGGCTCTAATTTAATCGTTAGTTTCATCTTCTCTCAATATAGCGCCTGCTCAACTCAGCAAGTTTCGCACTGCCTACGGCAGTAGTGCTCATAAGGGCTGGGCCTGTTATTATCCCAACACCAGTACCTAGTAGAAGGAAAAACAACCATGTGGGGACAGTAACTCCCTCTCCCTGGGCTATTCGCCCTTGATATTCTCTAGCTACCCGCTCAGCTTCATTGACTGCTGAACTTGATTTGCCTCTCATGTTTCACCTCCTCTGTTAAAAATAACTACTCTGCCGAGATTTGTCAACTCTGGCAATTTTCAGCTTATACCTCTGGAGTAGATGCATTGAATATTCTCACAATTGTGTCCCAAATTGCAGCCCCAGCTAATTATAGTTTGGTCGTCGTCTAGCTTTCTAATTTTCAAAGGCACCATCCACACAGTTCGTATCTCCTCGTGACCGTCTTTAAGGAAATTATGGCACGGTGAACAATGTGGCTCAAAACGAAAACTCAATCTCAACCATCCTATCCAAGTTTCTCCTTAACCTCTTTTATATCATTTTCCAACTTCAACTGCAAGCTTCTGGAGGTTAAAATCAGGCAAGCAGCAGCCCGGTTGTATTTAGATATTACATTAGTTACCCACTCAAGATTAAGCCATGTCAAAGCCCAAGGTCTGTAATTAAGCAGAAATTGTTGACGCCCTGGTGGTAGCCACCCCCAAATATCTGCACCGTTAAGGAAATCATAAACCTTTTTGGCTTCTTTATCCTTTACACGCTCTTCAATGACCCCTTCCAATATATCAGGAGCAAATTCCTTCGCAAATGCTCTAGTCAGTTTCACTCTCAACTGGAACCTCCGTTTTTACCCTTCTCACACTATAAACCGCAGTACAGCCCGGGCAAATTGCTTTTGTTGCATCTTTGGCTATAGGCACCGCAGAACCACACTTCGCACACGGAACCTCACCAAAGTCTCCTATCTCAGCTTCAATAATCTTACTAGCTATCCCACCTACGGCTGGAGCTCCACCACCTTCCTCCCCTATTCTACCAATGGCTCCTCCTAACTTTTTAACTGCACCACCTAGAAGCTCGTTCCTTTCCTTCTCCACAGCCAACTTGCCTTCAATTTCCTGCCTCTTTAATTCTCTGTCCTCTGCCCACTTAAATTTTTCCATCTCCCATTCCTTGTCCCTTCTATCGCGCTCATCTTTCATTCTCTCTATTTCCAACGTCAGGTTTGTCTCCATTTTCTTGATCTCTAAGGCAATACTAGGTGGGAGCTGACCAGCAGGTAATTTTTCACCTTCAAGCGGCTCCAGTATAGCTTTAGCCTCCTTAATTTGCTCACTAAGGCTC
>Ga0307376_10004330_pt1 | contig 13029 bp, 14 predicted proteins | sample TR2MG_FD_202536 | JGI IMG/M metagenome (GOLD analysis project Ga0307376, IMG submission 202536) | Soil microbial communities from Risofladan, Vaasa, Finland - TR-2 | ecosystem: Environmental > Terrestrial > Soil > Coastal area > Acid sulfate soil | place: Finland: Risofladan, Vaasa | collected... | reverse complement strand
ATGAAAGGGGACCACGGATGCCCGACAACAAAAACTTGATTGCCGAGTTGACGGCAGACGAGATACAAACGCTTCCCCAGTTCGCCGCAGTGCGTGAGGCCGTGATTGCCGAATATCAGGCAACCCATGCCACGGAACAGCAGATCGCCGAATTGACCGGCGCTGTTGAAACCGCCACCACGCGCATTAGCGAATTGGAAGCGGAAGCCCAGGCAAAGGACTTGATGATCGCGGAGTTCCAGACGCGCCAGTTTGATGCGGACATGGAAGCCAAGATCGCAGAGCTGACCGCCTGGGAAGTTAACACCGACGACGGCAAAGCGGCGCTGGCGTCCTTGCGCAGCGTGATCCGGCAAATGGCACTCGCCAAGCTGGGCACCGTGCGCGAGATGGCGCAGGCTGAAACCACGCTTACTGAGTTGGTAGACGTGGATTTGAAGGCGCTGATCGAAATGACCCGCGACCGTTTGGCCGGGCCTCCGGTTCTGGTGCCTGGCACCAACAACCGCCCCGCCGCTGATGGTGCTGTTGTTCAGGTGGACGACACGCCCGAAACGCGCCAAAAAGCCGCCAACGCTTACAGCTTCAGCAAAGGCTAGGTGAATCATGGCAAGCATTTCTCTAACCAGTACGAAAATCCGCACGCTGGAAGGCGCTTTGGTGCGGAATTACAAAACGGGCGCGGCTGTAACCGTTGGCTATGCGGTTTATCTGGATAGTAGTGGTTATGTTCAGCACGCAGACGCTAATGCAAGCGAAGCGGCTGCCCGCGCGATGGGTATCGTGGTCCAAAGTAAGGACGGCGAAACGTCTGTCACGAGCGGCGACCGCTGCTCCGTGTGTGTGTTTGGTCCGGTGGGCGGTTATTCGGGCATGACGCCGGGTGAACCCGTCTACAATAGCGCGACGGTTGGGCGACTCGATCAAACGTCTCCGACCGGCGGCGTTTACGTGCAGGCTTTCGGGCGCGCGGATAGCGCGACGGTCATTTACGTCAATCCCGATGTAGCCGATCCGTCTTCGGTCTAGGAGAGCAAATCATGGCTGAAATTCTTGGCGCAATGAATATCTTGAATAAAGCGCTCCCGACTGGTGCAGACGGGACGCGCCTCGCGCAGTGGGAACTGCGCTCAGGCCGCACTTTTGGCGATTTCGTTGGTGAAACCGCCTTAGCGTTGGCAGACCTCAACCAAAACCTGATGAATCGCTGGGGTTGGTTGTGCTACATCACGGAGGAGATGCTATTCGAATATATGAATGGCGGTTCCGTGACTGACGCGCCGCTGGTGACTGATCTGGACTTCCCCGATCTGACACACGCGGAAACGATTTCGCACATGATCGACTTGTTCCCGTATGCGGAATCGGTCGGCGGTACGAAATACTACTTCCGTGACGGGCGTGAGCAAACGTTCCGGGCAGCCATTCGCAGCAAGGTCGATAAGTTGACCTGGGTTTTTGAGAAGGCGCTGTTGAACCGGTTGTTCTCGAACAGCGAAGCATCCATCGGCACGTCGGGTTATAACGTGCCCTTCGTGAATAGCACCACGGGCAACGTGGACTTTACGCCCCCGGCGTTCGATGGGGAAGCCTTCGGCAGTACGCACAGCCACTATCTCGGCATCGACACCGCCAGCTATGGCTATGATGACATGCTGAACCAGATGGCGGAGACGTTGCAAGAACACGGGCATAGTGCCCCGTATACGGCTATCGTCGCGCGCAGCAACCAATCCAGTTACTTCGCGCTGCCTGATTTTGCGCGGGCGCTGGATCAGCGCGTGGTCATGGTAGATCGCGGCACAACGACTGCCGGTTCTGGCGCAGCGCTGTTTACCCGCGAGGACCAGGAAGCCGGAGTTATCGGCGGGTTCCAGTCCGAATACGGTTACATCGAAGTACGCGCGACCAATCGCGTACCGTCCGCGTATGCGGGCCTGGTGAAGTCGTATGGTAACAACAGCGAACGCAACCCGCTCGCGGTGCGTGTTCACCCAGAAGTGGGCTTTGGCGCGCGGATTACGGCGCAGTCAAGCCCTGACGACCTTGAGCGGATCAAGAAACTGCTCATCGAGTTCGAATATGGTGTAGGTGTTGGCGAAGATCGCACGAACGGGGTTGCAGGTTATCTCGTGTCGGGCGGTACGTGGGCTGTTCCGACCATCACCTGATCGTGATACGGATAGGTAAAGGGGCGGGGCGACTCGCCCCCTTTTCAAAGGAACTCGTAGCGTGACAACACTGCGCATAAACTATCTAATGTTCAGAATGATCCAGCATGACGGATATGGCCGGTACGGATTGGCGCAGATCAAAGCGCTGGCACGCGCCGGGGTGGATGTTTACCCGGATCATGTTATCTCGTTGGAAACGCCGGGTTGGGTTCAACGCCTCCGGGGGCTGGATTTTAGCCGGTTAACCGTTTCACTGATGCCGCCGAATGAACTGCGGGCGCTTCCTACTCGACAGTGGTGCTCGACCATGTACGAAACCACACAATTACCTGTGGGGTGGTCACAGCACATCAATCAGAAGGCGGAGCGCGTGATCGTGCCGTGTGAGTGGTGCGCGGATGTGTTTCGAGCTAACGGCGTGTTAAAAAATATCCCGATTGACGTAGCGCCGGGTGGGGTTGACCCGGATGAGTTTCCGGTGCTGATAGAACGGCCCGCACACTTCGCGCAGCCCTATACGTTTTTAACGTTTGGAGATCGGGGCAGTCGCAAGGGTTCAGATAAAACCATGCAAGCGTTTTATCTGGCGTTCGGAGATAACCCGGATGTGCGGCTGGTAATCAAGACGGTTGAGAACGAATTGCCGCACCTGTGTACGGCGCGCGTGCGGGATGATGCAGGCAACGTTATCGGCGATCCCAGGATCAGCCTGTGGCGCGAAAATGCGCCGTCTCTGTCGGATGTGTTTGCGTTTGTGGATTGTGTGGTTAACCCCACGCGCGGCGAGGGCTGGGGTTCTCTGCCCCGTGAGGCGGCTTGTTCGGGCCTGCCGGTGATTTGTACCCGGTGGAGTGGAACCGCCGTCGGCATAGACCACTGGGCGATCCCGCTTGACGATTTTAAGTTGGTGGGCGCGCGCATTCGTGGCGGCGGCCAGTGGGCCGAACCATCCGCCGATGAAGTAGCTGAAAAAATGCGTTGGTGCTACGAGCATCAGGCCGAAGCCCGGCAACTGGGATTAAATGCGGCTACGTGGCTGAGAGCAAACCAGACCTGGGCGCATTCGGCCACAGCCCTGATGGAACTTCTAGAAACATGGGGATGATATGGCAGATTTAAGCGCTGATCAACTCACAGACATTCGCGCCGACATCGGTGACGATGGCACGGTGTTTTCCGACGCGGAACTGAACCGGCTGTATACCCGTGCATCGAGTGATTACAACACGTCCGTGGTGCTGGCCTTGCGCCAGATACTTGTGAATGCGGCCAAATTGAACGATTACCGCATTGCACAATCCAGTGAAAATAAATCCCAGGTGTTTGCGCAGATACAAAAACTTCTGGACTACTGGGAAAGTGTGGCGCAGCGCAAACAGCAGATCAAGATCGTTGGTATGGCGGCTGTTCCGCCCCGCCTGAAGGACACGCCCAATGCCTGATTTCAACGCCTGGACGGGTGACGCTGTACCGCTTACAGACTGGACCGACGACAACGACCGGGCACACGATACCGCCCGGCTGATTGCGGCGAAGTCTAGCAGCATCACGGTTTCGCGTCCGAGCGGCGCGCTAGCTGCGCAAACCGTCCGGCTGGAACCCGCCAGCAGCGCGGGTGAGGCAGCGGGGACGAATATGGTGGTCAGCAAGGCGGGTATAGCCATCATTGGCTACAAGGACCACCCGACGATCACGGATACGAATTTGCGGCGCGGGGATCGCTTCCTGGCCGCCGGGCAAAAGTACAGTGTGACGCAGGTGCTGCCGGATATTCCCAGCCGGTTAATCGCTATTGCAGAGGCATCTGAATGAACGGCGTTGCGTGGAACACTACACCCGAAGAGGCATTTACAAACCTCTTTGACGCCTACGCGCAAGCGGTGTTTAACGCGGTGTTCGTTGCCTGCCAGCGCCGTGCGCCAGCAATGGAAAACTGGATGAAAGCCAACGCGCCGTGGACGGATCGAACGGGGAACGCGCGGCAGACCTTGAAGACCGAAGTCGTACCCGCCCTGGCTGAGATTATTATTTATCTCCGGCACGGCATGACGTATGGGTTCTGGCTGGAAACGAAGAACGCGGGGCGCTATGCCATTATCAGCCCAGCGATTGACCACTGGCTACCCATTATTCTACAGGATATTCAGGCGGTGTTACGGTGAGCGTCGTGGATGACTTCAAAACGCTGCTGGCAGCGGATACCGGGGTGGGGGGTGTGTACACCCTGCTTACGGGTGGTATTTACACCTATGAGGATACGGGACGCCTGGGACCGAATCAGGATAGCACGCCCGACGCTTTCACCGCTGTGGGCATGATCAAGCCCTGCCTGGTGATCAAGGGCCGCGCGCAAACACCCGACGGCGGGATATGGGACGATGATACCCAGGCCGTTAGTACCCGCCAGGTGATCGAATTGTGGTTTTATGACGACGGTGATACGGGGTGGAGCGTGATTGCCGCCGCGAACAGCCGCGCGTTTGTGGTACTGCACGGCAATACGGTTGGAACCCAAAAACGTATTCCGCGTTACGCGGGAACACCGATTCGTGATGCACGGGACGCTAATCTCGACTATGCGTGCATTTTGCGCACCGATTACGATGTGCGTGCATTGATGAGCTAGGAGTAAGGGAATGACAACTAACGAATATAAGTCTGGATTGTATGACGCCAAGATCGCCGTATGGAACTCAGCCGAGAACTATGCAACGGCGGTTGACGTGGAAAGCGTGCAGATGGCCGGGATTTCGTTCCAAAACGAAAGCGGTCAGCTGGAAGGGGACGACCGAATCACCGATGTCACGTCCAAAACTCAGAGCGTAGAAGTTCGGTTGCGGTTCGGGTTTAAAAATTTGGATGTGTACGAAGTGCTCACCGGCGCGACCAACACCGAGAGCAGCACGACGATGGACTCCATGATTATCGGGGAACAGAGTATGCCCTATTTCGCGCTGTGTGTGCGAGTGACCGGCACCGAGGGCGACGGGGATACGCAGGTGTTTATCCCGAAATGCAAGATTATGGACGGTTTTTCGGTGACGATGGAAAAGGGCGCGTATGTTACGCCCGAAGTGACGGCGATGGCAGTCTATGAGGGCACGACCTATGGCATGGGGCTGATTATCAACCACGCCACAGGGCAAGCGGTAACAATTCCACCGACCTAGATGTTAGCGGAGAAACAAACCAATGACGAACAACCTGAAAGAGACATCGGGTTCCGAGTGGCGCGACCGTATGACGGCAGGCGTTTTAGTACGCCTGCCGTCTGGCAACCTGGCGCGCGTGCGCGGTGTGCAACCGAGCGTTGTTATCCGGTCAGGGCGACTCCCCGACAGTTTAACGCCGTTGATTGTTGATGTGATGGACGGTAAGAGCGATGAGGAAAGCTGGAAGCCAAAAACCGTCGCAGAACTGGCGGATTACGTGACGTTTATGGACCTCATTTGTGAATGCGCAATGGTAAGTCCGCGCATCGTTGCCGATCCCCAGGCCGATGACGAAATCGGAATTGGGCACCTGGACGGCGAAGACAAAAATTTCCTAGTAGAACTCATGGGGGTATCGACGCGAAGGCTCGAATCCTTTCGTAACGAACAAACGAGCGATGTGGAGCCTGTGGGTGCTCCAAAAGGAACTAAGAAAGCCCGCCAGCGAGATTCTGCGCCTGAATGAATGGGCGCTTGAAACAACCGGGTTAGATGGGTGGTGGGCGGCAATCCAGTTTGACCGCGCGGTGTGCTGGCTCGGTCGGCACGTCGAAAACAAACTGCTTGAAACAGACTCGAACGGGCGCTCACAACATCGGCTTGAGGATATTTTGGGCGAACCGGAAGCGGGATCGAGTCCTATCCTGAAACAGTTATCCGCCGTGTTTGGCGTAGTGAATCGGTGATGCAATGTCCTGGTTAGACTCAATGGCAGTCGGAGGCGGCGGCAGCGCAGGCGGCGGTAGCGTCGGCATCGCGCAAGGCGAAATCCGCATTGATACTAAGAGCCTGGCTCAAGCGCGGGCGGTTACGATCCGTGAAGCGAAGCTGATGGGATCATCCCTGCGCAGCATTGGCGATGAAACCGAAAAGGGCGTCAGGCAGGCCGAGTCCTCGTTAAGCCGTCTGAGCAAGTCAATGAACGGGTTTCAGCGCACGATGTCACTGGCGCTGGGCGCGATCACGGCGATGGGAACAGCCGCAGCACAAAGTGTTAAAAGTCTCAACGCACGCTTTCGCATTCTGTCCGGCAGTGAAGCCGAAGCCACGAAGAAACTCGCGGATTTACGCCAGTTAGCAGAAGACCTCGACCAACCGTTTCTTGAAACGGCAGAGGGCGCGACGGCGATTATGCCCGCGCTCAAGGGCACAAATGCCAGTTTGACCGATACCCTGATGCTGGTGCAACGGTTGGCTATTCTCGATCCGGTGCAAGGGATCAGCGGTGCGGCGTTTGCCGTCCGTGAGTTCATCAACGGCGAATACCTCTCGCTGGTGCGCCGGTTGGAGCTTGACCGGGGCCGCCTCAAGAAAATTCGAGACGAAAGCGCCGGAGATGTTGGAAAGTCGATAGAGGGATTATCCGCCTATATCGACGAGATGGGCATGACAAACGAAGCCCTGCGCGAGATGGGGGCAACGGGCGCGAATGCCTTCCGTGTGTTGCGCTCCGAGGGTACTGAAACGCTGGCGACCTTTTTTGAACCGTTTTTGAACGATGTGTTAATCCCCATGACGCGCGCCTTTAGCGAACTATTAACAGAGCTACGTAAAACCAGCCCTGAGTTGAAAAAGTTTGTCGGGATTGCTGCGGGGCTGGCGGGGTTGCAAGGAATAAGAAACCTCCCGATGATCGCCGCTATGCCGGGCGCGGGGGCCATCGGAAAAGTCGGAACCTATGGCGCAGCCGCCTACGCCGGGGCACAGGGGGGCGCATATATCGCGCGTAAGACCGGAATGCCCGGCACCGAAGGCAAGAGCCAGAACGAGGTACTAGGGCAAGCGTTCAATACCTTCAAGCAGGCATTGCTTGGCGCGTTCAATACACTGGTACAAATTGGCGGCATTATGAAGGCCGGAGGGCTAGTTATTCAAAACGCCTTCGGGGTTGTCGTGGCTGCGATCCGGCTGGCGGCTTCTAATGTCGGCAATGCGTTCGCTGATGTGGTGGACATGCTGGGCGGGGTGGTCGCCGCCATCGCGCGCGGGATTGGCGATCTCTTACAGCAGATCGACCAGATCGACCTGGGCGAAATTAAGATCGGTTCCGGCGCATTGTCCAAGACGTTTGATCTCGGCGTGATTTCGTTTGGCACGGCAGAAGCAGGCCAGGCGTTGAAAGACTTTGCTGATGGGGCTGAAAACGCCGGGGATGTGCTGCGCACGGGTGACGCCGCGATGCAGGATTATCAGGACACGATGGATCGCGGGATCGCGCTGTCGGAGGATCAGAAACAGGCACTTGACGATAACATTAAGTCAGGGCGCGAGTTGGTCAAGTCCTTTGGGCAGACGCTTGGATTGTTCAAAGAAGGGGCGTCAGCCCTTGAAATCATGAACAACGCGCTTGAGACGATGCGCGGCGTTGTACGAGCCGTCATTGAGCAAGTGACCGCGCCCGAAGCGCCCAAGTACACCGTTACCGACGAACTGCTGGCGGGCTTTGCAGAGTACCAGCAAGACCTGAAAGACATTGAGGCGCAAGCGCACTCGGAGAGCGAAGACGAGGTACGCGAGTACGAGGAACGCAAAGCGGAAATCATGCGCAGCTTTGCGGAGTCCGTGCAGAAGATGCTGGAAGATGAGGCGATCCGCTATGCGCGGGCGTTAGCCGACGCGCAGCGTAAAGAACGCGACATTCGGACCGGCCTGCGGGACGCGTTGGCTGAGGCTAGTAAAAACCTCGCCGAATCAATTTCTGACCTGAATGAGCAGTATTACAGGGACCAGGAACGCTCGACAAAGAACCATTTACGCACGATGCGCGATATTGCACGCGACGGGGCCGAGGGTATGCAGCGCGCCGCTGCCCGGCTGGATGCTGTGGGTATGTGGGAAGCCATGCGTACCATGCAGCGGCGGCTAGAAGACGAAAAAGAGAATTACAATGATCAAGAAGAAGAACGCCGCGAAAAGTTAGCCGTAGCCATTGCCGACGAAAAACAGCACTATGCCGAACGGGTGCAACTGGCGAAAGACAACGCCGCGAAACAAATCGCGCAACTGTGGGAACAGTTCAACCGCGAGGAACAGATACGGCGCGAAGATAACGCCCGCAAACTGATGCAAATGCAACAGGCGAATCAGGCGGAACTGGCGCAATTGAGCACGCAGCACCAGGATCGTTTAACGGCAATTCAAACACAGGTTTCGGCCGAAAAAACCGCACGCGATAATGCGTGGATTGATGAGTTCAACGCCGCTCAAGATCATGTTGATGCTATGGTTGCTGTTCAGAAAAAGGGCACAGAGCAACTTGAAAAAGAACTAAAAGACTGGTGGGACTCGCTCGCGCATCATGTTTCTACAATCGCTGCGGCTAGTGTTTCTGGCGGAACGTACACGCCTACTCCTTACGCGACCGGGGGACGCTTGACCCGTACCGGCCTGTTCAAAGGCGAACGAGATGAGGAAGTCTTACGCCCCGACGTGTCCAACTTTTTACGCCGCATGATGGGCGGGGAAATCTCGCAGACGGGCCTAATGGCGGCGGTATCCGGCGGCGGGCGTTCCGGCAGCGGGGGCGGTGGTTTTACGGTGGGCGACGTGATCGTAAACTTCCCGGCGGGCGGGGAAGCGTGGTCAAAAGAAGAGGCAAAATCTTACGTGTACGATGAGTTAGTTGGGATATTCCGGGGGCTGGCAACAGCATGAGCAGCTATCAGATTGCAGCAGCCTTTGATAATGCGGCGGGATTGACGGCGCTCGATCCTCAACCGTCGTCTGACGGCGTGTTGGACGCCAGTCGTGTTACGGCGGTTTCGGGCAAGGTGTACGCCGATGGGACTCCGTACACGATCTGGCGTTACGCGAAAGAAATCACCGGGACCCAATACGCCAGTTTGCTGACACAGATGGGGCTGACCTCCGTCGTTTCGCTTAAAGTAACCGTGAAAACAAACGCAGGCGGAAACCGAGCCACGTGGTCCAACTACAACGCTATTATTGTGAAACCGGAGGCGCCCAAATATCGGAAGGGTTTTTATCGCGATATTGAATTTGTCGTAAAGTTATGGGAAGCGCTGTAATGGCTACTATAAAATCCCTAAAGACGTTTACGGGTACGTTCGTGGGCCACGCCTATGCCCCAGCGACTCAGGTATCAATCACGGGGGTTGGCTTTCAACCTAAAGCTGTTTTATTTTTTGGCAGTGGGGAGGACAACCCCACGTCGATTCATCAAGCAGGGGATCACGCGCGCTTTTTTGGCTATGCCGTAAGCAGTAGTGATCGAGCGTGCGCCGCGAGTTCTTCTCAGGACGCAGTTACGGGCGGGGCCGTGACCTATCGCTCTCAGAGCGCCGTAGCCTGTGTCACAATTCTAAATCCCGGCGCAGCGACCATCAACGGTCAATATGATTTTGTGTCGATGGATAGTGACGGGTTTACCCTGATAGTGGATGACACGTTCTCCGGTAGCCCGAAGATTGGCTATTTAGCATTAGGCGGGGACTCTCTGTTAAACGCGGCGGGGGGAAGTTTGCAAAATCCCAGCTCATCGGGCAACCAAACCATTAGCGGCGTCGGGTTTGAGCCTAATTTCGTTTTCTTCATGACAACCGGCAAAAACACCAACAACAACACGGTATCTGTCGATAGCACAATGGGGATCGGAGTCGCTAAATCCGCCAGTGAACAGTACACGTTATGCGGTGGAAGCAATTCTGGGTCTGATCCATCACAGACGATTAGTTATTCTATAGGCGGTCACTGTTGGTCTGCACCGGATTCAGGCGTAGAGGGTATCCGGGTGGGGACTTTTGTTGAGTTTAATGCCGATGGCTATGTGATCAATTGGAATCATGCCAGCGCGGATTACACAAACTTTTTATGTCTTGAATTTGACGATCCAGATCAGGTAGCGCTTGGGGACACTACTTCAAAAACAGACGAGGTAACGCCTATCGTTGCTACCGGATTGGGCATTCAACCCGCCGGGGTATTTTTCGCGAGTCATTGCCAGGCAATATCAACCATTCAATACCCTGACGACGATGACAAGTGGAGCGTGGGGGCCTGCCACACTCCCGGCGATAGTTCTACGAATGCAATCGCAATGTCCACGCACGATATGGACAATTCGCTTGTGGGTACACCTGACGAAACCAGCGTCTTTGTAGGTATTCAATACGGGGCCGTTTATGATCATACGACTTATGGCGGTGGCGCGTTACATGGCACCATGTCTGTGCAATCGTTTGACACAGACGGCTTTACGTGTATCATGGATGACGATGACTACCTCGAAGCCTTTATCTGGTTTGTGGCGTTTGGAAATTCGCCGCGCCATCCCTACTGTTACATGGGCCATCTTTTCATGTTATCGCCCGATGTGGTCTTTAAGGCGCAAGTTGACGTTGCCACTATCAACAGCGGGAAAGTAGCCAGCACGTCTATTTTTAAGCATATTTATCCTAAGACTATTACAACCGGCGCGGTAGCTGACATCAAGGAAGGCATGACGATCACCATTGGTTCCGCCGCCGAAGGTGACGACAAGGGACGGGCGCGCGTGCGGGGTACTTCTGCCGTTGGCGAAGACGACGTGATCGAAGTATGGGCCTCCCCGAACGTACACGACGGCGAGCTTGACCTGGCGACCGACCTCTATATTACGGTGTGGGACGATTACCGCGTGTGGATGAAGCCGCCCTATGCCGCTGCTGGCGTCTACACCTACGACGGCGACCGGGGGCCGCAGTATGTGACGTATGACAACCTCCCGATTGCTAACGGGGGGCCTGGCTATGCGGGGTTTATTGATAGTGTGTCCGAACTGATTACAGTAGATTTTGACGGCGCGGCGAGCTTCGCCGAATCGCGAACCTCCGTGCTCGGCGCGTATAGCGCGGATCGATGCACCGGGGGCAGTGCCGCCGCCAGCACCACCACCGGGGCCAATGCTGCGGCGAATGCCTTTGACGACAACACCGGCACCTATTGGGAATCCGCCGGGATAAGCGTCTTTGACGAAACCATTACCTACACGTTTGCTGCGAGTGTGCTGATTCGGCGCGTGGGCATTACGGCGTCAACTACCTATGCACCAAAGGGGTTTGATATTTTAATAAACGTGGCGGGGACAGATTTAACTATTTTGCGACCGCCCGATCAGACAGCCTGGGGTGCGAGTGAAACGCGCTACTTTTACCCGGATCACCCCATTGCAGCGACCGATGTTCGGATAAAAATCGACACGGGCAACGGTGAGGCCAATATTCGCATTGAAGAAATAATCGTGTCTGAGGAAGATCGCACGGGCGGGACGGCGTATACCTGGGACGTTGACGACGGATCGATCACGGTAGGAGATGCCAACACCGAAGCCATTACCGCCACATTCCCGGCGGGCTTCCGGTGGGTACATTTGACCGTCACCGATACAGACAGCAATACGGGCATTTGCCATATCCCGGTATTTGCCGCCACGACCGCGACAGTTATTGATGACTTCGAAGTGACCAGCCAGGAGTTGACCAGCGGCGGGCAAACGATAGGTTTCCGCGTGTTTGAAGCCATACCAGAGGCAACATATCCCGATGGCACGCTGGTCATGTATTGGGAGGAAGAAAACTATAACTCTATCCTCGGAAGCCAAGCGGACGCTGGACCGGACGACCGCCAGCACATGAAGTTTATTGGGTGGGTTAATGAGGAACCCGCGCGCGTGACGGCGAATAAGTTTAGCACTAACCAGACCACCGAGTTACGTTGTGTGGACGTGGGCGGGCGGCTCCGCCTGCTTCCCGGCTTTTCGACGGTGGCAGTGCGCTACACCGAAACCGCACCGGATAACTGCTTTAAGATGGATTACGCCAACATGGATCACTTGATTTATGTTTTGTTGCGCTGGTTTTCGACTGCTACGGAAGTGGCCGACTATACCCCGTCCAATACCTATGAAACATTCAACTTTTTTGAAATTCAGACTGACGGCGGCAATCTATTCGATGTCGTGGACGGGCGTGCGCAAGCAATGGCGCACCGCCTTACGTGTAACAAAGTGGGACAATTGAAGGTGCTTCCAGACCCGCAGTTGCAGGACAGCGGCGACCGTACTGCTGAGGTGCAAGCTACGCTCACCACCGACGATTACAGGGGGATAGACTATACACAAACACGACCGAGCCGTTTCCATTGGCTATGGGGATCGGGGTTGTCGGTTAGCTGGCTAGGGTTTGATCAGTATGCGTCTACATTTTACAGTACCTTTTTTTGTGTCGCGCCCGGTGAAGCGCCGGGGCAGGGGCTAGGTTCTCGCGACCAGGGGGAGCAGCTTGTTAGTGGTCAAACGGAACTTAATACGCGCGAGGGCCACCGCTACGCGCTACGCTTGAATGCGCCGCAGGGGTATTTTACTGTTCAATTGGTGCATAGTGGTGATGCGGGCATTGATCCGGCAGAGATGGAATGGGTGAGTCTGACGCTCGACGCGGATTATGCAGCGCAGCGCGGGCTAACCTTTAGCGCAGAACGTTTTTTGCCGTACCGTGTATCTATCCGGCATTTGCACGACCGACAAACAAAAGTCGTGACGCTCGAACTGGAACGAGAACGGGAGGGGCGTGCAGCCATTACCTACACGCCGCCAGTATAGCGATGGATGAACTCAGGACGGTTTTTAACGCGGCGGTACGCCGTGC
>Ga0307376_10004327_pt1 | contig 13034 bp, 17 predicted proteins | sample TR2MG_FD_202536 | JGI IMG/M metagenome (GOLD analysis project Ga0307376, IMG submission 202536) | Soil microbial communities from Risofladan, Vaasa, Finland - TR-2 | ecosystem: Environmental > Terrestrial > Soil > Coastal area > Acid sulfate soil | place: Finland: Risofladan, Vaasa | collected... | reverse complement strand
GCTAGACTACAGGGCCATGCGATATTTATCTATGTCTAAAAACCCCTTATCGAATTCTTTGTGATGAGTCGGACACATGTACTCCAAATTGTCTGCTCCATTTACTTCGCTCATTAAAGAATCTTCCGGAAAATCTGAGATGTCTCTTATATGGCAAACTTCCAAAACTTCAGGAAATTTTTCATACCCACAAACTATACATTTTTTCTCTCGGCCAATATGCTCCAAGTGCCTTCTCGCCCAATGTCTTATTTGATTATATTTTATTCTGGCATTCCCGTTTGAAATATAATCTGAAATTTTACTTTTCATACATTTCTTAAAAGAATTTTGTATTTTACAATCATGACAAACCTTTGATTGCGGTATTTTCGTCCCATTACATTGAGGGCATTTTACTGTTTTTTGTATCCTTTTTTTTGGTGTTTTTTTTGGTCTTCTCTTGTTATTATAAATAGCAGAGCAAGATTGATTGCAAAACTTTTTAACCCTAATATCTCCAATTCTTGCTCCTTTTTTCAATTCTATCCTTTTCTCACATTCTTTACAATAATTAGGATTTTTATAATAATCCTCTAAAGCTTTTTTTCTTTTTTCAATGTTGTTTAAATTTTTAAATATAACTAATCCACTCATATTTTTCATCATTTCAAATCTCCTTTTAACCTATACTTATTGATTACTAGACTCGAAATGAAAATTCCTCTTTTTTTATCTACATGATTCTCCTTTTTCAAAAATGGTGACCCTGGGGGGAATTGAACCCGCCTTCTGGAAGTTGAAAGCCTCCTGTGATAAACCATTACACTACAGGGTCATTATTGATTCAAAATTAGTCTCTTAGCCAGCATTACCTGTTTCTATTCAACGCCACGAAGAGGCGGACTATATTGTTGAACGGGCAGGCAGCGGGAATTGAACCCAGTCTCCTAGTGATTCACAGTCACTTATGCAGCCATTACACCATGCCTACCATAAAAATAAATTGAGAAAACAACAAAACATGCACGTCTACAAATTTTGCTTTCGGCACGACAGGATTCGAACCTGTGTCTCCGGAACTAGTGGCTGATCAAGCCCTTAAGTTCTGGCGTCCTATCCAGCCTAGACGAAGAACCTAGTTTTCTCAAACTTTAATTTCTTCCTTTCCTCCCGTTTTACTGCCTCCTTTTCAAATAATAAAATGGGTCGAGAGGGACTTGAACCCCCGATCTTACAGTTCGTAGCTGTATATTTTATCCATCTAAACTACCGACCCTTAAACGCAAAAAACCCCCCAGACTTTGTGCCTGGAGGGCTTTTCTCCCGCTTCCCCACTCCCAATTATGGAATGTCGTTACGGCATAGAGCTCCCAGGCACGATTGAATGGCGTTCGCCATGTTCTCGCTCTTCATGTCTGATATTTCTGTGCCTAATAACGTTCATTCGATTAATCCTTTGCAACCGCCGCCCCACGGCGGCAATTGATCTCTTTCTACACTTGGCAGAATAGTCTAATACACTTATCGGCTTCTTTCACAAAAAGTTGAGACTTTTTTCTAATGTCTCGTCCCTCTTGTCATTCATCTATACGTATAGTATCAACCTCATTAATGGATGTCAACCATTAAACCGCCGTTTTCTCATTTTTTTCAGATTCTTCAATGCTCCAATTGAAAAATTCCTTATTGATAAACGGATTCAGCTTAAAACAAATACACCACTCAATAATTTCCAAAATCTTATATTTATATGCACCAACCCTTATAGGTTGGCCTACTTTACTATATTGCATGATCTCGTATTCCATAATGGATATCTCCTATAATGCATATTCAATGTTTTCCAGTTCTTCTTCGTAGAATTTTTTAAATTTATTCATTAATCCCTCAACAATCTGAGAAACACGGCTATCTGTTATTCCAAAACTTTTTCCGACTTCTTTCATTGTTTTATTCTCTATAAAATACATCTTTATTATTTCTTTATTTCTCTTACTACCACTTATATTTATTAATTTTCTCATCAAAAATTCAAAAAAATCTTTTTGACAAAGATCTTCCGCAAAATTAATATCATCATTAGAAAGGCTCTCTTCAAAAGTAGATATTCTATTATCGTCGCTTTCAACATTAATCGACATTATTTCAGGTTCTTGATGAGAATAGTATTCTATAATATATTCTTCTAATGAAATTCCAAGAAATTCGGACATTTGAAATGCAGTTGGCTCTTTACAATAAGCTGCAATATATCTTTCAATTGCCTTTTTTCTTTTTTTAATTCTCCTTCTAATATTTCTCGGGACTAAATCGATTCTTCTCAAATAATCCAACATTGCTCCTTTTATCCTATATTTACAATACGTTCTTAATTTTATCCCTTCGCTTTTTTCATATCTTTCTATAGAATCAATTAAACCTATAACTCCTTCTTGGCAAAGGTCTTCCTTCTCCGTTAAAGAGATTCCATTTGATACGCAAAACGTTCTAGCAATGCATTCAACTAAATAATAATTATCTTCTACTAATTTATTTCTTTCTTCTATAGATAACATTTGACAATATCCTATTCACATACATCATAGACTACAAAGGAAGAGTATCATTTGTGGGTTGTTAATTCAAGCAAAAACCGCCGTTACGTTAAAACGATATTTTTGAACGCAACCACTCCATCATGGAGTCTATCCATGTCTTCTTTGGAAGAGGCTTTGGCTGTTCTGTAATAATTTTTCCATAAACAGGTAAGCCGAATCCGTAGTCGCTATCAAAACCAGTTTCTCCTAGATCAATGCATATCTTTTTAAGATGATCTACGACATCTGCTGGCCCATTGATGGGCGTTCTACGTCCAGGTTGGTTTCCTCTATGCTCAGATAGGATAAGGGCACAAATCCCGGCAATTTGAGGACATGCCATTGAAGTGCCGCTTAATGAGGCATATGTATTATCTGTAAAACTAGATGTTATATTAACTCCTGATGCTGCGAAATCTAATTCTTTCCCTTTATTGGAAAAATTAGCTCTCTGCTTTTTATTATCAACTGCCCCAATGGCAATACACTCATCCCATTTAGCGGGAACTCCAACATTATTGGCATTCTCGTTTCCAGATGCACATACAATTACAACGCCTTTCTTATAAGCAGCAATTACCGCCCTTCTAGTTTTCACAAATTGACCTTCAGCTCCTGCCGGGGCTCCAAGTGACATATTAATAACATGAGCTCCTTGAGAAACGCACCAATCAATGGCATGGGCAAGAGACTGATCGTCTCCAGATCCATCATCGCCTAAAGCTTTTGCGATTATTAATTCTGATTTCGGAGCAATACCTACAACTCCTTCATCATTTTCTTCTGCGGCAATTATTCCACATACATGGGTAGAGTGGCCCACAACTAAATCCTCGATTGGATCATTTGTAAAATTGGCACTTGCAACAATCATGTTATCTAAATCACGATGAACAGGAAGTCCAGTATCAATAATAGCAACCCGAATACCTTCCCCTCTCGTAATTTTCCATGATTCTGGAACATTATGAAGCTCTATTCCGTAGTTTTTTCTTTCAGAAATAGACATCATCATGAAATTGATGTCGAAGTGGGGTAAAAGTATGAGTTTATTTGTCATTGTCTCCCTCCAATTAAGGTATTATGCTTAATTTTCCGGGAAAAACGCATAAAATACCTTTTTTTTAATTAGAGGTAAAAATTTCTTCAATCATTTTAACTCCTCCTTAATCCCACCATTCGTTTATTATTCGATTTCATATCCATTAAGATCGTTTTTCTTTATGTATATGTTAATTGATCTGGATAATATGGAAGTGAAAGGAATAAAATATTTTCCTTTTCTCGACTTATTTTTATATCCGAAAACAATACCGTTTTCTTTAATTTCCAAAACAACAGCTTCTTCCGTATCCCATCCTTCTCTATCGAAAAGATTTACTTTGGTGCCAATTGGAATTTCATTAAATTTCATCTTTTTAATCCCACCATTCTTTTAAATGATCCCGTAACGTATCAAAAACAAAACGATAATCTTCCTTTTCTTTTTCTCCTGCTTTTTTAAAAACTATCTTCATTTCTTTACGACACTGTTCTTCGTCTTCTTCTGTTTTAATTCCAGATCGTTCAAAAACCAACTCTCTCAAGGTTGGGTTTTCTGTGGGTTTCGAACTCATCGTACTTTCCCCCCACTTTTCATTAACTTTTTTTTCTTCTTCAAACAAATAGTCATCCGCAATCAATCGGTCTAAGGCATCAAGAACTATTTTTATTCTATCTGCGTCTTTTTCACAATCGACATGGTATCCATCCCGTATAACAACCTCTAGCTGTTTTAATTTTCTCCTCATCAAATACAATAAACCACTATAATCAAAACTAGGATCATTCCAAACTGTCGGGCCATAATAAAACAGCTGAGAAAACCCATAAGGAATCCCATGTCGAATTTTATACCACAATTCAGAAAAAAAATGTTTTGTTTGCCAGAACATATCTATTACCCAATCCTTAATGCTTCCCATGTGCCCTTAATAAATCGTTTTCAACTTCTCCTAATTTGTCCCAATTCATATTTATCGTCCTTTCATAATGGCGGGGATGACGGGACTTGAACCCGCAAAATCTCCTGATCGACAATCAGGTGCCCTAGCCAATTGAGCTACATCCCCATATTTTTATTGCAAGAAAGGAGGGAAGTAACGATAGATATTCAGGACTTCCCTTTCTCGTAAACTTCATGTTTTGTGTCCCTTATAGTGGCAACCTAATCTTTCCTCAAATCAATAGAACCAAGATAAGATGGATACCATTCTTTCTTTTCTTTATCCCAATGAGCAAATAAACGACCACCTAGCAAAACTTCTCCAGCCTTTTCATGAATTTGATAGGGTGGATTCTCTTTTCCTCCCCTGGAGTTAACCTTCTTTCCATCGGCTCATTGTCATCCAAATCTGTTGCTTTTTTCATATTTTTTCCTTAATCATATAATGGTGGGCCAGTCGGGATTTGAACCCGAGACCTTTTGCTTATAAGGCAAATGCAATAACCAAACTATGCTACTGGCCCATTTTAATCAATTATTCTCCCATCAATTCTTCTTTAATCTCTTTTGCTTCCTGTCTCCATTTATCTATTCTTGCTTGGTCTCTTTTTTCTCCATCTTCTGACATTCCGACAAGTTCTATAGGCAGCTCTGGATTATCAAGTAACGCCCATTCTATACTATGAGTTTTAATATTTATTTTATCACCACTTGCTATTATTTGCGCTCCAATAATATTATAATATGGATTAGATTCATCTCGAACAAGTTGTTGCAGACATCCGTCAAAATATGCAGGGGAGCCATACACACATAAAATATCTTCATTTTCCATGCAAACAGGAAGATTACCTGTTGGATCTGCTTTTTGAAGTTCTTTTATCAGTTCTGCCGTAGTCATTGAAAACCTTCCTTATTGCCTTCCGTCTTTTTGCTTTTCTACTCTTAGAAATTCCATTTGTCTTCCCTTTCTAATATGGTGGAACCAGTGGGAATCGAACCCACGACCCTTTGGTTGCAAACCAAACGCTCTCCCATCTGAGCTATGGCCCCAAAAAATTCATTATCGTATCCTGTTTCCCCAAAGCAATAGAAAAATGAGCTCGATTTAAAATTTACTTTCCACATTATCCTTCCAATCCTGAACGCCTTCACCGTTTTCTTCAATCCAAGAAATAATAGATTCAATAGCTCCTGGATTTTCGGAAAGAAACTCTTCAACGGGAGTACCGTATGTAAATTGATGTCCTTGGTATCCCAATGCTTCTACAACCGTAGTCAGATTCTTTACTCCACGGTCTCCTTCCCAGTTACAAATTGTTTTCTTCTCAATAAATTTAGAAAGTAGGCATTCGAATCCTGCTTGTTCCTCTAGTTCATCTTCAATATCTCGCATTGGCATTGTATTTCTCCTTTTTATTTGGTGGCCGAAGTAGGATTTAAACCTACGACAACACGCTTATCAGGCGTGGACTCTATCAGGCTGAGCTATTCGGCCATAAACTAAAAAACCCCCGATCCTTTCGGATCGAGGGTCTGAAGTCCATTTACATTTTACTTAGGACATGACCTCCCGATCCGGAGCAGCATTCGCTGCATCAGCGGCTATGGCGTCAATAATGTCGGTATCAATGCGTCTGAACATGGTTCTTTCCTTTTTTGACGATCAATCTTAGGCGGTTTACTTAAGCGATCTCTCGTCTCACTAAGCATATCGGCTTATCCTCTAAAAACTTTAGTACAAAATGCGCTTTTCTCACTCAACGTCTGAATAATACATGACGGAGATTTCAATGTCAAGCGGAAAACCGCCGTTAAAAGAAATGTTTTCGGTGCTGGATTCGAACCAGCGTCCGGACGGATTCCGAGCCGTCCGCTCTACCGCTGAGCTAACCGAAAACATAATAAGTGGAGGTAATAGGATTCGAACCTATGGCATGTCGGATTAAGAGCCAACTGCTCTGCCGCTGAGCTATACCCCCATATCACAATACTCCTAACGCAAACCCTTCTTCGTTCCTTTCAATATTTGCGTCGAAAATGCCCCCTTTACATGTCTTCCCTGAAAAATAACCACATTTTTTCAGTATAGAAGCCATATGTGGAGAGGCAACAGCTACTCCGTGAACCAATTCTGGAGTAGGAGCGAATTGTACGATTTTACCTTTTGGCAAAGGCTGAGTCCATCCTGATTGATCGGCTACCAGCCCCGCTTTCTTACATGCCATCTTAACCATTCTCTCGGTACATTTGCTTTCTCCAAGAATAACTTCCCACGGTTTCGGTAATCGATTCCATACATTTGTATTCGGGTCAACATCGCCCCCAGATGAACGATGCCAGTAAGCCACATCGGCTGCCATCAGGCGCATAACCTTACCGGGACAAAACGTTACCAACATCTCGCTCATTCCCATATTATGAACCAAAGAGATCCAATTGGCTCTCGCCTTATTCCAGGCGCTGGCGGTCAAATTCCACGTCGAAGAGTCGTTCCCTCTTCGGACAATCATCGTTTTCAGGTCAATCTTGTCTCTCGACCACAAGTCTCTCAAGCAAATAGCCGTATCCTGAAGAATATTCATCCATTTACCCATCAGATCTCCCTTTTGTTTAGGGGAGAGTTTATTGAGGACGGCTTGGTCAGGATAAACCATGGCGATTGCTTGCCAGAATTTACTCTTCCGAGATTTTCTACATCGAGCCATCAACATTTCACAAATCTGATCATAAGGGCGGACTTGACTCTGATTCGTAAATGTCGAACGTAAATTACTTCTGGAAACAAAATAAGCAATGAAACAGGCAGCGTCGATATCGTTAGAAAACAAATCAAAGGGGATATCCGTAACCAAACCAGACTTTCCAATTTGAGTAAAACGCAACCTTTGAATATTATTTCTCAGTTTATCAAGTTTAATTTCCATTCTCGAAAACAAACGGAAAAGCTTATTATATCGACGACGGGAAATACGTTCTTTTCCGAATACTCTTTTACGCCCATCTTTATTAAGTCTATCATCCCTGAAGCTAGACTTTCCAGGAGATTTATGAATCAACCCACAAAGTGAATCCAATACTTCTGACATTTTATCAGGATTGTAATAATATTGTTCCTTCAAAGAAGAGATGCGTCCACAGATCTCTTTTGCAATCATGAAAGGATGCCGCATGGTATCATCGGGACGACGAAAATCTTGAAGCATCGAAGTATAACCGAAAAAAACATTCTCTAAAGATCTATTAGAGGCTTTTTCTAAAACCCTCCGATCTTTATCAGTGAAATTCGAATTCACTTTCAGAATCATTTCGGCCACATCTTCGGGACGAAGACGTTTCTGAATGGAATCGAACAAATCTTGAACCGTTATATTAGCCATTTCCCTTACCTTTCAAAACACCTTACTCTTTACCATGAACGATGTCAAGCGGAAAACCGCCGTTAATCAATCTTCTATAAAATTATCGGAGACTGTCTCAGGATGCCAAGCTCGTGCCGCACTTCCAGAATGCGTCTTTGGACATGCCTGAACGTTATGGTTCTTTCCCCCACAAAAAGAACAACCCATATGCATTCGGTTCACACTCCCAGAGTGTGTTTTAGAGCAATTCCTGATGGTATGATTACGACTACCACAAAAACTACAATACATGATACGGCCTCATTTCATCTGCACAGAATTGATTTGTTTCCCATTAATGAAAAAGACTTTCCCATTAGAATTAAAAAGCCTCATTGATGAATCAAACGGACAATTATCCAATTTTTTAACCTTATCGTTTTTTATGAAGATTTCAATTTCATCATCGCCAGTAACTAGAATACAAGGTCCACCTTCGACTTTCGTAAAATTGATTGACTCATATTGGACGTCTTCGACTTTCCTTACCGTATAGGATCGAAAGTTTTCTTCAAACACAATAATGAAGCGATGATAGGCTCCATCTTTTTCTGCTAAAACAACTAGTATATTACCTTGAGACTTTGCTTCAATCACACGATGGTTTTCAATTTCATCGATTTTGTCATTAAAAGCAGACCCGCTCTTATATGGGATGCAAAAATAGGGTTGTCCAAAAACATCACGATAAATAACGCCCTCAAACATTTGGGTTGAATTCTCGGTATAGCCACAAACCCTCTTCGTGGTATGCATGACTTCGGAGGCTCCCTTATGGAACCTTATCTCGAAAACACTATTTCCTCTGGCGACATATATCCGGCCATCTCGAACCATCATGTCTTCAGCTTCTGTAGAATCGATTTTTGTCGTTTCAAGAATTTCTTCAAATTCAACCATACCGTTTTTCATTTTACAAAGAAAGGGACGGCGACTAGGAGAATCAGCTATAAGAACCTTTTCGTAATCGTCCAAATTTGACACAATTGGAATTTCACGACGACTCGTGACATATAAATGCTTACGAGTCAAAGTGTAATTATCGCTTCCCTCATTATAGACATACAAAACGTTGTCTGGATATTTTCCGACGACCTGAGTCATGAATGTCTCGTTTCCGGTTATGACGACCACTAAATCGGCACCTGAAATCATTCCAATGCTGTCTGGTAAAGGTGGGGCAATACGTTCATTCCTTTTAAATATCGCCTCAAACCATTTCATGTGGGAGGGAGGGATAACCGACAATGGACGACACGCATTCGGCATTCTCGCCTTTGAATCAAGTACGGAAACACCATCTTCCATCCTTTGAGACCAATCCTTTTTATTATAATCCGGATGAGAACCCTTATATGGGTGAATCCCAATATAAATTTGGAATGCAACGACAGCAAAAGAAAACCAGTCGCTCGTGGTGGTAAATTGTTGGTTTTTCACCAACCGATCCCGAACAGACTCCATTAATGCCGTTGCTTTGAACGAAGGAGTCTGCCAGCTATCGACATCGATAAAATATGGAATTTTAAATGTTCTATCAAGAAGGAAGTTCATTTCATTCAAATCAACAATCAAGAATTTCTCCCGATGAATCTGCGAAACAGTTCCTTGCATGATCTTAATTATATCAACGGAGTCTTGTTCATCAAATCCGACTTTTGTGCGGAAATTCTTGGTGAATATCTTACATAACGGATGGGATTTATCAACAAACATAAACGAAAAGCCAATTGGCTTGCTAGACTTGGCATCAATGACAATTTCCCGAGGGGCAATAACGTTTGTTGGAGTTATTGCGGATAATTCTTGGATCTTTTTCGCCGGAATCATCTTATTTAAATCGTGATAAATCTTTATTCCCATTTGACCTTTACGCCAAACACTACCTTCCCCTCCAGCTCCCACATAATCACTATCAGAGAAGGTCACCTTTTTGTTTCCAACAATGACTGAAGGTTTTTTATTCGCTGGAGGCATCTTCTTCTCCCTTCGAAATCGGAATTTCGACTATCGAAGCAATAGCCAGATCGTCATAGTGGTCAATCCCTTCTTTTTTCTCCCATCGATGTAACCCGTTCATTACTCTTCCAATGAAATTACCCTTCATGCTTTTAGGATTGATCAATTTCTGTAACGCTTCTTCTGGAGGAAGAATCCTCTTTTCGTATTGCCCTTCGATAACTTGCTGGAAAGACTGAGCTCCGTCCGAAATAATTGAAAATTTCAACGCCCCGTTCTCAATCCCTCCCGAGAATGAACAAATTGCAAAAAAAGGTTCATCATATTTATATTTATTTTCATGAACAACTATCCCGTCTTTTTCTCCAATAATTATCCGTCTTACTATTTTCTTTTGCCCACCGAATTTCTGAGCATATAATTCATTACGTTTTTTATCTAAAGCATAAGACAGGTAATACGGAGCTCCCGACTCGAACTCGACGATTTCAATTATGGTATTTTTACTTCCATTATTAACAATAATTCCATCTCCCCAAACAACCCAAAGACACTGGTCACCGTATACTAAATTAATCAAAAGAGTGCAATCAATTGCAGGAATGGGTAGTCCCAATTGACGAAGTAAAATATCCATCTTTTGAAGAATAGAATTTCGCAAAGCATGATGGAGATTTTCGTCGATTTCTTTCAATGTTGGAACTATTTCTTTAATTGCCTGTTTCGCAATTAATGCGAGTAAACGGGCTCCGGTATCAACATTAATCGGTAGTCTAACTCCATTTTGAGTCATGGAGCTGGAACATCCATCAGCAACGATACCGTAATATAAAATCTCACCAGAGGGAGATTCAAACGATCCATGGATCGCAAAATCTTCACAGACCTTATGCGAAGATCCTATTTCAAAATGTGAATCGACGTTGAACATTTTATTCCTTTAATGGGAAAGGGCGGAGCTATGCCCCGCCCTTTCCACACATTGGGTGGTCTTAGAACGTTAAGACCTGAGAAGGGCCGCCGCTACCTAACGATTGGCTTTGAGACGAAATAGACTGCGAAGTGAACTTCGCCAGTTTCGCCAATGAGCTTTTCGTAGCGGAGCCGATGTCGATAAACGCATCCAACCCGGCTTCGTCCTTGAAGTTGTCAAGGTATCCTTGCAAAGTGGAACTACCATTGGTAATTCCGACCAGAACGACCAGGATTGATTCCAGTTTTTCGCTCTGACGCACTTGAGCCAGCAATTCCTTAATCTTATCTGCTCCGTATTTAGAACTGTTGTTGTCGCCATCCGTAATAACGAACACGATGGCGTTAACAGAGATGTCGTTATCGGCGAGGTCGATGCCATAGGTATTCGTTGCATCGATTGCGGTGTGAACACTATCGAACAGAGCTGTTCCGCCACCAGGATTAAGAATGCCATCGTACTCATCGGGATTGATTTCAGAAAGAAATCGGAAACCATGCAATTCGTGAACGTCTGTCTCGAAAGTGACCAAACGAAGCATCTGGTTCTCAGCCCGAGGATCGACCTGACAGGCCTCAAGTATCGTTTTCAGGCATTTTTCCATCTCGGATTTGAATCCAAAAACCGATCCCGATTCGTCCTGACAAATTGTGACAAGCGTGTATTCAGATGCGCCAAGCTCGTCCGCTGAGACGCCACTGAACTTGTAAGTAGCTGGCGTTTTGAAATCGTTCATGTTTTCTGCGTTGCCAATCTTTGGCATGATAGTTCTCCTTTATGATATGGGGTTCCGATTAAGCCAGGAAATCCACCGTATTTGAGATTTGCATGCCCTTGGCTTTCATTTCTGCGACGAAATCGGGTCCGAGATTTTCCAGACCAGGAGCATTGACGCACGAACTGGCGTCTTCGAGCAGGACGAATTTCTTGATGTTTTCTGGGCCGAACTTTGCGGCGATATCCCGAATCGTGTTAGCAACACAGAAGTCGAGAGCTTCACCAGCAATGACGATCAAATCGGCAACAGCCATAGCGTTGATCACATCTTCATTCAACTGAGTCGTCTCATCGTCTGGATCGGGAACATCCGATTGGACGGCACTGTAATGCTCCGTTTTCCAATTAGAGCCCTTTGTCACAAAGGAAACGAGAGCGACTTCGTTTTCGGCCCAACGGTTAATCGCACCCGAAAAATCTGGATGAATCGAATGACCTTCAGAGCCAATAATGCAGTGAGGAGGCCAGACACACAGAACATAACGACCACTTTTCTCCAGTTGTTCGGTGTAATGGAGAGCCCAATCCCGAAGCGAAGGATTGACCGGCGTCCAGATCCCATTAAGAACATCCTGATGGGAAATCATAGTTTCAAGCGGCTTGGGCGGAAGTCCGTCTTGCCCCTTCCAGAAGATGGGGTGTGCAATGTGGAATACTTGATGGCTATCCATCGTAACGTGGATGTCATCAATCTTTGGTCCGAGGCGATCAACCATTGCGGTCAAACGCTCCATGTCTTTATCCGCTCCCTGGACAAAAAGAGCCCCTCCAGGAACACAAAAATCCCGTTGCGGATCAATCACAAGCAAGTGAATCTGTTTTGGCATGATTTATTTTCTCCTTTCAAGAGTCTCATGTCTTTTTTGAACTTACCTTAGTTCATAATTAAAGTCAAGTGAAAACCGCCGTGTTCTCATCTTTCAGGTCTAATTCGAAAATCGGGCATTTTCTACATCCCGTTTCTTTACATCGGCTTTTAATCAACATCGACCGGAAACGATTTGTCTCTTCCCCGTACCAAACGTCTTTTATGAAGTCATCACAATTAACAACATCAATTCCTTCCCATCCAGGCTCGCCTTCTGTGAAGGAGCAGAAGAAAAATCTTCCATCGATGTTGATATATGCGGAGAAAAGAGTAGATTCACAAGCATCAACCATCATCTCCAATTGACTATAATCGTCACGGTCTTTAATTGTCCGCAAAAAAGAACTGGCAGAGCAAGAGTCAAACCCCATGCCAACTCCCAACTCGAATCCCAATTCAATAATGTTCCGATACTGCTCGGCAGAAATCTTCGAAAAATTGCTGCCACGGTTTTTAGGCTTCAGCATAAGGAAAACGATGGCATTTAGTTTTTCCAAACGGGGATCTTCTTTGG
>Ga0307376_10004322_pt1 | contig 13041 bp, 15 predicted proteins | sample TR2MG_FD_202536 | JGI IMG/M metagenome (GOLD analysis project Ga0307376, IMG submission 202536) | Soil microbial communities from Risofladan, Vaasa, Finland - TR-2 | ecosystem: Environmental > Terrestrial > Soil > Coastal area > Acid sulfate soil | place: Finland: Risofladan, Vaasa | collected... | reverse complement strand
TAGGTTTAGTAAATTCACAAGTTCAAATTGGAGATCTTAAAGCATTATTAACAGATGTTAGATTAGGTGAACAAGTAGCTAATATGGATTCAATCTTAAGTCCTTTTATGAGAAAAATGAAAGGCGTAAAAGAATTCTTTCAAGGTAAATATGTTGCAGAAGATGACACATTTAAAATTACAAACTATGTTGTTGAACTAGATAGATTAAAAAGACAAGTTGCAAATGGAAGAGCAGTTAATAGAAATATTATTCAATTACCTGAAGATGAATTAGTTGCAAGATTTAATAATGCTACAAAAAATGGTTTCAAAGGAAACTACGATCAATTTGTAGATGAGTTTGCTCTTAAAACAGAAGCAGCTAATATAGTTAAGAATACAGTTCCTAATTATGATTTTGTTGGTTCAGCAGTTAGAACAGCAAGATTATTACCAATTGGTAACTTTATGTCCTTTCCATCTGAAATGATTAGAACAACTTCTAATATTGTATCACAAGGTTTAAAAGAAATGAGACACGTACCAGCTAAAGGTGTCAGAATTAAAGGGAGTAATTTAGGTACAACAGTTATAGAAATATTAGAAGATGGAACTGAAAGAATAGTTAAAAACAATGCAATTACATCTGGTTCATATGGAACAGGAATAAAAAGACTTATGGGTATGGCCACTTTTACAACAGCAGTTCCAGTAGCTTTAACAGAAGGTGCAGCTGCAATATATGATGTATCAAGAGAAGAGATAGATGCACTTAGAAGATTTGTTCCAGAATGGTCAAAAAATTCTACATTAATTCCAATTAAAGATGAAGATGGTGAATTAAGATATATAGATTTTAGTCATAGTAATGCATATGACATTATCGCTCGACCTTTAAGAACAGTTGTTAATAGTATTCAAGAAGGAGAATTAACAGATGAGCAAGTGTTATCTGGTTTTGCAAGAGGTATAGGTGAAGCTGGCTCTGAAATAATGAATCCATTCATATCTGAATCTATTTGGACAGAAGCTGTAGCAGACTTAACTATAAGAAATGGTTTAACTGAAGATGGTAAAAGATTATATACAGATCAAACTTCTTTTGGAGACAAACGTGCAATTGAATTTTTACATTTAGGAAACGCACTTTTACCTTCATTTAGACAATATGATAGATTAATAAAAGCTGCAACAGAAGCTCCAACAGAACGTGGAGAAACTTTAAATGTTGGACCTGAGATTTTAGGATTTATGGGTTTAAGACCTATTAAAGTAAATCCATTAGATTCAATGGGTTATAAGATTGCTGATTATCAACAAGGTATTCGTAATGCACGAAGAGAATTTACAGGTGGTTACTTTGGATTATTAAAAGGTGGACCTGTTGATCCTAATGATATTATTAAAAGATTTGCATTATCAAACAATGCTAGATTCAATGTTGAACAAAATATGTATAAAGATTTAAATGCTGCAGAAATCTTAGGTGTATCGAGAAATGTTTTATCTAAAGAATTTAAAAATAGACAAATAAGTGAAAAGAACTTTACAAATTTAAGAAGTGGTAGATTTGATCCTTATGTACCATCAGCAGACATTGAAGAAAAATTTGCTGAAGTAGCTCGTAACTTAGGAGATGCTAATGCTTATTTAATAGCTAAACCTCAGATTCTTAGAATGATTAATGATATGAGAAGAATAGGTTTAAATAGTCAATTTTTATTTAACACAGATGAAAGATTATTAAGAGCTGAAGGAGGAATGGTTGAAGAGTCTTCAAATGGTTTAGATATCAATGATTATTTAATACCAGAAGTACAAACACCTCCACTACCTATGCAGCCAATGCCAAACGCTTCGGTAATCCTGTCTCAGGCTTCAGGGAACAATGTAATGACAAATGGATTGACTCCAACTGAAAATGCTTTATTAAGTGAAGAAGAAAAAATTATTAGACTGAGACAACGAGGATTAGCTTAATGAAACAACCCAAAACAACAGGTGAACATATCATAGATTTACAAGGACATATCAAAGGTGTCAAAAGAGAAATGTGCTTTTTAAAAAATACACAAGCACATATGCATAAAGATATTGATAAATTGGGTGGTCAAATAGATAAAATCTATTGGGTAATTTTAGCAGCGGTGGGGGCTGTTGCTATTGAAGTATTTATATTATTTGGTAATACTCTAAAATAAAAAGGAAGAAATTATGGAGAACGGTTTACTTGTCCACAAACATCTTATTGTCAGATCGGAAGCAGTGAGACCACCGATGGATGAAGAGATCCTAACTAATTGGTTAAAAGATTTTATTGATTCAATTAATATGAAAGTATTAATGGGACCATATGTAAAGTACCACAACGTACCAGGTAATAGAGGAATTACAGGTGCAGCTATTATTGAAACATCACATATTGTAATGCACGTCTGGGATGAATGTAATCCTGCATTAATGCAATTTGATGTATATAGCTGTGGTGAATTTGATCCACATCAAATATGTGATAAAATAAGTAAAGATTTTGATATACGCAAAATAGAATACAAATATTTAAATCGCGAAACAGGTCTTGTAGATTTATAAAAAATAACTATATTACTGTCAGGTGCACAATAAAGTGGCCTATTAAACTTGCTTAAATATAAGGAGAATAATATGACAGCATTAGACATAATCAATAAGTTGAATAAAGACGTTTGGAATCACTCGGACAGAATGTTTGGTGATGCATTTGACTCTATCTTTGATAGTTGGTCAAAAGCTCAATCGTTTCCATTTTACAATGTAGTAAAATATGGAAAAGGTGAATACGGCATTGAGTTAGGACTTGCAGGCTTCAATAAGAAGAATGTTAAAGTTGAATACAAAGATGGTGTATTGACTATCGCAGGTCAAGTAGAAGACCAAGAAAAAGACTACATTGAAAAAGGATTAGCAGCTAGAAAATTTTTCAAGCAATTTGCTTTACACGATAAAGCAGTTGTTAATGATGCTAAGATGGAAGATGGTGTATTAACAATCAAACTTGGTGTTAATGAACCAGAAGAAATCAAACCTTTAGAAATTAAAATTAAATAATTATTTTGGGGTGGTTTCGATCACCCCACAATAATAACCTACCGCAGGCAAACCTTCTATTAAATTAATATTATACTTATCTAAATGAACTAGATTGTTCATATACCAATTTTCACAAGATTCTTTTATTTTATATTTTTTATATTCAAGTTCCCCTGTAGATAATAAAAACAATACTGTTATTATTTTTAAATCCATTCTTTAAATCCTTCATCCATTATTGTATTTGCTATATTTACTTTGTTACGTAAAGCTTTTACTATACGTTCATCAATTGTATCTTGAGACATAATATCAATATATGTCATTTTTCTTGTTTGACCAATACGATCAATCCTTGCTTCAGATTGTTGACGTTTTTCTAGATCATAACCATTAGAAAAATAAACCATATTACTTCCAGCGGTTAATGTAATTCCATAACCACCAGTATGAGTAGTACCAACAAAGAATCTACATTTATCATCTGTTTGAAACTTCTTTATATTTTTTGATCTAGAGTCTGTATCTGTTGCACCATAATAATCTACAACGGAATCTTCTCCATATACTTTTTTAATTTCACTTATTATTCTTCTTACATCGTGTGTGTAATGTGACCAGATAATAGTTTTACCTTCTATGTTTTCTAATATGTTCATTAACTCTGTTAATCTTTGACAAGGTAAATCTTTTATGGTTCCATCGTCTGCTGTAAAATGACCACAAGTAATTTGATGTAATCTCATTAATTGAGTCATAACAGTTGCAGATGATTGCATTTTACCATCAAGAAAAGCTATAGCTTCTTTTTTCATTTGTTCGTAAACTTTTTTCTGTTCTTTAGTTAACTCAACATAATGTTTAACATAAGTTTTTTCTGGTAAATCTAAACAATCAGATTTTAAAATTCTTCTTGAGAAAGGTTTTATTTTATCTGATAGTTCTCCAAGGTTTCTATAACCTACAACAATTTCAACTCTTCTACCTTGTACTTCAATTTTTTTAGTTACAGCATATCTTGATTTAAAGGTCCAATAAGAATCATGCCCCAGGAGCCAGGGATCAAGAAATTGACATTGTGAAAATAAATCTAAAGGTGATTTAGTTACAGGAGAACCTGTAAGTATTCTTCTATACTTTGCACTTTCTCTTAATGCTAAAATATTTTTAGTTCTATTTGATGTTGGAGTTTTTATAGTTGTAGATTCATCAATAGCAATCATTGCTTTGTGACAAGATAAAAATTTATATGCAAACTTTGCACCATCCCCTGAAGAAAAAGATTCAACATTCATAATTAAAATATGAAGGTCAGTTCCTTGTTCAAATAAAGTATTTAATAATTTTTTTTGTTTTGTTGATTTGTCAGATGTTTTCCATAACACCATTTTTTTATAGATATGATCAGGTAAGTGTATTGGCACCTCCTGATCATACCAGTTCTTATATACACCTTTTGGTGCAATAAGAAGGAGGCCATTTATCTGGCCTTTATCATAAAGCATTGCGGCATTATCTAATAATACCTTTGATTTACCCGTACCCATTTCCATAAAGTACGCAAAATTTTCTTTGTCCCAAGATGCTTCTAATGCATCTAATTGATGTTTGTAAGGTTTAGTCTTAAATTTATAATTCATAATCTATTTACTTTTCTTTCTAGTTGCTATATTATATATGCAAAAGAAAAAAGTCAAGATGAGAATTAGTAATAATATGAATTCAACACCTAAGAGTAGTAAAGTATATTTATTACAAGATATTCCTATAGATAGAGAAACAGGACAACCTAAATATAATATTATGGGTGCTAGAAAATATGGCGAAATTGTGATTATGTTTAGAGCATTAGAACAAATAATGTTTTCTCCTGGTCCTTTTATATTCTCAATAAGACAAAAATTAAAAGATTTTACAGAAAATGATTACTTATTATTAAATGGTGATCCTGCTATTATAGGTGTTACCTGCGCAATTGCCGCAGAAATGACACACGGAAAATTCAAGTTATTAAAATGGGACAGACAAGAAAAAACATATTATCCCATTGAAATAAATATTTATCAAAAATAGACTTGACAAAACACTTTTCAGTGTTTATTATTACATTATGAAAGTTAAAAAGTTAAAATAGGAGAAGAATATGATAATTGACCTACGTAAAGATGCACCAGATCAAACAGACAATGTTGATCCAGAAAAACTTTCTCAAGAGGTTGAGAAATTAAAATCAGTGCAAAATCAAATACAAAATCTAGAAGCACAAATAAAAGATTTAAAAGAAGACGAAAAATATTTTAGTTGTGTAGTAATACCAAAATTAATGGAAGATATGAATCTATCATCTTTAAAACTTAAAGATGGTTCAGAATTAACTGTTAAAAAAGTTTATAATGCCACATTTAAAGCTGATAAAAAAGCTGAAGGCATAAAATGGCTTCGAGACAATGGCTTAGGTGATATTGTAGATAACAATGTTATAGTATCATTTGGCCAAGGCGAAGATAACAAGGCTGTCGGTTACGCTAGCCTTGCGAGAGAGCGTGGCTATGAGCCAACTCAAGAAGAGAAGGTTCACCACGCTCGACTCAGAGTAGTTATGACGGAATGGAAAGACAAAGGTCATGAAGTTCCAGAAGAACTATTTAATACATTTGATGGAAATCAAACGTATTTTAAAAATAAAAAATAAATAATAAGGAGTAATATATATGGCAAATACAAATGCTATGAGTGCAAAGTCCAGTGCAGGTGCACTGGCCACTATTAATCTTAGAAATGATTCTGGAAAAGGTAGTGAAGAAATAAGATCGGATGATATGTCAACTCCGATTTTAAAAATCCTACATCAATTATCACCTGAATGTAATGCAAATGATGCTAAATACGTTCAAGGTTCAAAACCTGGTATGATATATGCTAAAGGTTTAGGCACATTAGTTGATGGTCAAAAAGGTGTGGATATTATAGTTTCACATGTACAAACTAGATATCCTGAATGGCAGGAAATGGGAGACACAGCAGCTCCGCCTGTTACAACGCATTTATCTATACCAGAGGATGCTGTTGAAGAAAGAAATGGTAAATATAGATTATCAAATGGTAACTATGTAGAGAAGACCGCATATTTTTATGTGATCGTTTTAGGTGATGAACCTAGACCTGCAGTGATTACTATGAGATCATCTAATCTTACACCTGCAAGAGAATTAAATCAGTTGATTAAAAATCTTAGATTTAAAGATGCTAAAGGTGTTTACAATCCAGCAGCATATGCAGCAGTTTATAATTTAAAAACTGTAGGTAAAGTTGCAGGAAGTAAAAGCTGGCACGTTTATAAACCATCTATGGCAAGAGCTTTAGATACAAACGAAAAAGCAGATGCTGACTTATATTTAATGGCACAGGAATTACAAAAAACTGTGTCTAAAGGTTCTGTTAAACCTGAATATGAGAAAAACAATAAACCTAAAACTGAAGACATTGTATAATTCACTAAGTGAATACTTGCAAGAAGAGGCGGCAACGGGAGACTGTGGCCGCCTCTCGATAATGGAAAAAAGAGATGACAGAACAATACATAAAATATTTTACAGGATTAAAACGTAATTACGGTTTTTGTAATATTAGTAATGGTTATAAAGATCCTAATACTGGAAAGATAAAATTTCATTCAGGGGATTATGGTTGGTCAGGTAAACCAATTACTGATCAAGATTATCAATTTCATTTAGAAGGAAAAAAATCTATAGGTATTCAACCTTGTGATGACAATGGTTATGCAAGGTTTGGTGCAATAGACATTGATCCAAAGATATATAAAGATTTAGATATTGGATTTTATTTAAAAATAATTCAAGAAAAAGAATTACCACTCATACCAATTAAATCAAAAAGTAATGGTTTACATTTATATGTTTTTACAAAAGAATTTGTAAAAGCAAAAGAGATAAAAGATTTTTTAGAACAAGTATTATTTTTATTTAACTTACCAATTACAACAGAAATATTTCCAAAACAAACTAAACTAGGAAGTAATACAGAAGGAGATAAGATAAATGGAAACTTTATTAATCTTCCTTATTTTTCAGGAACAGAAAGAGTTGCGCTAGATCCATCTGGAAAAGAAATATCATTAGACACATTTTTAAAATGTGTAGAGTTAAATCAAATAACATCAAAACAATTAAAAGAAATATCTGAAGGTATTATTAGAAAAGAATTAACTGGTGGTAATGAAGAATTTAAAGATGGTCCACCTTGTTTAGAAATATTAAGTAAAAGTAAAATGAGCGATGGTAGAGATAGATTTCTTTATAACTATATGGTGTTTGCTAAAAAGAAATATCCTGATAGTTGGAAGAATAAAGTTTTACAAGCAGGTAGAAATTATTTTGAATTTGATCAAACTTGGACAGATGATTACATAACTAAAAAAATAAAGAACTGGGAGAAAGATACTAAAGGACATACTTGCCACGATCCATTGTTAGCTCCTGTATGCATTAAATCAGAATGTATTAAAAGAAGTTTTGGAATATTATCTGATAAAAAGATTACTTGGCCAAGATTAACTAACCTAGTTAAAGTAGATTTTAAACCTGATCCAGAATATTATTTTGATGTTGAAAGAGATGATGGTGAAACAGTGTCAGTGCACGCTAGAAATAAAAATGAAATCAAAGATCAAAATGAATTAAGAGGTTTGATTATGGCTCAAGCTGATGAATTACCACCACCTATTAAAGCAATGGAATTTTATGAAATCATAAAAGTATTATTAGCTACTCAAGATACAGTGCAACCGGCTCCAGGGACCACTCCAATAGAAATATTAAAGAAACATTTAAAGTATTACATAAACAATACACAAGCTACAAGTTACAATTCATTTAAAAGCGGTAACGTATTAAAAGATAATACATATGCATACTTTGTATATGATGAATTTTATAATGATTTAAAAGATAACGATTGGAAGAAAGATTCATCTAGAACTTCTTATATGATTGAAAAGATGTTTGAGAAAGAAGATGAAAGTTTACCAAGACCAATGTTTGATAGAAAGAAAAGATTTCCTGGTAAAGATAAAAAAACTGGAAAATCATATCCAGGTGTAAATGGATGTGCAGTTATCCCATTGTATTTATTTAAAAAAGATGAAGATGATGAGGATGTAGTAGAGATAACAGAATTTAAAAAAGAAGAGGAGATAGTATAATGATATATAAATACTTTGGACCTCCAGGAACTGGTAAGACTCATAAACTAATTAGTAGAGCAAAAGCTTATATAAGAGCTGGTACACCTTTACATAAGATAGGTTACTTTGCTTTTACTAGAAAAGCTGCAGAAGTTTCTAAAAAAAGAATGCCAGCGGATGGAGACAAGCTTACATATTTTAGAACGCTTCATTCATTTGCATTTCAACAATTAGATTTAAGTGATGCAATGGTTATGCAACCAGAAGATTATGTAAAGATAGGAAAAGAATTAAATATTAAAGTTAAGTATTATGACAAATTTAATAAAGAAGAAATATTTTATTTAAACATTGATAGTCCTTATTTTAAAATGATTGGTAGAGCACTTAATAGATGTACAACAGTTAGAGAAGAATTTGATAGAAATGAACACAATAGAAAAGAAATTAAATGGTTTATATTAAATAATTTAGATAAAAATTTAAAAGAATATAAAAGAATTACAGGTAAATTAGACTTCAACGATATGATAAACAGGTTATTACTAAAGGAAGATTTACCTAGATTTAAAGCCATTTTTATAGATGAAGCTCAAGATTTATCACCATTACAATGGAAGCTATATGACAAATTAAAAAATTATACAGATGATATTTATTTAGCAGGCGATGATGATCAAGCTATCTTTGCATGGGCAGGAGCAGATGTAGATAGATTTATACAAGAACCAGGAAAAGAAAGAGTTTTAAAATATTCAAAAAGAATATCAAGAGCCGTACAAGAACAATCACAATTACCATTAGAAAAGATAAGAGGATTGAGAAAAGAAAAAATATATTATTCTAGAAACTACGAAGGTCACTCTGAAAGAATAAATAATTTAGATCAATTGGATTTGACAAAAGGTAAATGGTTAATATTAACAAGAACCATACATAGACTAGTTGATATGACTAAGGAGTTAAGAAAAAGAAATTTATATTATCAAACTAATAAAGGTAAATCTTTTAAGGTAAGAATATACAATGCATCCATAAACTATAATTCTTGGTGTAGAGGAATATCATTAGATGAAAAAGAAATAAAAGATGTAAAAGAATTTACAGGTCAATCAATTGATAATTGGAATAAAGAAATAGAATGGTATGAAGCATTTGAAGAAGTACCTTTATCTGAAAGAGAGTACATAAAAAATATGTTAGATAACGGAGAAGATTTAGATAAACAAGCAAGGATATGGGTATCAACTATTCATGCAGCTAAAGGTGGAGAAGAAGATAATGTAATTCTTTGTTTAGATTTAGGTAGAACAGTTAAGAAAGCATCAAAGAAAAGTGATGAAAAAAATGATGAAGAACATAGAGTTTGGTACGTAGGATCAACACGTGCAAGAAATGATTTATATAAATTAAAAGCTAAGAATAAAAAAAATGAATACAAATTTTAAAGAATTATACGTTACGTATAAGCAGAACGGGATAGAGAACTTTCCTATTGGCTGGTGGCAGAGTCAGGCCTGGTTAGCAAAATTGATTTGGTTTCTCGAATCCCTAATTCAATCATACTCAGCCAAATCAACAACTGCCACATAAAAAATGAAAACACTAACAACAGATATATTTATAACAATAGTGCTAACCTATTTTATAATTAATATATTAGAGGTACTAAAATAATGACAGATAAAAACATGTTTGATAAATCGTTTCCACAAGATAAACAGATAGGTGGGAATCACTATAAATCGTTTCACATTCAACCCTATGAGTTTATTTCAAAAAATAATCTTAGCTTCTTCCAGGGAAATGTAATTAAGTACGTTTGTAGATACTTGCAAAAAAATGGAATACAAGATATAGAGAAGATAATTCATTATTGTGAATTAGAAATTAAAAAGATGAAAGATATGGAAAATAAAAAAAATAAAAAATAATGTTTAAATGTTTTTATTGTAAAAAAGAATTACTTTGGCAAAATGATTTTGATACAGAAGATACTTATCCAGATTCAGAACATCAAATAGTATCTATGTATCAGTGTACCAATAAAAAATGTGAATCTTGGTACGAAGTCTACACACATAAAAAGGAGAATGAATAATGTTAATGCCAACTACAGAATGGGTACAGCCCGCAGAGTTTCCTGATTTAAGAAAAGCAGACGAGATAGCAATTGACTTAGAAACAAGAGATCCAGACTTAAAGACTCTGGGCTCAGGGGCCATTAGAGGTAATGGTGAGGTTGTAGGTATAGCTGTGGCTGTAGATGGATATAAAAATTATTTTCCAATAGCTCACGGTGAAGGTCCTAATATGGATAGAGATAAAGTTTTAAAATGGTTTAAAGATGTATGTGAATCACCTGCAACTAAAATATTTCATAACGCAATGTACGATGTATCTTGGATTCGATCTATGGGTATTAAAATTAATGGTTTAATTATAGATACAATGATTGCAGCATCTATTATTGATGAAAATAGATATAATTATACATTAAATGCATTATCTTGGGTATATTTAAATAAAGGTAAAAACGAAACTTTACTTAATAAAGCAGCTAAAGAAAGAGGATTAGATCCTAAAGCTGATATGTGGAAGTTACCTGCAAGTGAAGTAGGTGCATATGCAGAAGAAGATGCAGCATTAACTTTAGAACTTTGGCATCATTTAAAAAGAATTATTATTGAAGAAGATTTACAAGATATATTTAATCTTGAGACTGATTTATTTCCTTGTCTTGTCGATATGCGTTTCCTAGGCGTCCGGGTAGATGTTGAAAAAGCAAATCTATTAAAAACAGAATTGGCAACAAAAGAAAAAAACTTATTACAAGCAATAGAAAAAGAAACAGGAATAGAACCTCAGATATGGGCTGCAAGAAGTATTGCACAAATTTTTGATAAGTTAAATTTACCATATGAAAAAACTATTAAAACAGGATCTCCATCTTTTACTAAAAATTTTATTACTGATCATATTAATCCAGTTGTTAAGATGATAGCAGAAGCTAGAAAAATAAACAAGATTAGTACAACCTTTATTGATACTATTTTAAGTCACGAATATAATGGTAGAATTCATGCGGATATAAATCAAATTAGATCAGATGATGGTGGTACAGTTACAGGTAGATTTAGTTATTCTAACCCAAATTTACAGCAAATTCCTGCAAGAGATCCTTTTACAGGACCTTTAATTAGAGGTTTATTTATACCAGAAAAAGGTATGAAATGGGGAACATTTGATTATTCACAACAAGAACCAAGACTAGTTGCTCACTATGCATTAAGATTTAATTATGATTCAGCTAATGCAATAGCAAGTTCTTATGAAAATGATCCATCAACAGACTTTCATCAAATTGTAGCTGATATGGCACAGATAAATAGAAAAGAAGCTAAAACAATTAATCTAGGTTTATTTTATGGAATGGGTAAAGCAAAGTTACAAAATGAATTAAATGTTACAAAAGAAAAAGCAAATGAATTATTTGATATTTATCACAACAGAGTTCCATTTGTTAAACAATTAATGAATGGAGTTATGCACGCTGCACAAACAAAAGGAAAAATAAAAACATTATTAGGTAGAAGATGTAGATTTCCTAAGTACGAACCAATACTAAGAGGTTCTGATTGGGGTACATTTGTTCCTGCTGAAGATCACGAAACAATGTTAGAATTAAAAGAAATGGGTCCACATTTAAAAGATCAAGATGGAGAAGTAATAAAAGATACAAATGGTAAACCAAAGAAAAATTATTGGTATGGTAATTCTCATAGAAGAGCATTTACGTACAAAGCTTTAAATAAATTAATTCAAGGATCAGCCGCAGATATGACTAAAAAAGCTATGGTTGACTTATATAAACAAGGTTTTTTAGCACATATACAAATTCACGATGAATTAGATTTTTCTATTGAATCAGATAAGCAAGCTGATATAATAAAAGAAATAATGGAACAAGCAGTAGATCTAAAAGTTCCAAATAAAGTCGACTACGAGTCAGGTAATACCTGGGGCGACATAAACGGTTAAATACCGCATCGTTATTTACGATCACAAAAATAAACTGGAGTTAATATGAAACAAGAATGTAAAAAATGTGGACATAGGTGTCACTGTATTGGAAACGGATATTTTGTAAGTGAAGTAATTTGTGATAATAATTGTGGCTGTTTACATTGTCTTCATTCAAGTGATGAAGTAAAACAATTTATGGAGAAAAATATGGGTTGGTTTAGAAAACAGTGGAAAAAATTTGTAGACTGGGTATTTAAAGATTTCTATTAATGTCTAAGATAACTGAAGATACGTCTGTAAAAACAGATATTAAAACTATTGGTTCACTAATAGCTGCAGCAGGTTTTGCTGTGTATATGTATATTGGTATGACTAATACTATTAATACACTAGAGACAAGACTTCAGTTGATGGAAGCAGATTTACTAAAAAAGGCAGATCAAGTTCCTGTTGACAAAGAACAATTTTTTTTGTTAGAGGCCCTAGCAGAAGATACTGAAAAACAACAAAAGCTGTTAGATGAAAACATACACGTTAAAGTTATGTTAGAAGCAGCTAGACAAGATATTGAAAAATTAAAAAAAGATGTCGAGAAGCTTAAGGACGCAACAAGAGATATTCAATTTAGTAATGGAAATGGAAACGGGAATTAACGCAGGAACCTTTCAGGAGTATGATTATACTTGTGAAGATTTTGAGTGTGAATGGAAACAAATAACTGAATATTGGAGGAAGTAAAAACTAATGGCAGATAATAAATCA
>Ga0307376_10004321_pt1 | contig 13042 bp, 13 predicted proteins | sample TR2MG_FD_202536 | JGI IMG/M metagenome (GOLD analysis project Ga0307376, IMG submission 202536) | Soil microbial communities from Risofladan, Vaasa, Finland - TR-2 | ecosystem: Environmental > Terrestrial > Soil > Coastal area > Acid sulfate soil | place: Finland: Risofladan, Vaasa | collected... | reverse complement strand
CCAAAGCGCGAATATGTTCCGGCATATGCTTTTAGCTAAGTTCCAACACCAGGCTTTGGGACACTACGCAGTGCGCATGAGTATATTTGATGGAGATGGAGAACTGCAAACGTTGAACGCCGAACAATCCCGCCTGAACGAGCACGCGAATAGCGGTGTACCGTGGAAGAAATGGGGGCCCTACCTCGCAGACAGGCAGTGGGGAACAGTGCGAGAGGACTACAGCGCGGACGGTGAAGCGTGGAATTACCTCAGTCACGATGAGTCACGCAGCTATGCGTATCGCTGGGGCGAGGATGGAATCGGCGGCATATCCGATGATAGGCAGTTTCTCTGCCTGGCGCCGGCGTTCTGGAATGGTCGGGACGCAATCCTGAAAGAACGGCTTTTCGGACTCACCGGAAACGAAGGCAATCACGGTGAAGACGTCAAAGAGTGCTACTACTATCTGGATAATGCGCCAACGCACTCGTACATGAAATTCCTGTACAAGTATCCACAAAGTGAGTTTCCCTATTCATCCCTGATCTCGGAGAACAGAGAAAGAACGAAGCAGGATCCGGAGTTCGAACTGGTCGACACCGGCATCTTCAACGATGGTCGTTACTTTGATCTGTGCGTGGAGTACGCGAAGGATGATCCGGAGGATATCCTCGTGCGCATTTCGGCGACCAACAGATCGGCCGTCGGTGCGCCGGTTCACATCATTCCGCAGATCTGGTTTCGCAACACCTGGGCGTGGGCGAAAAACGAAAATCGGCCGGTGCTGCGCGGTTCGTTCGAAGCCTCGGCCGGCGCGTCGATTACTGTCGACCACCAACAGCTCGGTAACTACGTGTTGTATGCAGATGGGACTCCTGAGCTCCTGTTCTGCGAAAACGAGACGAACCACTCGCGGCTCTACGGTGTTGCCACCTCAGGTTACGCAAAGGACGGCATCAATGACTTCGTGGTACAGGGTGACCTGCATGCAGTGAATCCCGGGCTTACCGGGACACGTGCGGGATTGCACTACACTATGACCGTTCCGGCCGGCGGAACGGTGACCGTCCGGTTGCGGCTCTGCCGAGCTCGGACCGAGCAGCCGTTCGACAGTTTCGAGACTCTGTTTGCCGAACGGGTCAGGGAGGTCGACGAGTTCTACGCAGAGCTTCAGGCCGATATCAGCTGCGAAGATGAGAGAGCGGTGCAGCGGCAGGCATTTGCGGGCATGCTCTGGTCCAAGCAGTTCTACGCCTATGATGTACGCACCTGGCTCGCGGGAGATCCGGGGCAGCCTCCCCCACCTCCGGACAGGCGGAATGGGCGAAACCATAACTGGAAGCATGTTCGGTGCGAAGACATCATTTCGATGCCCGATACGTGGGAGTATCCCTGGTTTGCTGCGTGGGATCTCGCGTTTCACTGTGTCGCGCTCGCTGTCGTGGATCCTCACTTCGCAAAACGGCAGCTCCGCCTTCTCACGCACGATTGGTACATGCATCCGAACGGACAACTGCCGGCCTACGAGTGGTCGTTCGACGATGCGAACCCACCAATTCATGCATGGGCAGCGTGGCGGGTATTTCAGATCGACCGGAAATCGCGAGGCAATGATGGCGATTTTGAGTTTCTCGAGCGGGTATTCCTGAAGCTTCTTCTGAACTTCACGTGGTGGGTGAATCGAAAGGATGACAGTGATCTGAACGTATTTCAGGGCGGATTCCTCGGACTTGACAACATCGGTGTGTTCGACCGAAATGAACCATTTCCATCGGGGGGACATCTGGATCAGGCCGACGGTACGAGCTGGATGGCGATGTACAGCCTGAACCTGATGCGTATCGCGCTCGAGCTTGCGCGGCGCAACAGATCCTACGAGGACATCGCAACGAAGTTCTTCGAACACTTCCTTTACATTGCACACGCAATGCTCGACATTGGCGGCAAGGGTGTAGGACTGTGGAATGAAGATGATGAGTTCTTCTACGATGTGCTGAGCCTCCCTGACGGCACCCTCATGCCACTGAAGCTCCGCTCGATGGTGGGGCTCATACCGCTGTTCGCTGTTGAAACCATAGAACCGGACCTTCTGGAGGCGCTGCCCTCGTTCGCTGCCCGGCTCGAGTGGTTTCTCGACAACCACCCCGAGCTCGCGGATCTTGTGTCGCGGTGGCACGTCCCCGGACGCGGGGAGCGCCGGCTCCTCTCGCTGCTTCGCGGTCACCGGATGAAGGCGTTGCTGCGTCGGATGCTTGATGAGACTGAGTTTCTCTCCGATTACGGAGTCCGATCCCTCTCTCGTGCGTATGCTGAAGCGCCGTTCAGGTTCAGCATGAACGATCATCCGGTCGATGTTGCCTATGAACCGGGAGAGTCACGATCCTACCTTTTCGGCGGAAACTCCAACTGGCGGGGACCCGTCTGGATGCCGGCCAACTATCTCATCATCGAGTCGCTCCAGAAGTTCCATCACTACTACGGCGACGAGTTCAGGATCGAGTGCCCCACTGGATCGGGCAATTTCATGACGATTCTGGGCGTCGCGGACGAGCTCACTCGCCGGATCAAACGCCTCTTCCTGAAAGGTCCTGATGGAACGCGGCCTATCCACGCGCAGAACGAGATCACCAGAAATGACCCTCACTTCCGTGACTACATCCTGTTCTACGAATACTTTCACGGTGACAGCGGCCGCGGCGTCGGAGCTTCCCACCAGACCGGCTGGACGGGACTGATCGCAAAGCTCATCCAGCCACGTCGTTGACTTATTTTCAACTAATTGGCAAATTAACCAAGGAGATAAATATGAACGAGTCGGAACGACTGAGAAGCGAAGCGCGCGCGGAGGTACTCAAAGCACTTGCCCATCCAACGAGGATCTTCATCATCGAGAAGCTCCAGAGCGAACCTCACTGCGTGTGCGAATTGACTGATATGATTGGCGCCGACACATCGACCGTGTCAAAACACCTTGCGGTCCTCAAAGGAGCAGGTGTGGTTACTGATCGCAAAGAAGGAACAACTGTTTACTACTCACTCACCTGCGACTGCGTCGAAAGCATTATCGAAGGGGTCGAGCGGGTCGTGCGAAGCAGGTTCGAGAAGCAGCGCAAAGCTGTTGCGGGCATGGCTGCCCCGGGCAGGACCTGACCAGCCGGGTTGCGCGAAGCGCGGGGCATCGACCTGCTGCTTCTCGACGCCCCGTGAGCGATCACCTATCCAACCAGAGCGCCGTATCCTATGCCCGCAATAGTCGAAAGCACCACTACGAGTCCCGCGTAGGTCAGCGTCTTGCGCACTCCCAGCTCGGTGCCGATCACCAGAAGTGAGGGCAGTGACATAGACGGGCCGGCCAGAAGCAGGGCAAGCGCCGGTCCCTGTCCCATGCCCGCTCCGATGAGACCCTGCAGGATGGGAATTTCGGTCAGCGTGGCAAAGTACATGAGCGCGCCAGCAAAACTTGCAAACAGATTCGAGAACACCGAGTTGCCGCCGACCGCGGACGCTATCCACCGCTGAGGAATCAGTGCCGGATGGCCGGGGCGGCCAAGGAGGAACCCTGCGACAAGCACGCCTGCGAACAGAAGCGGGAGCATCTGAAGGGCGAAGTCGCGCGTCGCGCGTACCCAGTCGGTAAGTTCCGCCTTCTTGAACCATCGAATAACGGTATAGAGCAGCACGGCGCCGAAAACCGCGACGATGACGTATTTGAATCGATAGACCAGGTCCCAGCCTGACATTGATTCACCGGACTTTGCCCAGTTCACGAACACCAGGATTCCGATGAGACTCCCCATGAAGACGACAGTCTTCCAGAGCGGTCGTTCCGCCTGCGTGGAAGCTTCGAACATTGCGGCGTTTACCGTCCTGTTCGCATCCTCCTTGCGGAACATGAGGTGCATGAGGACTCCGACCACAACCGCAAATACAATCGATCCGACGGCGCGAGCAATACCAAGACCGGCACCGAGCACATTCGCAGTCAGTACAATTGCAAGGATGTTGATGGCGGGCCCCGAGTAGAGGAAACTCACTGCCGGTCCGAGACCTGCACCTTTGCGGTAGATTCCCTTGAACAGGGGCAGAACCGTGCATGAGCAGACGGCGAGGATCGTTCCGGAGACTGATGCAACAGAGTACGCAACAACCTTCTTTGCGTTTGGTCCCAGGTACCGGATGACCGACTGCTGGCTCAGGAACATGGTAATTGCGCCCGCGATAAAGAACGCAGGAACCAGACAGAGAAGCACGTGCTGGCGCGCGTAGTCGCCAAGCATAAGGAATGCTTCGTTCACTGCCGTGGATACCCGCGGAGACGAAAACGGAATGAAGAACGCAGCCAGGAACAGGACACCCATGATCAGAAGCGACACATTCTTCTTGTTGGACCAAATCTTCCCGAATTGCGCAACGACTCTTCGAGCTCCGGCGAATATCTGCTTGACCTCTCCTGGCGCGGGTATTGTTGACATGATGGTCTCAGCGCCGTGCTGCAAGCAGCGGTACGATCTCGTCAACCGCGAGCACACGACCGGACTTCTTCACCACTCCGTCAATCGCGAGTGCCGGGGTGACGAGGACTCCCATATCATTGATCCGGTCGCTGTCGGTCACCAGCTCCACATCGGCCTCAACGCCAACCTGAGCCATTGCAAGTCGGGCGTTCTGCTCAAGCGCATGACACTTTGCACAACCGCCACCGAGAATCTGGATGGTCATAGACTGCCTCCATAAAATTGTTCGTATATGGCTATATAACCAAATAACCACGATTCTGTCAAGTAGTAATCTGTAAACATGTTATTTCCTGTTTATGGATTTTCCGCTGAAGACACCATACTATTTTACTCAGGTATATAGGTCGTTCGTGCATATTCTGGAGGCAAAGCATGTTTCAGAAGAGATTCTCGATCGGCGTGGTATTGGCGGTTCTGACAACGATCTTGGCGGCGGCACCGGTTCTTCAGGCGCAGGGAACACCCGAACAGAGGAACAATTACGGCGGACCGCCGACAGCTGGAAAGATAACCTCGATCTCCGGAGAGGATCTGGTCATTATGCAGGAGGACGGAACGAACCGGACAATTCACCTTGGCAGCCAGACGCGCATTACCGTCCGGCAACCAGTTCAGTTCGATGCCCTGACAAAGGGTGAGTTCCTCGGAGTTGCCGCGAAACGGGAGCCGGATGGCTCGCTCACTGCGGTCGCAATCAACATTCTTCCGTCGGAGTTCACTCAGAACGCGCGCACGTTCCAGCGGCCAATGGCCGACGGGAACGTCATGACCAACGCGCCAATCTCAAATCTGGTCACGGGTGTTTCAGGCCGCACGCTGACCATGGTCTACAACGGTGGAACCGCGACCATTCTCGTGCCTGACTCGGCCACCATAAATCGTATTACCCCGGCCGACAACAGTGCACTTGCGGTCGGCAAGAGTGTGGCCGTGCGCGGCCGTCAGCAGAGCGATGGCAGCGTGAACGCGACATTCATCAGCATTGACGGAAATTAGCTACCGGCCGTTTCGGATTCTACCGAGGAGTCGCGGCGTGCAGTTCATTCCACGCCTGACTGAGAGCCTGCAGAAATAGTTCAGTCGGCTGCGCACCGGAAATACCCCATTTTTTTTCGATGACGAAAAACGGCACGCCGCTGATTCCGTATGACTGAGCTGTGGCTTCATCGCCACGCACGTCCTCGGCAAATCGGTCACCGTCGAGCATTTCGCGGATCTCCTGGCGGTCAATTCCCAGTTCCGCGCCGATTTCCACAAGCACGTCGGTGTGTCCAACTGCGAGTCCATCGGTAAAATGCGCACGCAGCAGTCGCTCTTTCATCAAAGCCTGCTTGCCGTGAGTGGCCGCAAAGTGGATCAGGCGATGCGCGTTGAAGCTGTTTGCACTGTGTGCACGGTCCAGATGGTACTCGAGGCCTTCGGCTGCGGCCAGGTTTGAGACACGCTCGTTTGCTGCCCGTGCGTCATCGAGACTCATGCCGTACTTTTCCGCGAGTAGATTTTCGAGAGGGAGCTCATCACGCTGCGGCGATTCCGGATTCAATTCGAAACTTCGCCAGCTGATCTCGACCTCGTCACCGTGTTCGAACATCCGGATTGCGGATTCGAGTCGACGCTTCCCGATATAGCACCATGGACACACAACATCAGACCAGACTTCAATATGCATGACTATCTCCGACTATTCTAGTAATGATAAACTGATGAAGGGTCAAGTCATTGGCGAATTTCCGGACTTCGTTGTTCATCGTTTGGTTTACAGCTGCATCCCCGGAGCGTACAATGTGATTTCACCGATTGGAGGCGCGACGTATGATAGTTGAACTTGCCTATGGAAGCGGCAGGCTTCCGGTCGAGTTGCCAGATGGAACTACAGTAATCTCGCCGCAGGAAGTCGACGGGCTTCCCGATGAACATACTGCATTCTCGGAAGCAGTTCGCGGCCCGATCGGCGGTCGCCCTCTGAAAGAGATCGCGGGGCCGCACGATACCGTCGCTATCGTCATTGCGGATATTACGCGTCCATGTCCGAGCGAGCGCCTTGTGCCGTGGATTCTCCAGGAACTGGCCCACGTTCCTCGTGAGCACTTCGTTATCGTCAACGGTACAGGATCGCACCGGCCAAATACCCGTGAAGAGCTCATCTCAATGCTCGGAATTGAGGTAGTGGATACCATTCGCATCGTGAACCACAATGCGTTCGACAAGAGTACGCTCACGAGAGTCGGCAGAACGAGCTACGGCGCGGATGTCTGGCTCAATAACGAATATCTGGACGCAACGGTAAAGATCGTCACCGGATTCATCGAACCGCACTTTTTTGCCGGATTCAGCGGCGGGCCCAAGGGCATAGTGCCCGGCGTAGCGGGAATCGACACAATCATGCATCTGCACAACGCGCGCATGATCGGCGATCCCGCATCAACCTGGGGTTCGCTCACACCGAACCCGGTCCAGGCTGAGGCGCGTGAAGGAGTTGCCTTCGCGCCACCTGATTTCCTCGTGAATGTGAGCATAAACTCAAAGCGACAGATCACCGGCGTATTCGCCGGCAACTACCTGACCGCACACGAGGCGGGATGTCGTTTTGTTGCCCGCCATGCAACCCGGCCTGTGGACGGTAAGTTCGATATCGTTGTGACGACGAACAGCGGTTATCCGCTCGATCAGAACCTCTATCAGACAGTCAAAGGGATGAGCGCCGCCTCCCGTATCGTGAAGGAGAATGGGGCAATCGTCGTCGCATCCGAATGCCGCGAAGGATTTCCCTCACATGGTAACTTCAGGGCAATTCTGCAAATGCGCGAGAATCCGACGGACCTTCTGCGTATGATAGAGGATCCGTCATTCTCGATGTTCGATCAGTGGGAAGCCCAGACTCAGGCGATAGTAGCCCGGCACGCGCGCATCTACCTCTACTCATCGATGCCCGACGATGAGGTGCGCCAGGCGATGCTCGAGCCGATCGCAAGCGTGCCGGAGACGATCAGGTCGCTCGTGGCCGGCATCGGCGAGACCGCAAGAGTCGCCGCCCTGCCTGAGGGACCACAGACGATTCCCTATGTGGCCGATCCGGTGCTCCCCGGCAGACCTTAACCTACGACATCTTGCGTATCCGTACCTCGATACCCTTTTCGCCGCGCATGAGTTCTATCAGTCGCGAAGTATCAGTATCTCCGTAGTGGTACGGATAGAGGATCTTCGGCCGGAACGCCTTCGCGGCATCAGCGACCATTTCCGGAGTCATCGTGTACGGCAGATTCATGGGCAGAAATGCGATATCGATATCACGCAGCCCCTTCATCTCCGGAGTATTCTCGGTGTCCGCTGCGATATAGACGCGCTTTCCACCGAAGGTCACAATGTAGCCATTGCCGGATCCCTTTGGATGAAACGCCTGTCCGTTGTCGCGGACGTGAACGATGTTGTATGCAGGCACTGCCTCAATCGGCAGGCCGAGGAGAGTCGCTGATTCACCGTTGTGCAGAATGGTTACCTTGCCAGCCACAGCGCCAAGATTCTTCGCGACAGTCTCGGTTACCACAAGCTGGGTGTCTGGCGTCAGAACCGGATCAAGTGCTTTCCTGTCGAGATGATCACCGTGTTCGTGCGTGATGAGGACGAGATCCGCCTTGGGAAACTGCGAGTAGTCAGCCAGATTACTGAACGGATCGACCTGAATAACCTTTCCCCCGAACTCGAGCATGAGTGAACCGTGACCAATGAACGTTATCGCGAGCTCGCCCGCCTTTGTATCGAACCGGTCAATCTCGAACGCATCTTTCGCCGAGGCTGAAAGTCCGCTCATCGCAAAGAGCAGGAATAACGGTATCCGTGCATTCATCTCAATTCCTCCTGTTGAACGATTGAGCCACTATTGTAAGGCTCCATGCCGGAAAAATCCATAAAAACATCGTCTCGTCCCGAGTCCGGAAGTTGGCTCCAGGAACCGCTACAATTGCACTGTCAGTCCGTCATATGCGATTCGGTAACCTCGGGCCGCCGCGTACCTGTCAAGTTCGCCGTGCTCCCTGATTCCTTCGTGCGACAGGTGAGTCGCGTAGACAGTTCCGGTCGACTTCAGTATCCGGCGGTCTCTCAGAATCGACGCATACTCTTCGACCGCCGCGGCACACAGGTGATCGGAGGACTCAAATCCAATGCCGTAGGTGTGGTCGAGAATCATCAGATCGTACCGAACTCCACTTTCCTCCATATGATTCCAGACAGATTCCGAAATGGTGGAGGTGTCGGTTCCATAGAACACCGCCCGTTGCCCCTCCTCGATAGAATAGAGGAATGCGTCATAGCCGGGCGCGTGATTCGCCGGATAGGGGGTTATGCGATAGTTCCGATACTCGAACGTGCTATAGGCACTCAACTCCTCAACACGAAGTCGAAGCGCAGTTTGCACATCAGGATCGAATATTGTTCCATACGAGCACCGACGACTGCAGAGAAGATCGATCTGTTCGAGTGTCTTTCTCGACGCGCCGAGACGGAGCTCCTCGCGAAAGAGTGTTCCCCATTCAGAATGGCGGGAGATAAGGAACTCCGGATCGATGTGATCTTCATGAGGATGTGTCTGCAGACACAACCTTACAGCATCCAGCGCAATGCCCTGTTCCATTCCACCGGTGGCGGTGTCCGGACCAAGATCCAGCAGGATTTCGTTGTCGACAAGAAGGGATGAACGGCGCCGCAAGTTCTTTCCGCCTCTCTCCCGTGCCAGACTGCAGGAATCGCAAATACAGAATGGAACTGGCATCGAAGGGGCAGCGCCGCTCCCGATGAAATGAACTTTCATGGCAATCCTTTGTGCAGAGCAGGAGAATTGGTTCAGCTGTTGACGGTTCAGTCCATCCAGGTAGTCGCACTCCCCCCGGTCGCAGGTGGGTATTCTGACAACTGCAACCCTGAGGGTCAAGCGACAGCACCGAAGGGTTGTGATTTCAACCTTGAGGCTTGAAGCCTCCTTCTGTATTCTCCTACTCTGATGGAGATGCGCTTTTCAGAGGAGGTCGCGCGGTGAGTGGTGGAAGGCTATTGAGTTCGATGAATGATCTGATTGCATTCCTCGTTGAGCTTGCCGCTCTCGGGGCGCTCTGCTACTGGGGAATTTCAGCCGGCGGTACCGTCGTCGCAAAACTGACACTCGGAATCGGCAGCCCACTCGCGATGGCCGTGGTATGGGGACTTCTCGCGGCACCGCGAGCGAGGTTCCAATTGCCCCGTCTCTGGCTCTTTGCGCTGAAAGTCCTCATATTCGGCATCACGTCGGCCGCACTCTACGCCGCCGGACGCAGCACTATGGCGATACTGTTTGCGGTTATCGCATTGATAAATACTGTAACCGTCACCCTGCTCCGAGTTCCACAGGCCCCGCGCCATGACGGTCGATGAAGTTCTCCGTAGCGAGGCTCGACGCAGACTTCGCCGAAGGGAGAATCCTTCGGCCCCACATTCTCAGACCAACGCGGCACTTCTGCGACACGCAGAGAGATCAGTGTTTTGCCAAGTGACTCGGGTCACGACCTATCGAATGGGAAATATCGGACTGCACGATGTTCCTTGAATCGCAGGGCCTGGTGTGCAGCGGGCCGTTGCGCAACGGAGAGCACTCCCACGCACTATTGAGTGAGCGCGCACCAAATTCTCGTGTCCTTCCGCGTGAAGTGGCCCCGGCAGAACTTGCCCGCCGATTCTTTACCGGTCACGGGCCGGCCGGCAGAGCACGCCCGACGGTGCATCTTATGCCCAACTTCGACTAATATCTCGTCGGCTATATCGACCGAACTTATCAAAGAAGAACATCGCCATTGACAAAGAGTGCCGATGGGTCAATTATCGCATTGATATGTATACTCTGCGCGGCTACCGATATTACTACCTCTCAACACTTCTCGCGCAGGGTTGCGGTCTATGTTGTCCGTAAGGCCGACATTTGACTCAATCAAGAGCCCTGCACAGCGCAGGGCTTTTTTATTGTCCAGGAGGTTTAGATGAATGCCATTGACAGCGAAGTTGACCGGCAGTTTCAGTCGATAGCGAATCTCGCGAATGAAATAGTTCCGGGAGCTGAGCTCAAATTGAAGTTGAGGAAATCGATCACTGAGAAGCGGCCCCTTCGCGTGAAGTACGGAATAGACCCGACAAAGCCGAATATCCACATTGGGCATCTGGTTCCATGTCGGGCAATCAGAGCGTTCCAGGATTGTGGCCATCTTGCTGTCCTGATCATTGGTGACTGTACCGCGCGAGTCGGTGATCCCTCAGGACGCAACACCGAGCGACCCCGGCTATCCGAATCCGACATCAACGAGAATATGAAACTATATGCTCAGCAACTGTTTCGCGTTGTAGACGAAAGCAGATCGGAAGTACACTTTCAGTCCTCCTGGTTCGGCACTGAAACACTGGACGGACTGCTCGATCTGCTTTCAAACTTCTCAGATGCGCAGATGCTGTCTCACGAAACGTTTCGGTTGCGGATGGAAGCAGGCGCGCGACTATCGCTTCACGAACTGATATATCCGGCACTGCAGGCATACGACTCGGTGCGGATTCGCGCCGATGTCGAAATTGGCGGAAGTGATCAGAGATTCAACTGTCTGTGCAGGCGCGACCTTCAGAGGTCCGTCGACGCAGAAACTCAAGTCGTCGTTTCACTGCCGCTGCTCCAGGGTACTGATGGACGCAAAATGAGCAAATCTCTCGGCAACCATATATCGGTAGACTTGAGCTCGCATGAGATGGTCGGCAAAGTCATGTCGATTCCTGACGAGTTGCTCGAACAGTATGTTCGACTCGCGTCCGACTGGTCGCAGGAGATGAAAGATGAAATCATCGGAGAACTTCAGGCACTGAAACTCCACCCGAGGGAGGCCAAGTTACGAGTGGCCGAAAACATCGCGGCGCAGTTCCACGGCAAAGCTGAGGCCTGCGAAGCTGTCGCTGAGTTCGATCGCGTATTCGGGCGCCACGAAGCGCCGAGCAAGGTCGACCGCAGGAAGATGAACTACGCTTCAATGAATATCGTAGAGCTACTGGTGGAGTGTAACCTTGCAACCTCTCGAAGTGAGGCTCGGCGACTCATAGATCAGCGAGGTGTCAGGATTGACGACCTCCTCGTGCTGTCGCACGAGGAGACGATACTGTTGCACCGTGACTCGCCGCGACGTCTCAATGTCGGGCGGCGCCGGTTTCTGGAGGTTTTCGCCTGAGCTGCAACGCGCAGTTCGGCCCTCGAGAATTACCCCTGGAACCCGCTGCCCGTCTCGATGAGTGTCTTCATCTCGCTCAGCACCCAACTCCAGCCGCCGCCCGCGCCCTGGCTTTCCCATTGACCGGCGAGGATCCCTGCTGCAGCAGGCGCGCCTGAAAAGTCATGAGTCAGTGTCAGCTTGGTGGCCCCATTTTGGATCTCTTCGATTTCATAGCTCAGGCGAGTGATTTTGTCTGATGCGGTATTCTCGTCCATCACCATGTGCCAGCTCAGGACAAGTCTGCGCGGTGCATCCACCTCGATCACCGTTCCTTCGATTGCGACATCGGGAACCGGAAAGCCGCCTTTGACTCCCGCTTCCTTCATCTCGTCACTCGTATAGCCTCGATACGAACCGCCGGGCTTCAGGTCGTAGATTCCCCGGCCTCCGTAACCATATCGAGCTGTCCAATCAGGATTCGTGATTGCGTCCCACACCTTTTGTGCTGACGCCTTTATGTAAACGCGATACACCTGGGTGGTCGCTGCGATCTGCGTATTCTCGGACATAATCAATCCTCCTCAAGATTCCGTTTGAGCTCCGTCAGAGCCGATGTCTGACCTTCCCGAAACTTGCTGATCCACCGATCATGGATCTGTTGAATCGGCACCGGATTCAGAAAGTGCAGAGTATTCCGACCGGATTTGCGAGTGACAATGAGATTTGCCTCCTCGAGTACGCGGAGGTGTTTCATGACGCCGAAACGCGTCATCTGGAGCCCGGATAGGAGTTCAGTGAGCGTGCGGCCGTCCCGCTCAAAGAGTCGATCAAGCAGGTAACGACGCGTTTCATCTGCAAGTGCCTTGAAAATGGTGTCACCGTCACTCATGAGAGCCATTTTATGTGACTAAATGGTCACCTGTCAAGTTGAATGTTCTCAACTTGAGCTGCCGGGGTCGATTCGCCCGAAGTTCTTCAGGACACTCAGCTTTCCAGTAGTCAGGATTCCGGCCCACTCGCGCTGCGCTCCCGGCCGGGTAGGAACACAGATTCCGGTGATTCGACAACCTGGAGGGGCCGAAGGCTGTATCCTTCCCATTCTGACGGATCGAGTGCGACGGTTTCATCCATGAGAAGCTTGAGCTTCAGCAGTAGCTGTACACGAATGGGTTCTGGCAGTCTGCGCGTCTGGAACAAGTTCCCGGTAGTCATAGAGATAGCCCAGCAGCTCGGCGGTCGGATTCAACCGAAATCGTTCGAACAATTCCTTCCCGCTCGCGTGATTCCAGTGCGGCGCATGCGCCCAGCTCAATGCGGAAGCCGGAATTATCTGCCAGA
>Ga0307376_10004319_pt1 | contig 13043 bp, 9 predicted proteins | sample TR2MG_FD_202536 | JGI IMG/M metagenome (GOLD analysis project Ga0307376, IMG submission 202536) | Soil microbial communities from Risofladan, Vaasa, Finland - TR-2 | ecosystem: Environmental > Terrestrial > Soil > Coastal area > Acid sulfate soil | place: Finland: Risofladan, Vaasa | collected... | reverse complement strand
ATCTATTGGTGTCGGTCCAAAAGTCGGTCCTCCACCCTTAAAATATCCTGCAAAATTAGAATCTTCTGGATCCATCAATTCACCATTATACATAAAATAATGTGGGGTGTCTAAATCGAAAGCTTCAATTCCTGTCTCACAGTTGATTGATATTAATTGGGTAACATCACCGTCGAACACTTGAATATTTGATCCTAATTGCGTTCCACTAAAGAAATCATCAACATCAAATTTTCCATTATTAATGTCTAATCGGTAATTTATTGCATACTCCACAACGTTACCCGGATCTTGATATGAGGTGCTTGATATATCCCTTACAACAGAACAAGTTGGGTCTACTCGTGAATCTAAGCATATTTCATCAAAAAATTCATCCCTCACCCCCACGTCATAAAATGTGGTTGGGTGTAATATTTCTTTTATACCATCATATGTTTGACCGATGAACGAGTCGTCGTCCCAATCATATGGGCAACTTCGATAATAAAATTCTTTATCATATACATGGTAAAAGATTAGTTCCCGTGGGAATTTTGATCCCCTTTGGTTTAGGTCGTAATCCTCTTCATTATCCCATCGTAAACGTTTATCGAATTTAAAGAAGTACAATATTCCATGTAACCAGTTATCAATAAATGAATAATTAACAACTCCACCACAAAACTGTAAACCAACTCGTTTTCTTCTGTACCATTCTTGTAAAGCCGCCATATTTTTACTCGTGCCGCCAATTACAGGTATAATTGTGAATATACCATCCCTAAACTCACTTAGTCCTGACTTAGTTTTTCTATCATATGTTGCATTTGGAATTTTATTCCAATTCTTTTTATATGGTAATCGTGCGGTCGAACCATCCCCCATTATTGTCGATAACAAGTATGGATATCCTGACGGTTCTAAGATTGACTCTTCGAACCCAACGTAATCATTTGGAGGATCTAGTGGTTCTGTTACTGGCCCGTATTCATTAGTATCACCCCATAGATATCTGTATAGTGTTCCAAGTTCATTATATGTCTTATCGTATTTTTCACATCCTACCTCGATTGTTTGCCCCGAATATGCGTCATTTTCGGTTTGTTGAAATGCCCTGTTATATATTTTTAAAACGGCAATCGTCCCATCAATTTGTGATTCTTCTTGATTATAATCGAGTCCTGTTATATCTTGAAACTCAGTATATGTAAACCTACACCAAGTGGCGTTAGACCCAAACGTACTTGAGTCTTGATTCATAGTAACATATTCAGGGCCGTCACCCGTTATGGTGTTGGTGAAAAATAGGTTAAAATTAGTGAATCCTGAAATAATCACTGGGCTAGCCGTAATTGAATTAATACCATAAACTTCAGCAAAATATCTTACATTATTACTGTCACCAGGGTCTGGTACTATGGTTTCCGCAAATCTTGTTTCAATTTGTGAATAAATCAAAGTAGGGGCAAGAGAACAATCACCACTATCGTCTTTAGCCTTCTCGCCTGGAAAAAAATCATCTAAGAAACTATCCTGAAGTGATGTGTTTATATAATTTGTCCCTGACGTAGAATCTAAAATACGAAAATACACATGAGAAGTGTCGCCAGGAACTTGTGTAACTTCCATAGCAATCTCGGCCGTTTTACAATAATTGTTGGCCAGTGAATTATCAGATTTAATGGACGAGTCGTCGGTTGTACATTCTTCACAATCTGGATATATGGTTAATGGAAGTTGTTGGGTGAACCTATCCTGAATTCTATACCCCAGATCTTTTAATTGTTCGGAAAATTTTTCGAATGGTCTCCATTTAAATGGCCAACCAAAATAGATACTATAAAAGAAATCTGAAACATCATAGAAGAAGCCACCCAATAATTCGGCGGTTTTAACAAGAATTACCGCAAATACCAATTGAATAAATAATATTACTTGTGATAATAATAACGAGAATTTTGTTCTATTTTTATACCCAAAATTAGTTGGAATATAATTCGTTGAAGAAGCACAGTCCTCGTCAGCTGCGGGTCTAATTTGTTTAATACCCAAGAAAGCGTCCCGTCTTGCCGTTTCATAATGTGTTCCTTGAAATGATGAAACGGTATAAACCTTACCATAAATGAATTTATAAAAATAATCCTGTGGGATACCTTCATAATCTGTCCCTAACATTAACTCCGTTTTCTTCGTTTTCGCGCCAGCGCCATAATTATTTGGATTGAGAGTTGACCCTTCTGGCGTTGGTGGAGTAATATAATCTTCAAAAACATCAGAAAACATATAGGACGCCATCATACCTTCACGATATTCATATTTGTCATTTATGCCCTCATTACTTGGATTGAACTCCCTGATATTTGGAACAAGATATTTGGCAACAGAAATTTTTGATGAACCATAATCTAAACCAAATCTAAATCTTGCGATGGTTGTTGTGGGAATACCTTTATTTGGGTCGTTTGTGATTTGTTCTTCACCGAATACGTCTGTGTAGACATATTCCAAATTCATTGGAAGTGCCGCCATGGCCACCCCGTTATCATCAATTACTTCAGTAACATTCAAAAACTCTAATTCGGGGTATGTGGTTGCTCCATCAGATCCATAAACTGTTTTTCCTGTCTGTCGGACACATTCAATTTGTCCACCCGATGTTTGTAAATTACATTTAAATCCCGCATTTTTTCTTATCTTACCATTTCTTTTGACCGAATCACTATCATCATCGGTAACGGTCGAAATTAAAATTAATGATATTGGTTCAATCTTAATTCCTATATCCGATAAATCAAAATCAGTTCTACTTATTCCGATTTCGCAGAGAGATTCGTTACCCCATAAAGGATAAACTTCAATACTTCTATCAAATGTAACAATTTGTGGTAATCCATCAATATCAGTACTTGACTTGAAATTGTAAAATCTTTCGAAATCAGATTCACCGTATCCCTTTTTAAGAAAATCATATGGTCTAAGTGAAAAACATCCGATGTCAGATAAATCAATGTCAACATGAATTGTCTGTACACCAATTGGGACACCCCAAATCATAAAGTCACCCGATGAGTTGGTTTTTACTGTATATTTATAATAACTTTCAAAAACCTCAAGAACTTCTTCTCTAGTTAAGATATCCTGTTGATCTGGAAACGTTCCTGTTGGAACTTGCCCAGAATGTTGTTGCCTTGATGGTAGTAAGTTATAACGATAACCATTTTCATCGACATCATTTATCTCTTGATAGGGATATAATTTTGAAATGACAGGATCGTCTGCATCTAACTCATGTTGAGGAATAAATATAGAAATTCTTGCATTTGGGATCCCATATCCACTATTTGCTGATACACGGCCCACAACTACTCCATACTCCGAGCAATTACCCGAAGCAAAAACATCTTTTTGTGAAAATTTCAATGAAAGAATTTCCATGATGTCGAAATTCTGATTAATCTCGACATTAACTCGTTGATCTCTTCCAATGTTTGTGTTTATTCTGTGTTTTTGTATCATATTATATAAATAGAAACATCCCAGTTTTCTATAAGATACATAAAAAACAAATTAATATGTAGTGGAAGAGAGATTTTTCGTTCTAACTTTTATATCTGCGTTAGGAAATCGTATTTGAAAAATCTGATTGGACTTCATATAAATGGTACTTTCCGATTGTTGTATTTCTTTAGTAACGGAGTCAGAATATGGTTGTGCAACCTCTGATGATGAATAATTTCCACCTATTTTATTGAAAACCCGGATTTCTACCACGTTAACCACACCACCAACATTACCTACCTCCTTCAACAAATTACCAACCAATAATGGATCACCCATTTTTCTTTTTGTAATATCAAAAAAGTCTATAATTTGAGATATTACATTTTCAACTATATCTGTTGAATTTTCATTCTTATTAACAACTAAATCGACCTCTAATGCCATATCAATTACTTCACCACTTCGAATATCTAAATAATCATTTAACATTCTGTAATTCGCTAGATAATTAATAACATTAGTTTTTAATGTATTTGAAACAGTCTCAATTAAATTCCCTTGTTCGTCATATGACAATAATTTTATTCGAACCTTATTGTCTTCCTCCATTACACTCACTTTCGCTGGGGCTCCGTATGTTGATGGCATATTTTCTATCAATGATTTATAATCATTCAATGTTACCGCTCTATTTTGTGCAGCAAAATTGTATGCAATCATATTTCTCATCTCTTCGATGGTTGGTATATCAGCGCCGCCAATCGCTGGTGTGACATTTGTTACTCTCATCGATTGGGATGTTTGGTTGTTTATAGACGAATTGGGGCCGTTTACTGTGAAATCATAGGATTCCATGGTTGTGATGACGTTAACCCCTATATTGGTGTCTTTACCCCCTCCAATACGATATTTCACGAACAATGTGGTGTTTGGTTTTGGGATTTCACCTAAAGAGGTGTTATTTAAGAAAGTTGCTAGGTTAACTTGCATAGACCCACTCATATAATCATCTAAATTATCCATTGGATCTACATTTCCAGACCCGAAAGTTAACGAATAATACCCTTCTGGTGTGTATTCACTATAAAACTTCTTAGTCACTTGAGTATAATTTCCAGCCCTATAATTCTCACTATCGGATGCTGATGTAGGATCTTCAATAAAAACCGAATCTTCAATCAATGATTTGACTTCATACCATTTATTTGTTGATGATATAAATTCGTCGTCAGTTGGATTGGCATTATACCCCGTTCCATTCTTATGAATTACTGATGTAACACCTAAGACATTTCTTTCTGGAAGATATAGTTTTAAAAATGGTTTCTGATCGGCAGTCGTGATGACTTTTCGATATATACGAGAAATCCCATTGACAACTGGTGCTCTTTTGGTAATCGTGTATGAAATAAGTTTATTGTTACTGTTAAAATTTGGAACTTTCGTCCTATTTGATGTGCCACTACTATCAAATGGGCTGGAGAAATCAATATCCTCAAGGGTTTCAAAAACTTGACCCCCACCCGATACTTGAGCACCTGCCTTTAATATCCCTTCATACCTTTCGTCTTCTTTATCTTTGTAAACAGGTACATTGATGCTAAAATCACATAATCCAACTGATGGTCTTGCTCCTGGTAATTTAATCCCATATGTTTTTGCAATGTGGAAGAGGGAATTTCTTTCCTGTGCAAAATCTAACATTGTTTCTTGCCATACCCTATCAATATGGAAGTGTAAGTTATCTGACACCGCAGCGTTTAAATCCAATAACACGGAATAAATCGACGCATCATTGAAGTTAGAAACTAAATCGGGATAGTATTCTTTTGTCAACTTAACCAATTCATCCCTTAAACCGGCAAAATCCCTTACTCCGTATGATATCTGTTTTGGCATATTAAATGTTTAATATTATAAAATCTGATGATGAAAACGCACCATTATTAACTGTATAGTCTATTCGTACTTTGGCAGTATATGGTTTTGACGATCCATCGGAAACCCTAAATAATCTTGTATCCACTTCTTCTTGAGGTGACATTGGTTCATCTGGATCATCTTCTGCACTAACCACAGTTATTGAGTTAATATCCAAGTTTGGAATATATTTCCTCACACCTTCACGAATCTCATCTTCTATTTGGTTATACGATACGGAATCATTTTGCTCAAAAATAAATTCATATAATCGAGTACCAAAATCGGGTAAAAAGTAACGACTACCTTTGCGAGTTAGTAACAAATGAATTAAATTTGCCCTAACTTCCCTCTCAGGTGTTGTTGTCATCGAAACGTAATCCCCGACGGTGCTGTTTCTAAATGGAAAATCTATACCGTATGTGCTCATATCTCATAAATATTAAGAAATAAAAAAAGCGTGACAAATTAATTATCACGCTTTTTAAGAATACACACAATTAGATTTATATCTGATTATGGTTTTTTAGCCAATTTTCTAAATAGGAAAGATCGTTACTAACAAATCCGTCATGACAATCTGCTTGAAAATCTCTGACGAGTCGTGCTAAATCAAATAATGTTAAAAAATAACCATCAACAAACTTCTCACCCTCGGGCTCCCCATTGGGATTCGTCAACTTAGTTGTTTGTACTATCATAGTTTTAAAATGTTTTTGATGTTAGGCGATTCTCTGCAAGCGGAAGGTGGTCTTCTTTAACCAAATAAAGTCTCCCCTTTTCGGGAAAATAAGACTCAAGTAATTCCGCTAATTTCAAATTGGTGTACGTAGAAGCAAGTTTATCTTTTCCTAAAAGAATGTGTACTGCTTCAGACCTGTGCATTTCGTAAAATTGCTCTTTCATAGATTTTTTTGTTTTACTATTAGTTTATATCTTTGGTGGAAATCCGAGTCAATTAATTCCTCCAAATATTCGACGACTTGTTTTTGTTCGTCTCTAACATCTTCATCAGTATACGTCCCGTCGTCTTCAGACGTGTATTGAACCTCAATTTTTAATAATCTTCTCATATTATCCACATTTAGAATTTCCACATGACTTACATGTCAAACATCCCTCAACAAAGTGAAGATGTTCACTCCCACATTCTGGGCACGTACCTGTACCTTTCTCACCATCTTTAATGTATCTCTTAACTATACGTCCGATACCATTTTTCCATGTATTGATATGATCATCTTTGAACGTCATTGAATCAATCAAGTTATAGACATATACCAAAGGCATTTTGTGCCTGAGTACACCTGAAATAAACTTAGCATAATTCCAAAACTCTGGGTTAAATGCATGGTTAAGCCCGGTGTGTACGTGTTTTTCGCCTTGATTATCTACGTATTCGATATCATATCTCTTAACCCTCTTACCATCGATCTCCACAATATTTTTTACAACCTCACATTCTTTCAGACTCATTGGGAGTTGGCTTAACCCATTTTCAAATTTTCCTGTGAAAATCTCATATGGTTGACCATCTCTCATTCCAACAACACCGATCCATTTTTCCAAATTATTTTGGAAATGGTGAATATCGGCTTTTAATCTTTTAGGTCTTTTTGGAATATGAATTTCCTTGGGTTCCTCTTTTTTCTTTTCTTCGATACCAACAAGTACACCACTCCTGGATCCGTCACGATAGACAGTTATTCCTTTACATCCAGATCTCCAACCTGTTTCATACACCTTAGATACGGTTTCTTCAGTTGTATCTTTCGGTAAATTAACAGTAACAGAAATAGAATGATCTACATGTTTCTGTATCCTACCTTGCATTTCCACTTTCTTAACCCAATCAACATCAGCGGAGGTTGCTTTAAAATAAGGTGATTTCTCGATGATTTTTGTAAGTTCATCAGCTTTCAATTCCTTCACTTCGTCAATATCATATCCCTTGATTTCCAACCATTTTTCAAATTTATGATGAAAAACTGGGTATTCTTGCCATGATATTCCTTCTTCGTCAACAAAGTCTATCCGGGCATCTTTTTCCTGTGGGTTAATTTTCCTACGTCTCATATAAAAGGTGAGAAACGCTGGTTCGATTCCCGATGTGGTCTGGGTCATTATACTTGATGTTCCTGTCGGAGCAATGGTTAATAATGCAATGTTTCTACGACCATGTACTACCATATCTTGGTATAAATTAGGATCTTCATCCTTAATACGGAGAATAAAGGGGTTATTCGCCTCATTTTTTACGTCAAATATCGGGAAAGCCCCTCTCTCACGAGCCATCGTAACGCTTGAACGATATGCATTTAATTTTAACATCTTATGAACTTTCTCACTAAAATCGGTAGCCTTGTCAGTTCCGTATGTTAGACCCAATGATGCTAACATATCACCTTCACCAGTGACCCCCAGACCCGTTCTACGACCTCTATTCGTTTTATCCTTAATCCTCTCCCATAATTCATGTTCAACTCGTTTTAAGGAGTAATCTTCGGGGTCAGCAAGAATTTTAGCGATGATAGCATCAATTTTCTCAAGTTCTAAATCAATAATATCATCCATATATCGTTGTGCAATCTGAACATCACGTTCAAATGCTGTCCAATCGAAGTATGCGTCAACGGCGCACTCATCATCTTTTAAAAATGCGTTTCTCACATAACCAAACAAATTGATTGCAACTAATCGACAACTATCGTCGGCACATAATGGGATCTCACCACATGGATTGGTACTGATAGTCTTATATCCTTGATCAGCATAACAATCAGCAACACTCTCTTCAATAATAGTGTCCCAGAAAAGAATTCCGGGTTCGGCTGATTTCCATGCATTATGAATGATTTTTTTCCATAATTTCTGAGCATCTATTTCCTGAACGAAAGTTGGTGTTTCACTATCTATGGGAAATTGTTGAATATACTTTTCTCCCTCCATAGCAGACCTCATAAATTCATGATCCAATTTAACGGAAATATTCGCCCCTGTCACAGTTCCAGCGGTCAATTTAGCATCAATGAATTTTTCAGAGTCAGGATGTTTAATTGAAATACTCTCCATAAGAGCTCCTCTACGTCCATCCTGAGCGACTTCCTTTGTACTTCGAGAAAATCTCTCCATAAAAGGGACAACACCTGTACTAGTAATTGCACTATTTTTTACAGGACTCCCAGCTGGGCGAACAAAAGACAAGTCAGTTCCGACACCGCCTCGTCTTTTTTCCAATTGTACCAACTCTTGGTCAAGTTTCATTATCCCTCCATAGCTATCGCTATTACCTTCGTTTCCGATTACAAAACAGTTGGATAATGATACCACCTGAAATGTATTCCCGATTCCTGACATCGGGGAGCCCTGTGGAATAATTCTTTTAAAATCTTTTAATGTCTCAAAAATTTCGGTTTCACTTAATGGATTTGGGTATTTGGATTCAATTCTTGCTAGTTCACTGGCAATTCTCCGATGCATATCATCGGGTGTTAATTCGTAATAGTTTTTATCGTCTTTCAGACAATATTTCCGTGTCCACACATCTGCGGCGAGTTCATCACCATTGAAATAATCTAACGTCGCTTTTAATACCTCATCTTTAGTGTAAGTTTTTTGTAATGTTTCCAACATTGTTTAACAAAATTATTTATTCATTATTATTCTTCAATGGTGGACGTTACCATTTTTCGTGCCTTGTATACCTCGGCCGCCCGTTGTTGTGGGGTCATTGGAGTATCCTTTACAACCTCATTTACAATCTCATTTACAGCCTCTTCCTCTGGTTCAATTGTTGGTTCAGCTGGAGGTGTTAGATCCTCATTTCGTTCCTTCACCGCTCGTTCAACTTCTCTTTTTCTTTCAACAAATGCTTGGTACACATCGATTCTATGTTGTTCTAGTTGTTCCGCTCTCTCAGTTTTATGACCAAGGAGGGTGTTTTGTGTGTCAGTATCGATTTGAAGCATTTCATTATTAAATAGACAGTTTTGGAAAACAATTCCGTCTTTACCGATACGTGATTTGAGTAATGTAACGGTTGCTAGATTATTCTCTTTTTGTTCGAGAGTTTTCCCTATTGATATTACAACATGACCAATTTGGGCTTTCTTTATAGAACCACCCATTTGGTTCGTGGTAACGACTTCTGTTACAATACTATCACGATTACCCTGAGTAGCCGTCCATATTGCGATGTTAAATTCATCAGTCATACCCTCTAAACTTCTCATTATTGCCCCCTCACCTTTCCATTCGTCACCTGTCATAGTTGCTTCACCAGAGATACAGTCAACATAGTCAATAACCAGCACGTCTATTTTATGACCTTCGGATGAAAGTTTCCGGATCTTATTTTTTATTTCACTAATTGACAAATCGCCAGATGGATATTTGGCAAGTTTAAGAAAGTTTTTATTTTTACCTGTTTTTTCCTCAACAAATTCGCTAATAAATTTTTTCTGTTTGGGTTGATCGTCGGGTGATACTCCTGTCCATATTGTGTAATGTTTTCTACGAATATCGTTCATATTATCTTCAAAAAAGATATGTAACACATTCGCCCCCGCAACATATGCCGCGTTCGCCATCATTGTCAACCAAGTTGTTTTCCCAATACCCGTCGGTGCCAATAATAATGCCATTTCACCTCGGGCAATACCACCTTTAAGAAGATTATCCATACCCACAACTCCAGTTGGGAATGGTACTCTTGAGTCATCACCTAATGAGTCTAAAACGTTGTCTCCGATATCATACATATCTTCTGAAGTGACGCCGACCTGTAATGCGGTTTGGATCTTCCCCTCAATTTTATGATATTCTTCGAAGTCACCATTATTCATGATATCTTCAGACTCTTTTATTGCCTTTTTTAAGACCTGTTGTCTGCAAAAATTTAATGCCGTCTTTTTCACATATAATGAACCATCTTCAATTTCCTTTTCTTTGATGGCTGTTAGAGTGTCGACATGCACTTTGCATGTGGTCTCGGAATTTTCTGCTAAGATTTTATGAGTTAATGTCTCGTAATTGGGTACGATCCCTAGTGTTTCATAGAGCTCTTTAATATTCTGCATTAGATATTTGAAGTAAGGACCGTCAAAGTACTTACTGTCGATAACATCTATTATTGTAACTGCGAATTTTTTATCCTCGATTATGGCCTTGAGTAGCGACTGTTGGAAGGTCGTACCCAAGTATCCAAAATTTTTCTCATTCATATTTTTGCTCCTATCTTAACTCATATTGTAAGTAAGTCTTGTTCAATTGACTTGATGATAAGACGTTAGTTAAATCACCAAGAATCTTCCTTACTTTCGGTCTTATATCCACGGCATATCTCGCTTTTGGATGATAAATATGCGCGGGGAAAATCCTAGAAATAAATACTTTCTCACCTAGTTTTATTCGTAGCAAAAAGTACTCTTCTTTCAGATTTGCGCGCTCATCTGCACGTTGAGAATCGGTAATAAATTCCATGTTATCGCCCATATATTCCAATGTTTTCTTTTTCAAATCGTAGGCAATTTCTTCACAAATTTCTGTAATTATTTCGTAAAGATCTAAAGAATTTTTTGCTGCCGGATTATAATTGCTCACATTGAAAAATCTCTGGATTACGATGTTCTTCTCAAGCGTTAAAATAAACTCGAATTTTGTTATGTCCTGATTTTGCATATTCTTATTTTTTTAGAAATTTTAATTGTTTTTTCTTGTTTTTTTCTTTTCTCGTTAATTTAAGAAAGGGATTAAGAAACTTAATCCAGGCATCATCCGATTTTGGTAATACGTTGAATAATCCGTCTTCCATCATCATTTTCATTGTGTTTTTGTATGACCTGCCTTCGGGGTCAAGATTTTCTTCAATTATTTCATGGACTCCTTCTTTTGCTTCATCTGTTAAAAGTGGCTCATCTAAACTTATGATGGTGTTGTTAATATCAAAAAATTCCTCACCAAAAACACCATACTTAGTAACCCCGGTGATTAGATTTTTTACAATTTTACTTTCCTTATCCTGTTCAAATAGGAAATTGCTCTTGTATCGAATGTAATCTAAAGTTAGAGGTTGAGTAGTGATTTCGGGGAATAAAGTTTTGAGAGTTTTAATTCCCATTCCTTTTATTCCTGCGATATCGTCAGAGTAGTCTCCACATAGCATTTTAACCAAAGATATATTTTCGATTAAAACCTCTTCCTTGTTATAGACGAACACATCTTTGGGTCCGTATAACTTTCGGTGTGAAGGGTTATATAGTTGTACCTTTTCATTAACGAGTTGGGCTAAGTCACCATCTGAAGAATAAACAATTTTCTTTTCATCTGGTGTGTTTTGACAGTAGTATGCGATGCAGTCGTCGGTTTCACAATATGGGTATTCACCCTGTCTGACGTATACTTCCTCTAAATACTGCTTAATCCTAGCCCTCTGATAATCGTAAGATTCAATTTCGTGTTCCGTTTTGAGTCTTGATTTCCTTGACTCTTTGTAGTGACTATATATTTTCTTCCTGGAGGATGATCCATCCTCACCGTCCCAAAAAACAACTATCTTATCTAATCGATAATTGTCAAATGACAATCGAAGGGTATTAAGGAAATGATATATTCCCCCAATATGTTGACCCTTGTAAAAGTAATTTTTAACTCCGTAAAAACCGATTGTTAACAGATTGTCTCCGTCAACCAATAAGGTTAGCATTTGTTTTCTTTTATAGGTTACTACTCGTCTCCTGCTTCCATCACTATTTGTACATCACCATCTAGTGGATTGACCCCTAGACGCTCAGTGATGTAGTCCGCTGCGGACTTTTTGTACTCTTCAATTGATTTCTTTTCATCTGTGGTGTCCCGACCCTTCATAAATCCATGGGCGGTCACTAAAATCCTTCCATCTTCATATCCCAAACCATTAACATGGTTTTTCATAACACTAACTTTGGTTCTGGTTGCTATTTTTACTTTCCTTCCATCTTTTGTGATAGATATCTTAGTGATACCAGCATTTTTCTGATTTCCAAATAAGAATACTAAGGTTGAATTAAGCCATACAGCCTCACCACCTTTTGCTTTAATCTTTGGTTGTCCGAATGGGTTGTCTGGAAGTTCAACCCAAGGTTGATTTGCAATTACTAATGTATTGGTATGTTTTTTATCCATCCTTCTTGAACCAGTTATTCTCTGATTCAATCCCATTCCAATTTTGTCGGCTAAAGTTGAGGCGTTGTGTTGTTTACCACCCTTACCTTCAAATGTCATTTTACATGGTACAGACCCCACAGAATCCCAAAGGAAACATAAATCATAATCTAATTCACCCTTATCTTGGGCGTCTAGTAATGAATTTGCGTAATCTGTAATTTGTTCAATATAATCAAAATGATTATTAAATAGGAAAAATCCATCCCATTCTGAATTACCAGTCTCTTTGTTAATTACTTTCTCGCATTCTAAACCCATAAGTAGGGCATGATCGAAAGTCCATTTTTGTTCTGTTATTAAGAAAACGGGTAAAATTCCCTTTTTCTGAGCGTCCTTTGCTGTGTCGATTAACGCTGTTGTTTTCCCTGTATCCGAATGGCCGAGTAACATATTTAAATGCCCCATTGCTGGACCAGGTACTCCACAAGCATCTAAAA
>Ga0307376_10004318_pt1 | contig 13044 bp, 10 predicted proteins | sample TR2MG_FD_202536 | JGI IMG/M metagenome (GOLD analysis project Ga0307376, IMG submission 202536) | Soil microbial communities from Risofladan, Vaasa, Finland - TR-2 | ecosystem: Environmental > Terrestrial > Soil > Coastal area > Acid sulfate soil | place: Finland: Risofladan, Vaasa | collected... | reverse complement strand
AGCAGGCGCTAAAACAGTCTAGAGAATTTAGATCTGAACTTGAAGATGCACTTGCTAAAGTAAATGTAAGCTTTAACAACACCAATGGCATGCTTGATTTACTCATGGATAAAGATTCTGTTCTTGAATTTGATAAAGAAGGCAATCCTGTTAAATGGGATGTTTTTACATTGAAGAATGAATTCACCAATGCATGGAGATATGACTTAGATATGCTTAAGTATAATCTTAAGAAAGCTGTTGATGAAGAAAACAAAGATGAGATAACTAAAGCTAAAGCAGAGTTAAGTCAGTTCATTAAAGACTATATGTGGACAGATATTCTGCCAATAGTTTATGAGGCTGATGAGTTATTTGAAACTGAGATTGGAAAAAGAGCCTGGTTGGAAAAATCAGAGAAGTTAAACAAGTTCACCTCATTCAATAACTCAATTGAATCTGAGATAGAAAGATTTGAAAAGTATTCTACTATCCAGGCGCTCTGGGAAGACTATCAAAGAATTTATGATCTAAATTACTTTGATGGTACTCCAAAGATTGATGATCCAGAGAAAGGTATCTATGACCTAAGTATTGCAACAACACTTAGAAAGCATAGAGAAATGAATAAGAAGTATTATGAGTTTGTACCTAGAGAAGGTTCTCTTGATGATGCATATAATACTTGGGCAAATGAGCAAGAAGCATCTGGAGTTGAGAGAGGTTCTGACCAATGGGATTTGAATTTTAGAGAATTTGAAAAGCAAAATATTAAGACAGCCTATGACTCTGCTTATTTTGAAAGAAAAAGAAAAGCTGTGGATACCATCAGAGAATTGGAAGACAAGAAGACTACCAAGGCTGCTGTTGATGTATCTGGTGCTTTTGAAAGAATCTTTGATCTTATCTATACATATAGAGATGAGCAAGGTCAGCCTAAGCCAGGATCTATAGGAGCAGCAAGGTTAATTGAGATTAGAGACCTTCAACAGAAAATTGCTGATTTTAAGAATGAACAAGAGAAAAATGATAAGCTTACAATTGAGCAAAGAGATGAACTTAAAGCTTTGATTGTTGCTATTAAGTCTACTCCGGAAACAGTGTCTAAAAAAGACATGGATAGGTATAGAGAACTTCTTAGCTTACAGAGCCCGGATGGATTAACTCCATTAGAGCAAGCTAGACTTGAAGGAGCATATGCTGAGCTATCTGAACTTAGTTCTAAAATACCTACTGAATACTACATGGATGCATTAAACTTTCATTTAGAAAGAATAGGTGTGCCTCCAGCAATGGACACAACTGTTGATGAATATGTAAACAGCACAGAGTTTCAAAAGCTTCTTGCAGCAGATAATGAATTAGCAAAATGGTTCTATGCCAATCACATCACTAAGATGAGATATAGCAAAGGCCAAAAGCCCTCTTCAGTATTTGAAAGAATCTACGCACACTCTGTCTCTGTTCCTACAGATGAAGCTATGTACATTAAAACAAAAGTACTGGACACAGCCACTGGAGAAGAAGTAACTTTTAATGGTTTGCCAAACTCAAGACATACTATCTATAGAGTAAAGAATGAATTTAGAAGTATTCCCTTTGGAGAAAAGAGAGAACAGTATATTGGTAAAGTAATCAATAACAAATATGAGTTCTTACCAAGACCTTTTACAGGAGCCGGGGATCCTAACAGTGCTAAGGATGCCAAGTATGTAAACAAGGAGTTCTTAGAAATGAAAAGAAATAATACTTCAGAATATCAATTTATTGAATTTATGAAGAAACATTTCTTAGAATGGCAAAAAGGAAAACCAAAACATTCTAAGTTATATCTTGACATGCCTCGTTATGGAGCAGATGACACACTACAAGCATTTCAATCAGGTAAGTATAATGATGCATTATCTAATGCTAAATCAACATTCAAAAGAATTGGACAGTCAGCTATATTTAGAGCTCAGGATGACTTTAACAGAGGTATGAACTATGATCCAACTAAAAATACATATGTCAATACAGATGCTTTGAATAGAGAGATCTCTTATGTACCAGTAACTGGTTTGTATAAGATTGATTCAAATGAAATTGACAAAGATGTATTTGGAGTAATGGGTAAGTATCTGATGTCAGTTGAGAACCAGGTAGCAATGATTGAAGCTCTTCCAAGATATGAATCTATTATAAAAACTCTTGAAGCAAATCCTCCAGGAACTGGTGCAATGAGTAAACAGTCTAAACAAAGAAAAGGTCAGAATGTAAAAGCTACTAAAAAAGGTCAAGTATATGGAAGACTTGCTGCTATTAGAGGTCTTGGAGAAAGAGAAATCTATGGTGTTCAAGTTTCAGCCGGTGCTGATCAATATGTATTCTTAACTAAGTTGATGACTAACTTAATGAAAGTTGGGTCTGCTACAACATTAGGTTTGAATATTCCATCAGCTCTTAAAAATAGATATGGCCAGATAGTTCAGAATGTTATTGAAGCTGCTGGAGGTGAATTTGTTAATCTTAAAGATTTAGCAATGGGCAGAATATGGGCTGCTACTACAATGATGAACTGGAGCGCTAGAGATATCTATGCTAAAGGTAATGGTAGTTTGACTTCTCAGCTTATTGAAAATATGGATGCCACATTTAGAACAGAAGAACAATTAGGCCGGGCTCCAAGTAGAACTATGCTTAAAGACTTCCTGAATGGAGAATGGATTACAGATTTTAGAAAAGGAGCTGAGATGGAAGCGGCACTTCAACTATTTGGTGCTACACTTATTCATCAGAAAGTAGAAGAAAGAGCTAGTGATGGTACTGTTATCTATAGAAATTACATGGATGCATGGGAATTAGATGATAAGGGTATTATAAAACTAAAAGATAATATTGATCCAGACTGGGGTAATAAAGAAATCTTTCATATCTATGAATTAGGAGATACTTTAGAATCAATTGCTAAAAAATATTCAACTACTGTAGAAAAACTAAAAGAAAGAAATAAAATTGAAAAACTTTCAGATCTTAAAGAAGGTGCAGAAATTTTAATTACCAAAGGTAATGGCTTTATGCAGTTTAAGAACAGATTCCAGGGACTATCCAGAAAACTTTATGGTAACTACGATAGATTTGGTCAACCAGAGGCAAATAAGTATCTTACCTATAGAGCATTTATGTTCATGAGAAAATGGACTACTCCTATGGCTGTTAACAGATGGGGTTTAGACTTAAGAAGAGGAGATGGTTATTTTGGAAGAGGGAGATATGATTGGGCTATGGGTACTGTTGAAATAGGAGGTTATGTAAGATCATTTAAAGCAATGCTTAAGTTTGTAAAACACGGTCTTAAGTATTATAATTGGATGAGTCCAAGAGAAAAAGCTGAGTTTAGAAGAAACTTTATGTCATTTATGATGATGTTATCTATGGTTCTTATAGCAACAATGATATATGGTTATGATGAAGATGATGATGACAGATTCAAAAAACTAAAAGCCAGATCTGATGTATGGGGTACTGAAGGATTTAATTGGCCCGGTTTTATTGCAAATCATTTATTAGTTTTAAATTTAGGTGTTCTTGCAGAAACAACCACATTTGTTCCAATACCCACATTATACAATGTCAACTTTGGTTTAGATGAGTACACTAAGTTTATAGGAACTTCAACAAGTTTATTTAGTAACACAGCTAATGTTTATATGAAATTAACTGAAGATGCTACTAACTGGTTAACTGGTGATGAGGATGCATACTACAAGCGTGATGAAGGAGAGTACTGGTGGCAGAAAAAAGGTACTGCTAAGTTATGGAAAGACTTATTTAAAACAGTAGGTTTTACAGGAGCCACAGGAGATACCGAAAAATTATTAAAAGGAATGGAAAATCAACAAAAACTAAGATAAAATGGCAAAAGCAACAACGTCAACAGGAGCTTATACTAAACCTAAAGTTTCTCGTCCAGGGATTCATGCTAAGACTAAAACATCTAAGTCTAAGCATAGTAAAAACTATAAGAAAGCATATAAGAATCAAGGCAGGTAAAAAAAAAGGGAGAACCCTTAGTTAAAAGAGTTCTCCCATGTCTAGCTCAAAAATTTGAGTAAACAGTTTTTTTGTTTCAGCTTCTACAGCTTCTTTTGGCCACTTTTCAAGTGAATCACCATAATGTGCGGTGTCATATCCAAACACCCAATAGCCTTCAGGTGCATATTGTTTAAATGTGCTTGATCCTGAATCTATTACATCTGAAAAAGTTAATCCATAATGAACATCTACTAGTTCATTAATTTTATCATACTCCATGCCCCATAAAAAATGAGAAGGAGGAACAGCTATATAACCATTCCCCCATCCTATTTTCATAAGTTCAAGTTGTGCTTTAATAACAAACCATATCATTTATCAACCTTAATAAATTTACCTAAATCAGGTCTAAAGTATCCGGGTCCTTTAAGAATCTTTCCATCTTCTCTTAATACAGGCTTACCATCTGAACCAAGCTTACTCATATTACTTGCTTGTATTTCATTGAATACATCCAAAATAATATTTTGCATACCGTGTTTCAAGATTGTCCCACAAAGAATATACAATTGGTCTCCTAAAGCATCAGCCACCTCTAATAAAGACTTAGCATGACATGCTTCAAGATATTCATCATTTTCTTCTTTCATAAGACTATGTCTAAGATCAAACTCTGCATGAGGTATTAATCTTGGCCATTTACCATTTTCTTGCCCAAAGGCATTGTGGAATTCTTCCACTGATTTTAATTGTTTTTCCATAATGTAAAGTTAAAAAAAAGGGAGCACATTGCTGCGCCCCCTCTTTGATAAATAAACGGTGTATAACCATTTAATTAAAAATCAAAGTCATCATCTGAATTTGTAGTAGTACCATCATTAAAGTCTAAATCAAATGCATCAGCATCTTCAGCTTCAATTATACTTAGGTCAGCATCTTGAGCAGGTTCTATAAGAGAGTTCATTGCTCCCTCATCATCATCCCATGGTGAAATTTCTTCCTCCTCAAATAATGCATGTTCTTCTGGTGTTGGTTCCAAAGTTTGAAAATTATCAATTACTATTGGAGCCTCAAAAGTATTACCTGCAGGGTCTGTATATTCTACAGTTTCATCTTGGGGAAAAATGTCCTCAGATTTTTCTTCCTCAATTTCCCTTTCTGTTTCTGCATCATGAGCAGCACATGGACCTGGTATTGAAACTTCTATGTCATTATCTACACCATATAACTCATGAGCTAACTCATCTTCAGTTAATACATTTTCCTCAGCTTCATTAGCATCTACAATCACTTCTTCTGATCGGTGCAGATCCACTGCATAGATAACATCTTCTTGCACCACTTGATTATCAGTTACTTCTGTTGAGGTGTCATCATTTTCAGCATATCTAACATCTTCATCCATTTGATCTGCTTCTAAATCTGCAATCTGATCTAATAAACTTATTTGATTAGGATCTACTTCTACAACTGGTGCACTTAAATCTTGAACTGGTGTACTTAAAACCGGAACTGGTGCACTAACCGGAGCAAACTTATTCACTTCAGAAATAAAGTGATGTAGAATTCTCTGATCTTCCATCCATGTTTTAGGATGAGAGTGCTGCAATGCAACCGTCACATAATTATAAAATGCCCACATACTGTCAGCATTAGAAAATACATGAATAGGTCTATCCATTTGGTTTCTAATCATACTAGCTTGCTCTGTAGTAAGAATTTGATACTCTGCAAAAAGAATCCCGAGCATTTGAGCTTGTTTTCTTTTGTTCATACTAATTCCTTCCATAAGAGCTTTATCTGCTACAAGTTGATTATAATACATGTAAGCATTAGATACTTGATCATCAATTGTATCCTGTGTCTCCGTGTCTGCAGTTCCTGTGTGTTTTCTAGCCCAGCTGCCCATATCACCACAAACCATTACAGTTCCGGTTTTATTTACATATGCACCAACACCACACTTAAATCTTACTTGTTTGTTATAACTGTTTGTCCATGCAAACATCATGGATAATTCAGGATCTGAATTGTAATTCAGTTTATAAATTCCCTGAGCAATTAATCCATCAGCAGTACATCTGTACTCTTCATCAATAATAATAAAACCTGCATTTTGCAATGCTGTTTTTGAATAATCAATCACAAACTGGTGAGAGATTACTGTATACGTTGTACCATGATTTGGTAGAGGCACACTTACCAAGTGCGCCATACTACATCCTTGTATCTTTTTTGGCATAATTTAAAATAAACTAAGTTGATTTTTATCAGGCTCTAAACCTGCTATTTCTTTATAAATTTTTTCTAGATAGAATACATAATTAATTCCATAATCATCAAAATCTTTTTCTTTGTAATCAATAAACACAGTCTGCATCCACTTTCCAGCTTCTACATTTATTTCTCTTTCATCAAACAAATTGGTCTTAATAATTTTAGAACCACTTTTAGATATATAATATCTAATTGTATGCTGTAAAGCATCTTTTACATATTCTTGATTCACAACATGGTGTTCTACAAACTTCCAGTCACCCTTTATTTTTACTCCACCACAATAGTCAAAGATATTTTTTTGCTGAGCAATAAAATCTCTAGGCTCTATACCGTGCACAAAATATGCATGGAGTGCTTTAGGAATTATCAGGAAACTTTTGTTCTTATGAAGAGCTAAGTTATCATACTCAAATCTACCTTTACATTTAGAAGTACCATCTTCAGTAACAGCAATGTAATTATTTACATCACCAATTACCATTTTTTGATAAGAACCATGCTCTAGTTCAAGTTTGGTCATCTCTTCCCATCTCTTACAAATCTCAAGATACTTATCTTGATACTTCCTAGGGATCATGGTCTCTAAACCATCTGTGTTTTGCATCAATGGAATAGCTCCGGGAATCTCTTCACAAATCATTTCATACAACATAGTAAGACTAAGCTGACCATTAATTGTAATCCTCATTGTGAATTCAGGATCATACAGAAAACAATTCTCATCATTACTTAACCCATAGGTTGAGTTTAGAATAATCTTGTATACATAATTCTTAGGATCTTTCTTTGGAATCTTCTTTCTTTCTTCAAAGAACCATTCATACAGATTGCAAAAATCTTTCTTTGGTATATGAGCTGGAGACCATCCGTTTCTAATAGCTAGATTAGGATAATAACTGACAACATCTGAAGTCATAATTATCATATCATCATCCGCTTTATAGACCCTGCTAGTTCTTGCACCATGAATACCACCTAGACCATAATCAGTTTTTACACCTTTATACTGCACAGAATACTTAAAGCCTCCTTTTGTTTGACCGGGATAGATAACTATCTCATTGAACTTGTTTAATAAGTTCTGAAATGTGGCTGTCTTAAATTCAATATAAGGTAGGATGATATCTTTTACAATAATTTGACTTCGGTGAGTTCTCATTTTTCTGAGATCCCATTTATTGATTCCTGTTTCTTTGCTCAAGAAGTGTAAAAACAATTCTTTAGATATCCTAGGCTCAGATGCAGAGAACAAATCAATGTTATATTCTTCAGTTAAGTTTCTTCTCAATTCAATCTGTCCTTTACTCAAGAACATAATTGCTTTAGTTGACTTAACATCATTAATACAATATGCAATAATACTCTCAATCTGATCCGCATGGATGTCACTACTGTGATGAATAGGCATGTCAATGATATTCATCCAATCCATACTAAACTGAATCCATTTTAATGAACTTCTCTTAGCTGGATTATCCCAGTGATTTAGTTTGAATACATCTACCTGGCGGATATGCATTTGTCTTGGACTAAATTCAGAGAATTCTCCTTCATTTTGTCTTTGAATTACACTCTGTGCTTTGTCATATACAAAATTAGCAATCACATCACCATCTAGCTGCATCAACTGTTCTTTATTCCGTAGAATATGTTCAGTAATTTGACTGTCAAATGCAAGACCATTAAAACTTACATGCCATTCTTCATAAGCTATATTTCTTTCTAAGAAAGTAACTAGTTCTAGAATATCATTTCTAGATTCATGACATACAAATATTTCTCTGTCTTCAGATTTAATATCTTCAAACACTCCTATGAAACAATTACTAAGAGTTTCATAATCCATTACCCAATGTGTTTTCATAGGCTATATGTTCAGTTAAGCTGTTCCCCCTTTAAGTAAATAAAAAAAGAGGGCTACTATGATTCACCCTCTTTCCCATCATCATCCAAATCTATGCCTCTTCAGAGGAAGGCATAAACTTCTTGTAATTAAACTTTGTTGCATTTACTGCAATAAGCTTAATTAATTCCTCTATAGCTTCTGTATCTTCTACATAGAATTCTTGAAACACTTCAATTTTATGTCTCTCTTGCTTTGTGCCTTTGGTACCAGTTATTGGTTGGCCATAATCATCAAGCTTAGGAAGCATATGTAAAGAAGTTTTTCTAATTTTTGAAATCACTACAAACACTTTTGTTTCAGGATCAAAAATAATTTCTACATACGGACATGATTCTGCAATTGGAATCAATCTAAAAGTTTGTTTTTCTTGCCAAGTAGCTTGAACAAGCATCATTGTTTTATCACTCATTTTTTGGTTTTTTTAATTATGCAAATTTACTCTAGAATATTTGAATTTTGCAAATTTGGAACAACTATTACTAGTTTTTCTTTGTCCAAATCTGGTTTATCACAGAGCTCTCCTACAGATTTTAACAGATCTACAGGTACATCTAGTATCTCGGCATATCTAGCAAAAAACTTCTCAGGAAAGAGATAACTATATACATAGATATAATTACCTGTACTCTCATCAAAAAATCCTATTATTTTGCGCTTTAAGTTTATATTAATTTGACTATATTTTCCATTCACAAAATGGAACCAGTCTTTTCCTAAATCAGAAAAGTCAAAGGTTATAATGCATTTTTTCTCATTCACTTTGATATAATCAGATATTCTTGTATGTTTTAACAGAACTGTTTTTTCAAACTGTTCATAATCTAAATTGGTTGTGTTATATACACAAATCAATTTCATATCCTCGGGAGTGTAAGATTCATTCCATCCTAAATAAGTTTCGGATGGAACTATCTTTGTTCCCCTTTTAATGTCCAAGAGCGGATATAAAAATATCTTGGACTTTTGGAAGTACTTCCTATAAAGCGCATGTACATACATAATCTAAAGTTTTAAATTACCAACTGCTAGGTCATATGGTAAGTCAAATCTTTTTTGTGAGTAGTGCCATTGGGCAACTTTTATCACTTCTTTAAAATCAACTTTCCATTTAGCCATAGATTCAGCAGAAACTTGGAAAGGATACACTAAATTGTATTTGTCAATTACAATAAAGGTTATTTGAATTTGCCAATTTTCTACATTTGGTTTATCTTTTAAAAACTTTTCTGTTGCAAGTATAAGATAGATCACGGCTTGTATCCAGTACTTATAATACTCAACTGCATCAGGAAAATCTTGAATAGATTTACCGGTTGTTTTGAGGTCATTGATGAATAACATCTTTGCCTCATTATCAACAACAACATTGTCAAGTACTCCGTGAAAACCAAAAGGTAATTTGTCATTATCAACCCTAATATGCAACTCATTATAGGATTCAATGTGTGTGTCTTCCTTAGCTTTGTCTAGAGCTAATAAAGACCTAACATCTTTATTAGTTTTGAGTATCTCTACCTGTGCTTTGCAGCTATCCAAAGTAGGTTGATCAACTACAGTTCTATCTAAACTTTTCTTAAGGAATTCAAAATACTCTTTTTGTTCTTCAGTTAGTATCTTGTCCAGTCTTTGTTGATCTGTTTTAAGATTCTGATAGAGATTTGCTGTGAGTAGTTGTGTGAGTATATCTGTTGAGTAGTCTTCCAAAAGTAATGTATTATTTCCAATTGACAAATGTATTTTGAATATATTATCAATTATTTTCCTAGGATTATCACTAGGAAGTTTGCCGGGTAGGCTTATAAATTTATCATCATATGCTTCAGGCTCAAATAAAAGACAATGAAGAACACTACCTGCAACTAGGTGTGCGTCTTTACTGTCTTCTCTTTGATTGAGCACATAATGACTGTAAAATAAAGCGGGTGAATAAAGTAATTTATTCAACCCACTATAACTAAAATAAAATTTGTTCTTATAGAACCTTTCTAGTTCATCAGAACCATTCAAAATCATCTCCATTTTTCTCTTCTATTTGATTGTTATTTGGTTCTTCTAATGTTTTATTTAACTCAGATTCGGAAATAGAAGTTTCTGCTTCTAATGCTATTAACTCTGACTTGAGTTCTTTTCTCTCAATTCTAGTAATTGCAGTTTCTATGTCTTCATCAGAGATTTCAAGGTCACTTTCAACCCCGTCAACCCCTGGCGTGCTATAAATAAGGGCCCCTAAATCATTAAGGTTTCCGTGGATTTCAGGAACATCAATTTCAATTACACCTTCTGGAATAAAATCTGGGAAGGTTTCATGGACATAGTTAGTATTGAGAAGTTTTGCTGCTTCTTCATTGAGAGTAACACTTTTTACTTCAAAGTATTTAGTACCTCCTTGATCAGCTATTTCTTGACCATAATGCTTCATGATAACTTCTACTTTTTCTAGATCAAAAACATCTTTTGTAATAAGAGAATCAACTACATCATCAATATTAGTACCCATATAACTTTTATCTTTACCTAGAAAACTAATCAAAGATTTAAAATTCACATGATTCTTAGTACGGCAGTTACTCATTTGACTTGCATATTTTTCAAATAGCATCTCAATATAGAGTAAACTATCAATATAATTACAGTTGGCTAAAATCTCCATTGCAATAATGTGATTATCCTGATCTGAGCTTTTAAACATGTCACTGATCTGTAGGAACATAGTGTCATCTAGAGTAGCTGCGTCAGCACCATTGATATACTTTAGTAACTTACTTTCACCAAAAAGATCTAGATTTAAAATTCCAGGAAATAGATTTTTATGTTCTTCATCAACTGTATGATAAACATTAGATGATCTTAATACATTCCCTTTAATTATATCAAGCACATCTAAATCTGAATTTCTCAATGTAGATGCTGAACTATATTCAACAACTACAACATCTTCAGTATAAAATTCTAAAGCTTGTCTTAAGTTTTCTCTATAGTAATCATCCATTATATTTTCAGAATTTTCAACTATTTCTCTAACAAGTTCAGTATCCATTGAATAATACCAATGACTATTTACTAACTTGTCTTTAGTATTTTTACCACAAAATACATGAGTTGCTTGATCAATATCTCTTACAGTTTTAATACCATGTTCCAGAGACAAATCTTTTAATTTTACTCTGGGAATATTTACACCAGGAAGAAAATAAAGCTTATCTCCTTTTGTTGGAGTATAGTCTTTATCATTAATTGGTAAAAAATCACTTTTATCTTCAGCACAATATAAAGGTTGAACCTTCATTATTAGCTCGTTATGTGTTGCTTCTACATCATAAATAAATAGATATGTTTTCATAGACATAAGATTAAAAAGGGAGTATTACCTCCCTTTATGTTTGTTTTTAATTTATTAAAGCTTCCTTAGAAGGGAAAACTATTTATGTTTGCTTTACTTTACAGCCATCTTCACCACGTCTTGATTCATCATCAGTTGTGAGAATTTAACTTTGTTTCCATTTACAATCTCTTTAACCATGTAATATCTTAGGTCATCAGTGAATGCATCACAGTCTGTAGTAAGCTTAGCAATTCTATCAATCATTGGTTTACCAATAGATCCTTTATCTGCAACTGTCAATGAATAATTAATAATTCTTGTTGCAATTACACTAGAAATATCAGCACGGAACTCATCATCTTTACCAACAGCATTTATAAGAGAATTCATTACATACTGCTCATCTTTGGTTAAGATATCTACAGGACTAATAATTCTATCAAGCTTGTTATTAATAAACATAGTAAACATTGAACTGAAATCTGCTCCTACTGATCCTTCACCAATCATTTGGATCAACGGAAGACTTTCTTCAAACTTAGGAACAGAACTAATTGCATTAAAGAAAGTAGTAATAGCTCTAGGATTTACTCTTTGAGTTACTAACTCAGGATTCATCAACATAAAGTTAATACATCTACCATCTATGTTTGCTTTCTCTGCCCATTTAGCCCATACATCAGAATCATATTTTAACTCAACAGAGATAAATCTTGTTTTCTGAGCTACATCTAAGCTAGTAACATTATAGTCACCATTGTCTGGATTAGTAGTAAGAATAACATGCCAGTTCTTAGGAAGTTTCCAAGAGACATATTCTTGTCTATCTAAAATTTCCATAGTTGCTTGCATAAATCTTTGGTCAGCTCTGGTATAGTCATCTAAGATTAAGAAGCCACCTTCACCTTTACCCTGAATCCATTCAGGAGCAGCATGTGACATTCTCTTTGCTACAACTTTGTACCCTTTAGCACTAGCTGCAGCTATCTGAGATTCATTAATCCATGTTGTTTTACCTTCAGCATTTTTTATCTCAAACTCTTTTACAGGAAAACCTACTAAGTCACCTAATTCTTCCAGCTGAGATAAATTCAGCTTAACAACTTCCATATTCATTTCTTTACCCAATTGCATAATAGCTGAAGTTTTACCAAGACCGGCATCACCTTCAATATTAATAGCTACAGGAACTTTACCGTCCTTCTGAATGTGTTGGTTATTGCTAACCATATGTTTAATAAAGTTTTTTAACTCTTCAACATTTAATTGAACTTGATTCATAATTTTTTTTTATATTTCTAACTTAATTACTTTGCCCGGTAAACTATCATTCATAGATGATTGTTCTGACAAGACCCAAAGAATATTTCCTTTTGGTCTTACACTTGCATTACATTCTCCATCAGTAAAATATACTAGGCTAGTATATTTCTTTAGGTTTTCATTAAAATAATTTAGGACGGGATCAAATTCAGTCCCACCTCTTCCTATTACAGTCATTTCAAATTTACCCTTGTAAGGTTCAATAGAATTGATTTTAGTA
>Ga0307376_10004313_pt1 | contig 13055 bp, 16 predicted proteins | sample TR2MG_FD_202536 | JGI IMG/M metagenome (GOLD analysis project Ga0307376, IMG submission 202536) | Soil microbial communities from Risofladan, Vaasa, Finland - TR-2 | ecosystem: Environmental > Terrestrial > Soil > Coastal area > Acid sulfate soil | place: Finland: Risofladan, Vaasa | collected... | reverse complement strand
TGCCGCCAAGGGGATTATAGGGAAAATGTTCACTTCCCAAAAGATCCGGAGCCGTCCATTCTTCCCGCCTCAAGGCTTCCCGGTTCAGCTCAGAAAAGCCTGAGCTGATTTTCATTTTAGAAAGATCCTCAAAAGAGGGAGCCTGGTTGATCCATCCCCACCAGTAAGGATTTTCCCAGCTGCCAACCTGGTTGACGCCCGGGGGTAAATCCGGACCAATAAATAAATAACAGATTTTTACCTCTGCCCCCTCCCAGGTGCAGCCGTCATCTGCCATGGTTTTAACCATGTTGTCATGGTTTGAAAAAGAAACTGTTACATCCGCATCCTTAAACCCGGCTTTAAACGTTAGGGGCCCTATGGATTCAATTCTGTCATCGTAAATAATCCCCTCCCCGGTAAGATGACCGGGAACAAGGGCGGTTGACCAGTTCAATGTTTCTCCCGGGCGAAAAACAATTTTCATCAGGGCAATAATATTTATTCTTCCTGTATCCAGGGCGGCTTGTATTTCGGCTGTTAAGTTGGCAGACACTAGCTTTTAACCTCCGTAAAGGTCAGGGTTGCAAAATCAAAAAGCATCAATTTCCTTAAGGTCGCCCGGGGATTTCCCAGGAATTTAACCAGGTAGCGGCCCAGGGTTGTTTCCCCGGTTAGGTCCGGGGTTAACTTTTCCGCCGGGTTGTAAAAATAAAAACTTTCGTTTGCCGCTTCCTTCCGGGCCATTAGAAAATTGAAATATTCCTTAAATTTTTCGTCTCCCTGGTAATTTTTCCTGGTGATTGGAAACGTGAAAATAAAAGACCCCTTGCGGCTGCGAACCGTTCCGGTTCCGTCTGAATTGGTAAAGGGGATTTCGTGCTGTGCGGTTTTGATTGATCCGGCGCCCAGGTAAAGAATTGATTCCTCTATCTGGACATCCAGGTCCACCGGATATTCAACCGGAAAAGGCCATACTGGAATACTCATCTTCTTGCGTACCTCGAATCTAAAAACTCCCCGCCCAGGGCGCTTTTATCGTTATCATTCATAAGGGCTGCAACTCCCCCGTTTTGCTGTATGCCATCAAAAACAACCTGGCCGGCGGGAAGGGTTTTTATTCTTGTTAAAACGTCCTTGATCTCAACCAAAACCCCGGCCTGGTCAGAATAGATTTGCTGGTTTGCTGCCTGGGGTGATGTTTGGATATAGGCTGGATTTGAAGCGGATCCCGGCGCACCCATTCCGCCCTCACCCCCGGACATTCCCCTGGCTGCCAGGCCGGATAAGCCCGCAACCAATCCAAATTGGGCGGCGGCTCTGAAATGAGCAGTTGCCTTTGGAATGTTTCCCCAAGCCAGGGCCGCCAGGGCATAGGCTATTTCCATCATTGCCCCGGCGAAGGCTTGCGTTGCCAGGTTTGCCAATACCTGGACAGTGGCCTGGCGTAAAGCAACCCCCAGAGTGCCGGCCCCCCTGGCCCATTGGCCAAAAGCCTGGGCGCCGGCATTACCCATTTCCAGGGCTGCATTTTTTAACAAATCAAGGGGGCCAAGGGCCTGTTCTGCAAATAAAACAATGGGATTTTCCCCTGTTTCTATGCCTGGAATATTTGGTAAAAGCTGGGGTAAACTCAACCCTGAAGATATGCCCTCCAGCTCATCCTGTTTTTCCTTAGCTGCGGCCTTTGCCGCCTCAAGATTGCCGAAAATACTTTCCAGGCCTGGGGGGGCTGCCCCGGGTTTAACTTCTATATTTTCATAATGAGAAGAAGCAAGCAGGGCAGCGTTCCATTCATCAAGGGCGGAAACTGCCTTAGCTGCTATTTCAGGGGTTTCCCCCAGTTCATCATTAAACCCAGCGGTTGCCCCGGTCGCCTTGGGTAAAACAAAGGAAATATTTTCCACCCTAAAGGCAATATCCTCCAGGCTTTTTCCCCAGGATTTGGCTGTCCTGGCTCCCTCTTCCAGTTGTTTGTCATAAATCCGGAACAGGCTTAATACATTCAGCAGCCCGCCGAAAAAATCCCCAATCCAGAAAGCCAGGGCCCGGGATGCAATAACGATGGTATTTTGAATCGTCCGCCCCAGAAATTCCGCCGTCCTGGTAAGGAGGTTCATAAATTCTTCATTTCTCATTACGGCCTGGATAACCTGAGTAAGGGCAGGAATAACGGCGTTTCCGATTCTCATTTTCAGGCCCTCAAATCCTGCGTTCATCCGGGCCAGGGAGTCGTTATATTCTTCGGATGCCGCGGCGGTTTCATCTGTAAAGGTAATTCCAAGGGCCCGGGCTTCCTCTTTCATGGCCTCAATGCCGGCGCGGCCCTTTTCCATCATGGGCAGCAGTTCAGTTCCTGAACGCCCGAAAATCTTTTGAGCCAGGGCTGTTCTCCGGCTGGCATCGTCCAACAACATCAGTTTGTCAGCCACGGCCAACATAATTTCTTCCCCGCTTTTCATTTTTCCGTTTTCTTCTGTAACGGTAATTCCCAACTCCTCAAAAGCGTCTTTTGCTTCCCCTGTTCCCTGCGTCATATCGTAGGCGTTTTTAATTGCAGTTCTGAGCCCTACCGCGAAAACTTCCATGGTGGTTCCGCTTAATTCCGTAGCCAGGCGGTAGGCGGAAAGGGTTTCAGTTCCTACCCCGATTTTATGGGAAAGTTTGGCAATGGTGTCCTGTTGCTGGGCTGTCTTGGTAATCGAATCCTCAATTAAATCGGATAATGCCCTATAGGCCCTCCCAATAACCCGGAGGGCCGTGAAGGCGATAGCAGCGCCGGCGGCAATTTTCAGCATCCCGGCATTTCCGGCCATCCCCGCAGACTTGCCGGAACCCTTCATCCGCTTAAACCTTTCCCCCACCTTTTCAATGGAGGTTACCGCGCCTTTTTCATCCAGGGTCATTTTGAGTTTTACTTCTTTAGCCATTTATTTATTCCTGAGTCTTCTTATTTCTTCCGCCTCAAATTTCCCGTACTCATCCCGCAAAACATAAAGCCCCTCCCTTTCCAAATCAGAAAGAGAATTCCCGGCCAGGGCCCCCATGAGATTGGCCCGGTGATTTAATCCAACCAGGTGAAAAGTAAAATCCAGCATCCAGGAAGAAATACCAAAACCTTCCCGCTCCTCCAGGGCCTTTATTGAATAAGAAAAATTAAAAGGGCAGTCTTCACAGTATCCGCGCCAAACCTTTGGGTTTCCGCATGTCTGGCAGCCTTCCGCAGCATAGGGAGGAATTTCTTTAGAGGCAAATAATAGTGTCCGGATTAGGAGCCGGATTTTCCGAAAGGGACTGAGAGTTTTCCCTGAATCATTCCCAGCTGGTCAGATAACAAAGCCCCGGCCTGGGTGGCGTGTTCGCGGGCCACCGGATCTGTTTTGAAAAACTCTTTCCAGTCTTCCACCCCCGAAAAGTCGTAATGTTCAACAGATTCTATGGTTTCCCACCAAAGCGCAAAGCCGGCGGCGCCCTGGTCTACTTTTACCGCGCCTTTTTCATCCACAACATAAAGAGCTGACCGAAATGCTTCCATAGCATCAAAAAGAGAATCAATTTTAAAATGGTGTTCAACTTCAACCCGCTCAATTCCGCCGGCATCGTTCACCTGGGGAATTAACAAGGTAATAGAAACCCGGTCGATAGCCCTTGAAAAGTTAAATTTTTTCTCTGTTTTTTTGTTTTCTGGTTTTTTAATTGCCATTTTTCACAGCCCCCCCTGGGCTAAACTGTTTTCAGGCACAAAAAAAGGCAGCCAAAAAAGGCCGCCTTAAATTTGCATTTTTTTATTAATTAATTAAGTGGTTAGCAGATAGTCTTCAATGCCGTTTATTACCGTCCACCTGAAGGCCCGCGCGTCCGTTGCGTTATAATCAAACCTCAAGGGAATGGTTAGAATTGGCCCGGATTCGTCATAGTCTGCCGTTACGCCGGCATCCGCTGGAATTCGAACGCTGTTCCCCTCTAACGAAAGGGAATTATCCGCGTCAATTTGAATGGTAAGGGTAAAGGTCTGCACGGCCCGGGTTCGGGCGGCAGTGAAAAAAGCATCCCCCTGTTTTCCTTTGATTACAAGCTCCCCGGTTAGCACGGGCCCGTTTCCGTCATAATGGGCCTCCCCTGCATAAAGCCCGGAGGATAAACTGTCTTTCTGGGTAATTCCGGCCTCTAATTTGAGGGATAATTTTCTTAATAGCTGCCCTGTTAATAGATTTGTAGGGCTCCCGGACGGCCCAAATGTCAGGGTGGAAATGTGAGATTTGAAAAGCCTGGTTCCGGCCAGGGCGGAAGCCAGGGCGGGCGGGGATGTTGCGCTTGCGTCAATTTCTGAGCCGTCCCCTTTTGCCGCGGCTTTTATTTCAATTGGCCCCCCATCTGAAATTTCGAAATCAAGTGAAGGAATAACAACTCCATTGTAGGTTTTAAATGAGGCGGCTGTTACCCGATCATGTGCCTGAATCATCGCCGTTGACCAGGGGCTTACCGCAGAAATGGCGGGGGAATCAACCTTGTGTGTCCAGGGTGTGGCCGTCCCGGTCTTTTCAAGATTTCCGCATATCAGGCCCAGGAAAAAGGGCATCAGCTCAAGATTCAATTTGAAAGCAAATTCCCCGCTGGTTCGGGCAGAAACCAAAGTGCTGGTTATAGGGTAGCGGGCCCCGGTTATTTCTTCTTCGTCTGTGTCCTCCACCAGGTCGGACTTAACCAGGCCGGGGCCCATATATTTATACCAGTTATCAACCCCGGCAGCCACACCGGCCCCATAGGTAAGCTCCCGGCGGCCAAGATTCACCAATAAAAAGGAATTTTGTTCATACATTATTTTTGTCTCCTTTTAGTTTTCGAAATTGAAAATTCATTTCCATGGTGGGCCTTAAGATGTTCGGCAATTACTGGGGGAATGTTGGTATATTCTTTTTTTCCCGGGAGGAATTTACAATCATAATTCCCTATTGAAACCGAAGTAAGAAAGGGCCCCTTAAAACCCGGTTTTCTCCTTGCTGTAAATATCGCTTTAACTTCCATGATTTTTAATCCTTAATTCCAGGGTTGCGCTGGATAAATCCCTTTCCATTGAAAATCGGGGATCATCTGAAATAGAACACCCCTCCACCTGGACAGGTGGATCCAGGGAGCCGAACCCATTGGCCGCCAAAATTCCAGCGGTTATTTTGTCCCGCACTTCGGCCAGGACGGTTTCAAGGGAAAGAATTATTCCCTCTGAGGCTGTCTTTGCTCCGTAACAGGTAATAAAAATTGACGCGGAAAGCTCAATGTCTCCCCCGGGGATCCCGGAAAATAAAAGCTCATCCCCCCCGGGAAGGATTACAACAACCCGCTCTGAGTCCTTCCATTCTGTATTTGTCGGCAGCTCTGCCAGTTCATCAATTTTCTTTTCAATCTCTTCAAGCGCATGGGTTCCGCTGCCGGCATCGGTTAAGTCAATCGCTGTACCGGCCTGGGCGTTTGCCTTTGTCGTGGCAACTTTTATGTGATTTGCTGAGGTTCGGATTGCAAAATAAACGGTATCCACAACCAGGGGCGCCGGCGGATCCGCAGCCGTTGTTTTAAAACGAATTCGGGCCCAGTCTGGAACATCAATTGCCAGGTCGATAATATCCGTGTCCGGGTGAACCTCTGCCGTTGTTATGGCGTTATCGGACTGAATTACACTTTCCTCCGTGACCAGTTGCCCCAGCAGCGTTTTTAAATATTCCAGGGTTGCGGCCCGGATCCAGTTTGCACTTTTACTCACTTTTTCAGCTCCACCTTATCGGGCATTAAATGTTCAATTTTATTTACGGTAATCTCAGAAACCAGGCGGGTTAAATTTCCCTCGTTCCTTTTCAGGGCTGGCTGTAGGACGGGCCTGGGGCCAGCTGCCGGGATTCTTAAAGGAGCCCGCGGGGAAATGTTTAAAATCCTTCCGGATGGCATTTTTACCCTAACCGGTTTTCGCTTCGGTATCCTGTAGGCCTTCCGGCCTTTGTATTCCCAGATATTAAGAACCCCGGAGCCCTTTATTTCTAAAATAGCCCCTTCTCCTTTTTTTCTTACACTCACTTTTATGGTTTTGGCCGTCCGTCCAGTTCGAGTTTTTAGCTGTGAACCCTCAAAATTTTTGAGGTCTTTCCTGAGTTTCTTTGCTCCCTCTCGTAAGGCCTTAAGTAATCCCGCGTTCATTTCCTTTTTAATTTTTGCCTTGTTCAGGCGGTCCAGGTCGTCACTCAAAATCTTTTTCCTTGCAGTTTGTAAATCAGGGATTTCTGAAAGCTATCCAGGGCGAATCTATAAGTAGTGGATTCCTCACCATAGGAAATTGATGAAACGTGGCGTTTCTCTTCCTTTGCCAGGGCATATTCCCGGGCCACCAGGGTTTTAATTAAATACTTAACATTTCGGATATCCTCTAGTACCCCGGCGGTTATTTCCGCCGCGGTGAATCCGGCCTTCCCTATCAATTTAACTTCATGCCGGCCGGGCGGCAGCCAGGCACCATAAAGCATTGAAATAATTCCTACTTCCCCATCCAGGTAATATTCTCCCAGGTTGTAAGCCTCCAGGGTTTCAGTGCCATCTGAGGCCCGGGAAAGAACTTTAGAAAACACAGAAAGCTCGGTTACTGGCCGATCCGGGAAAATAATTTCATCCTGGCCGGGGCAGATATCCGGGTAAATGGTATATTCCTTTTCCTCAAAATTTCGGCAGGTTTCCGCCTTTACCCAGGCTTCAACACTGCCGGCTATTTCAGAAAGTTTGGAATCTACCGCGGCCAGGTTTAAATAAGTTTTGATTTCCGTATCTGAGAGAATCATTTTTTAACCCTTGTTTCCCCCCTGGGTTTGGTTGCCTTCCTCCCAGGGGGTTTTGTTTCAGTTGAGGCCGGCGGATTGATGGCTGTTGCATATCCGCCGGCAATTAGGGCCCGGGCCTCTTTGTCTGCAACCTCTCCTGTCCATCCAGGAGGATGACAGCCCAGGGGCCCGGCATCACAAGTAAGCATTTTTACCCTAACCATTAGGCCGTCCCTTCCTCGGGGGAAATATGGGTTTCGGCGTCAATTGTTGCCCCGTGTGTTACCGGTGCTTTTCTTGCTGTATAAAGGAGGGCGTATATATCCCCCAGGGCTGAGGATGTGCCCCTGGTAACAACCGCCTGAACGTATCTTTTCTGCGGCCTGTAAATGTCAGTGAAAAAAGAATCCCCATTATCCCCCGGGGATAACTTTGTACCTTCCAGGTCTGCAGCGTCTCCCATGTTTGAGAGGGCCCCTTGTTGAACTTTTACATAATTTCCGGCGTCCACGACTGCAACAGAACCGAAGAAGGCAACCCCCTCGAAATTCTGCATGTCGATAACATCAGTTGTTACCGCAGAGGTGGCAGCTACCGAGGCAGCTTTAGCCAGAACGAGTTTCACGTTTTTTGAAATATTCATGGTTTTTTCTCCATTAAAAAGCCGGGATTCCTCCCGGCTTGTTTACTAATAAATAAGTTTAAAAGGCTGGTTTCCTTTCTTCTTACTCAGCAGCCAACTTGACGCGGGCAAAGGCCTCTGCGAGAACCGGCTGGGCGTCCGTTTCCAGGCGACCAATAAAGCCCACCTGATTCTTTTTCGCGAACAGTTCAACCAGGCGCTGGATTCTCATGTCCAGGGCGTCAGCTATCCAGTAGAAAGAATAATCCCCCACCATCCCCACATATTTCGAAGCCGTGAAGGTGTTCGGAACATATTCAGAAATGGTATAGGGTCGATCCAGAATAGAGGGCTGCTTATCCGCGGCAAGGCCAGGCTGCCAGATATATTCCCCGGAGGTTACATCTTTGATTTTCCGAATGGATTTAATGGCGTCTCTGTGGAACAGCCAGCGGGCATTTTTCAGGTATTGAGGTTTCAGGGAATAGAGGCAATTAATAAGACCATCCGCGGTCAAAGCCGTTGCTGAGTTGTCTGTTGATACATCCCGGGTGGTTGGAATTCCATCTGCTGAGGCCACAAAAAGCCCCAGGGGTTGCCCTGATCCGGTTCCGATCATGAAAGCATTTTCCTGGGCTGCCCCGAATTTATACGCCATTCTGGCCCTGATAAACCCTTCAACATCCAGGGTGGAAGTGCGAAGCAGCTTTTCAGAAACGGTAATCAGTTTAACCAGGGGGTGAGGAAGCATTTCCCTTTTTCCAAACTTCAGGGCGTCGTCCTCTGTGGGCTCTGCAATTTCCGTTGTCCATTCAGCATCCGAGGCGTCGGTTTCAAGGGTGGGAACACCCAGGCCGTGGGCGCTTTCACAAGGAATAGTGGTGGCAAAACCTCGAATAAATACCTCGTCATCAACCGCCTGGATGAGTTTGTTTACAAACTGTTCCGAGGCGACCAGAAACCCGCCGGTTTCATCTTCATCCATCTGCAAGGCGCGAAACTCTCCGGGTTCCAGCCGCTGCTCTCCAACCCTGAGAAAGCGTGAAAAGGCTTTCTCGTATTCCGGGGAAGCCTGGGCCCTGGTTGATTTTCTGTTTCGAATTGGCGGCTCTGGCCGGTGGGCGTCATCGTCATCCAGGGAGGCCAGCAGCGCGGCCCGCGCTGACATTTTTTGTTCCCTGGCATTTTCAACATCAATTTCTGCCTGAACTTCATCGAATTTCACCCCCAGGTCGTCGTATTTTACCTCCTCGTCCGGGGTATAGGCCCGGGATTCATCTTCGGTTAATTTTTGTAAGGCTTCCATTTCATGATAAATGTCTGCCTGTTTTCTTTGCAGTTTCTTAATTTTTTCACTCATTTCCATCCTCCATAAAAAAAGGCAGCCCAAAGGCCGCCTTTCTTTTTGTTCAATTTATTTCTGTTTGCGAATTACCCCATTTTCATCCTCATCCGCATTAATTTAAGATTCTTCCTCCTATCTAAAACCCGGAGGGAGGCCTCCGGGTGTTCTTTTTCAAAGTCTGTTTTTGCTGTTTGGATGGCTTCAAATTTAGCCCGCACTTCTGCGGTGGTCTGGGGATAGGCCGGAAAGGCTACAACTGAAACATCCGCAAGCTCAGAAAATTTCGTTATAGTCCGGAGCCATTCACCCTCATCAGAAACCAGCCATTCTTCGCCGTCTTCCGCCACCCTGAATTGAAAGCTCATCTGGTCAATATCTCCCCGCCTCATGCTTATCAGTAGATCGTTTACCCAGGCTGTTTCTGGTGGATCTATTTCAACCCGGAGCCCTTTCTTATCCTGTTCCAGGGTCAGGGTTTCCCGGGTGGAGCGGCCCAGAATATAATTACTGTCATGGTTAAAAGTGGCCCGAACGTCATCCTTCAGAACATCGTCAAAGGCACCGGGGGCAATCTTTTCCCTAAACCCCCAGATTAGCTCTGAGGGCTCATTAAAAACCGCGGCATATCCGGTTATTTGGGTGGCGTTTTCTTCGGTTGCTTCCCTGATTTCCAGCTCCTTAAAATCTACAATTCTGCACTCATACCCCAGGGAGCAGCCCTTTAAAACTTCACTTTTTACTGAATTCTCCTTATTCATTTCTTCCCTCCTCGATGGTTCTTTGGCTTATTGTTCGGGAATCTCCCTGGAGAATCACCTTGTCAGCCGGCCACATGTTTGTGGGAACAAGATAAATATTCCCGTCCTCTCCTATTCCGTTCATGTTCTCCATGCGTAAAACATCATTAGCAGATAGCCAGCCCCAGGTCCTCCCGATTGCGTAGGATTCATACCGGGTTTTAATATCCGCCCGGAGAAGGGCGGCGGGGTTGGCTTCAATGTAATATCGGGGCCTTTCATCCGGCGGGATAATTTCATAATTCAAAACCTGTTCCCAGCGCCTAATCCAGGGCATCATGGTATAAGTAAGAAACTCCAGGCTCATGTGTTCAATATTGTTGAAGGTTGCCCGGTCAAGGTCGGCCAGCATGTGAGGGGGAACCCTGAAGATTCGGGCTATTTCAGTAAGGCCGAATTTCCGGCTTTCTATAAACTGGGCATCTTCTGAAGTCATACCAACCTGGGTATAGGTCATTCCTTCCTCTACAACCAGAGTTTTCCCAACATTTTCGGGCCCGGAGTATTTACTTTTAAGAGACTTTTCCAGGTGTTTTCTTGCTGGGTCGCTCAAGGTTCCGGGGTGGGCCAGGATCCCGCCCAGGTGGGTGGCGTTTCTAAAGAGCCGGGAGCCGTGGCGCTCCATTACAATCTGAGAACCGAAGGTTTCCCGGAAAAGAGAAATTACCGATAATCCACAAACACCATCAGAACTGAAGGCTTTTACATGTAGAATTCTTTCAGCCGGAAAGGTTTTATTCTGAACTCCATTCCCGGTTTCCAGTTCGTAAACCAGCCGGCCTTTTTTATCCCTGTCCATGTTCACTTTGTCCGGGTGAAAAGGAATCAGCTCTGCCACCCTGCCGGCTGAATACATTTTCTGAGCAAAGGCATTTCCCCTCAAAACCAGATGCCCCTGGAGGGTTTCAAAAAATTCAAACGCGGTTTGTTCCAGCCCTGGGCGGTCGTGTAAAAGTCTGTACGCGGGGTGATCTTTGGCAACCTTCCGGGTGTCGTCGTTTGTCCTTTCGTAAACCATCATTGGAATGGTGGCGAGGGTTTCAGCCAGGATTCGAACACAGCCCCAAACTGCTGAAATTTTGATGGCTGATTTTTCATCCACATAAATTCCTGAACTGGTTTCCGCTCCCAGGGTGATCCAGCGGGTAAGCCCCTCCGAAAACTTAACGGCTCTTTTCCTCAGCCAGTCCATAAACCAATTGTTTTGCATAACCTCACCTTTTTGGGCATAAAAAAAGGCAGCCCAAAAGCCGCCCTTCATCTATAAACTGTTGATATTTCTCTCTTTAATACCTGGGTAATTTGCTAGAAAATTATTCTAGTGTTCACCCCATGTTCAAATGGTAATTATGCCTCTTTCGTCATAGACTGAACCCGGGGCCTCGCCCTGCATCGCCCGGTTTATACACATTAAGAGGGCAACAACCCCATCAATTTTATTTTGCGGCTGCTCTTTCCGGGGGTAAATATTATCTTTTGCATCCCTATGGCAAACGACATTTGAAACCATCCAGGATAGAACCGGCCCCGCGTCATGATGAATAGTTTTATTTAAAACCCTGGCCTCGAATTCCTTCATGGCCTCAGAAAAGTTTTTTACTGTTGGGGAAACCTCAATCATTTGAAACCCCTCTTTGGCCATTCCGGTTGCAAGCTGCGTGGCCTGAAATGGATCATATAAAACCTCCTGAATTTCAAACCTGCTTTTCAGGTCTCTCATGTCATCCTCAATTCGGGAGTAATCCAACATAACCCCGTCTGTAACAATTAACCTTTCATCCCGGGCCCAGCCGGCATAAAAATCATTTTCCCCATTTTCAACGGCCTCCTCCGGGAGATAGCAGCGCACGAAAAAATACCAGTTACCATCTTTCAGTATTAGCTGGGCCAGGACGGCAATATCAATTTTACTTGCCAGGTCTAAGCCCAGCCAGCAGGGGCAGCCCTCAAATTCATCAGCCACCAGGTCAGGATTTCCGCAAGCGTCCCAGCTGCTCATGGTCATCCAGGCTGTATCAGCATTAACCCAAACATCTAAACGTTTAGTTAAAAAAGCGTTCTGGGCGGAGGATGTGTTTATGGCTTTCTTTGCCAGCCGGCGGATATCATCAGGTATAACGCTAACACCCCAGTTTGGATTTGCTTTTTTCCAGGCCTCTTCTGTTGTCCAGTCGTCCCCCTCATCCAGGGTATAAATAATTCCAAAATAGGAATCATCTTCCAGAACCCCAGTTAAGATTTTTGTGAGATATCCGCGCTGTTCATAACAGACACCCGCCCGGTTGGATCCGGCTGTAGTAATCACCCACAAAAGCGGCTGCAGCCGGGAGCCGGTGGATGTTTCCATTACATCGTAAACCTGCCGGTTTTTGTGGGCGTGTAGTTCATCAATAATTCCGCACTGGGTATTTTTTCCATCCAGGGTGTCGGCGTCTGAGCTTAACGGTTCAAATTTAGAATTCGAGAGGATGCAGGAAAGGTTATGGGCGTTAATATCAACCCCAAATTTTTCAGTATATCCCGGAGTTTTTCGGGCCATCTGCTGCGCGATAGTAAAAACAATTCTGGCCTGGTCCCGGGTTGTGGCCGCGGAATAAACCTCTGCCCCCTCTTCTCCTTCAGGGCCAAGCATCCAGAGGCCGACCGGCGCCGACATGGTGGACTTTGAGTTTTTCCGGGGAATCTCAATATAAACAACCCGAAACCGCCGAAGGCCATTTGGATAATACCAGCCAAAAACTACGGAATAAACAAACTCCTGCCAGGGTTCCAGCATTATGTTTTTTGTTGGCCAGCGACCCTTTACATGAGGCATTAACTCAACAAAATTACAAAATTTTTCCGCCTGGCCAGGGCACCAAACTAAATCTTTTCTTTTTAAATCTTTCAGCTGCCGCTCACATGCAAACCTCACCCACTGACAGGCCGGGATTTTTCCCTCTGTTACATCCCGGGCATATTTAAGGGCGGCATCGACATGTTTCATTTTAAAACTGATCGAACGGATCCCCCTGGTTTAGTTTTCCAATAACGGAAACCCTGGATCTGGAAGAGGGGGAAAGTCCGAAATGAGAAAGCATTTTTTCCACCCGCCTCCAGGCGTCCGTCATGATTTCCACCTCTGGACGGCGGCGGATAATTACAGAAATTACCAGATTTCCTTCCTCATTCTTTCCCTTTGCGGCCTTGGAAATATAAGTGGATCCCTTTTCTTCGATTATTCTCCGGGCTTCCCAAAAATCAGCGTATGCGGTGGCCAGGGCCTCAAGGGCCAGGGCGTCAGCCTTGGTTGAAATGCCCATTGGCCGGATAATATGGGCAATGTGCCTCCAGGCTTTTTTATCCTTATCTGAGAGGCCGGCCATGGCCCGGGGAATTTCTGCCTTGAGTTTTGGCTCCTTTTTATTAGCCCTATCTGGCCGGGCCGTGCCTTGGAGCAGCTTAAATTTTGTTGGTTTTTTTGGTCTTCCAGCCATGCCGATTTTTACCCCCGAATTTTGACGTTATAAAAAATCTCC